>Ga0209829_10000808_pt1 | contig 27262 bp, 29 predicted proteins | sample C_140205_EF_Meta_FD_187311 | JGI IMG/M metagenome (GOLD analysis project Ga0209829, IMG submission 187311) | Freshwater microbial communities from Lake Croche, Canada to study carbon cycling - C_140205_EF_MetaG (SPAdes) (version 2) | ecosystem: Environmental > Aquatic > Freshwater > Lake... | reverse complement strand
ATGGGTGAATCTGCTGGATCAAAAGCGATCAGCGCCTAGCCCTTTGGTTCCGAAAAGGATTTAGAAAAACCAACAAGGGATTTTTGAATATGGAATTGCTTGCCTGCTAAAGCATTATTAACTCAGGAAGAAAAGCAGATCAGGGTAAGAACGCTATGAGGTGCTCGTGATTATTTCATGCATTTGGCTGGCAGAGCAGTTTCTTCGTATCCGGTGTATCCTGACTTCCATATTATTTTTCCCTGCCCACCCCCTTGCACAGTTGAAACAGCGAGGAGCCGAAAAATCACTCAAGTATCAAACTGACGTTCTTGATCTAGAATTCGGAGCGTCTCCTCGCGGAGCCCCTCAGTTGTCGGCATGTAGGCATTGATGATGAACTCCATCACTTGCTTCCGGCTCATTTGTCTGAAGACGGTGAGAAAGCGAATCTTCCTCGAGGAATCGGGAGAGTCACACTCACCGAGCTCCAAGGTCTCCCAAGTGCGGCCGATGAGTGACTGTCGGATTTTACGCTGGAGATAAAACCCCTCCGTCTTGGAGTGGAAAAGGGTCTCGTGGATGTCGATACAGTTTCCGTTCTCATCTGGAACTCCCCCCAGGCTCATGATCTCCTCATCGAGGGCTGTGTTATACTTCAGTGTCTTCGGTGTATTCATTGCGGCAAGTATTACACGTACAATAGACACCTAGTGTCCTAGGCCTAAGAATTCTCAGACTTTCGAGGATCCCCAAGGCTGGCCAAGCTGTGATTGAGGGCAAATGTTCCCTTCTCCACCTCTGACAAGAACAAAGGTAAGCTAGCCTCTAGCTTCCATAAGACCACTTGGGAGCGGTCTCATGAGACGCGGTCAGTGAGCTCAGTTGGCCCAGTGATGAATATTACCGTCCGGGGCGTTTGTTGGAGGTCTGTTTCATGGGGGTGATTGTTGTGGGAGGGGAAGCCTGCCGACACTCCCAGTTGTTTCAATATGCATGCTGTTTTAGATAAAGCAAATGGCGTTCCAAGATGAGACGCATTCACGAGAAGAAAGGCAGTCTGATGCCGCCTCATGGGATTTGTTCAGCGTTTCCCTAGACGTAACTAGGGGAATCGATTCATCCTCGGTTATGGAAATCGAGCACCCAATCCCTGTGGCAAAACGTACGAGCCTGCGGCTTCCGCTGGTCTCGGCATCCGTCGAGGCTGGATTCCCTTCTCCTGCTGACGACCACATGGAGCGCGGGATCGACCTGAACGAGGAACTGATCCGCAACCCCGCCTCCACCTTCCTAGTGAGGGTAAAGGGGGAATCCATGCGCGATGCCGGAATTCACTCCGGCGACACCTTGATCGTGGACCGCTCCGTCACCCCTGCCGACCGGCAGATCGTGGTGGCGATGATCGACGGGGAGTTCACCGTGAAGCGCTTCCGAAAAGCCAACGGCCGTATCCTCCTTGAGGCCGCCAACTCCTCCTTCGAGCCCATCGAGGTGGGCGAGGATCAGGAACTCACCATCTGGGGGGCAGTCACCTACATCATTCACCAGGCGCGCTGAGAATAGTCTGTTAGACTTAAGACTGAAGGCTCTCAGGGAGTGAAAAGTAAAGGAGAGGGTGCAAGGTTGCGCTCGCGTTCTTTGGCTCGCATTCAGAATCCTCTCGTCAGGGGAATGGGGGAGTGGTGATGATTGTCTATGGTTCGTTTGGCCCTCGTAGACTGCAACAACTTCTTCTGCTCCTGCGAGCGGGTCTTTAACCCTGCGCTCAATGGCGTTCCCGTAGTGGTCCTCTCCAACAACGACGGCTGCATCATCTCCCGGAGTGAGGAGGCCAAGACGGTGGGAATTCCCATGGGGGCTCCTCTTCATGAACAGCAGGAGGTGATCAAGAAGCACGGGGTCCGCGTCTTCAGCTCCAACTACACCCTCTATGGCGACATGTCGGCCAGGGTGATGTCGATCCTCCGGGAGGAGGTGCCGGCCATCGAGGTCTACTCCATCGATGAAGCGTTCCTTCAGCTCCCCAGCAACTTCACCGAGGAGGATGCCCGCGCACTCCGTGCCAAGGTTCTCCGCTGGACAGGTATCCCTGTCTGCATCGGGATCGCCACGACCAAGCTCCAGGCGAAGCTCGCCAACCGCCACGCCAAGAAGAACAAGGCACTCACGGGAGGGGTCTTCGACCTAGCGAGCTACCGGGATCCAGACGGCATCATGGCGGCCACTCCCACAGACGGCCTCTGGGGCGTGGGTAAGAACCTCGCTCAACGGCTCAGGGGGATGGGCGTCACCACGGCACTGGAGTTCAAACAAGCTGATCCGGCTGCGATCAGGAAGAGCATGGGAGTGATCGGAGAGCGGCTCCTGCGTGAGCTCAACGGGATCTCCTGCCTGGCGCTGGAGGAGATGCCGCCCGATCGGAAGGGGGTGATGGCCAGTCGGTCATTCGGGAGCCCTGTGGAGGCATCGGAGGAGCTGGAAGAGGCGCTCGCCAACCATGTGGCCCGAGCGAGTGAGAAGATCCGCCGATTCGGGCTCCTCGCCACCCGGATGGAGGTCTTCCTCGAGACCAACCGCTTCAAGAAGGAGGATCCCCAGTATTCCCGAGGCATCGGGATCACGCTGGATCGGCCAATGCATTCCTCAACAGAGTTGATGAGCGCGGCTCGTGCTCTCCTCCGCCAGATCTATCGCCCCGGCTACCGCTACAAGAAGACCGGGGTGCAGCTCCTCAACCTCGTGAGCGAGGATGAGTACCAGCCTGGTCTTTTTGACTTGGATCAGTCCAAGGCTCGGATCGATATCGACAAGATCGTGGACGAGATCAACAGGCGGATGGGGGACCGCAAGAACCCCGTGATCACTCGGGCCTCCCAAGGAACCGATCACTCAGTGAAGGGGTGGAAGATGAAGGCCGAGAGACACTCTCCCCACTACACCACCAGCTGGAGGGAGTTGCCGGAAGCCAAGGCGTAGCCATGGAAGTCCGTCTCGGAAATGGCATCCACCTTCCGGGATGCGCTCTGCGGCTTGATCCTCGTCGCAAGGCTTCCCTTGCTGTGGTATCCCACGCCCACAGCGACCATGCGGGGTGGCACTCGGTGACCATCGCCACATTTGCCACGATGGACCTGATGAAGGCTCGGAAGCCGGTCCCTTCGGGATGCACCCTCATCGAGTTGGATTACGGGGAGCCTTATGAGACCCAGCATGCCAGGATCACCCTCCTGCCGGCAGGGCATATTCTGGGATCGGCGCAGGTGCTCGTGGAGAGCGAGGAGGGGAGTCTGCTCTACACGGGCGACTTCAAGCGAAGCCAGAGCCTCACCTGCGAGGAGGCTGCCTTCGCAAAGGTCGGGACGCTCGTGATGGAGTGCACCTTTGGGCATCCGCGCTACGCCTTTCCTCCCGTGGAGCAGGTGAGGGAATCGATCCTGGCCTACTGCAGACAATCCCTCTCCGAAGGGGAGTCGCCGGCACTCCTCGCCTACTCCTTGGGCAAATCCCAGGAGCTGCTTGCCCTCTTGGCAGGCTCAGGCATGGAAGTTGTGGTTCACCGAGCAGTCGGTGTGATGAGTGCCGTCTATGAGAAGCATGGAGTCGATTTGGGTAGGTACTCCGTGTGGAATGGAAAGAACCATGCAGGCAAGGTTCTGATCATTCCTCCCGGCAGTCGTGCCTCCTCCCAAATGATCGAGAAGAGCCGCAGTGTCGTGATCAGCGGTTGGGCCATAGATTCCGGTGCCATCTACCGGCATCGCGCACAGGCAGCTTTCCCCCTCTCAGATCACGCCGATCATGGGGAGCTCATTGAGCATGTGGAGGAAACCGAAGCGAAGAAGATCTACACCGTGCATGGTTTCACCGAGGAGTTTGCCAGTGACCTAAGGGTGCTGGGCTTTGATGCCCTTGCGCTGGGAGGAGGTAACCAACTGGAGCTCTTCCGGTAGGCGAGCGGCATGGAAATTCTCTTTCATTTTTACACTGCGTCGATTTAGTTGAGCCCATGGATGTCATTCGCATGGTATTACAAGTTGTGGTAGGTCTGGTGATTTTGAACGTGTGGCTCGTCCGCGCAAACTGGTCGACCGGGTACCGTGGAGGGAATGCGAAGAGTCTGAAGGAGGAATTTTCTACCTACGGACTGCCTGTTTGGTTCTTCTACATGACGGGGGTGTTGAAGGTTTCCTGCGCACTCGCTCTCTTGGCAGGCGTCTGGTTTCCCTTCCTGGTGTTCCCTGGAGCTCTTGGACTGGCAGCGCTCATGGCAGGGGCCTTCATGATGCACTTGAAGGTGAAAGACCCATTCAAGAAAGCATGGCCTTCTTTGGTTATGCTCGCCTTGGCCCTCCTGATTGCCGCCCTGTAGCGGAAATGCCCTATATAAGGGCTTCTAGCTCTTAGTAGGCGCAGATCGCCAGGTAGGCGTTCACCAGCGAGTAAAAAATCGCCGGTATTGTTTTCAAGAGACTGTCGCGGATTTTTATCCGCACAAGAACTCCAACCAGCATCATCAAGGAAAGACCGCTGGCTGCCGCTATTCCCAGAGGAGGGAACCAGAGACCCCCAATCAGACCTAAGGCTCCACAGATCTGAAGCAGGCCGATCAGAGCGCGCTGGGCAGAGAATCCAAACCGCACGAACTCCTTTTTAAGGTGCCGTGAAGTAAAACAGCCGACGCCGTAAAACAAAAACGACATGGCGGAGAAAAGTATGATCGCATCCTTCAAGGAGCCCAAAATAGGGGAAAGGTGACCATTCACCTAAAACATTTTTGAAAGACCGGTAGAGAGGAGAGCGGAGCCCAGTTGACCCGTAGGGCCTCTTCGGCGACGATCGGGGCATGTTTCTTCCAGGCCAGCCCGTTGTTTGTGTTGATGATTCCTTCCCACTCGGGATCCAGGCTCTCTACAACCAGCTCCCCAAGAAGGGGAACACCTACCATATTCGCGACCTAGTTCCCGGCTGTGACTACGATGCCACACCGGGAGAGGTGGCCGTGTACCTCACGGAGCTGAGAAATCCCGGTAACCAACTGGGGATAGAGAGGGGATTCAAGGCCGAACGTTTTGCGCCGCTGGAAACCGATGAGATCGAGGAGGAGGATATCTTCCACCTCGACGAGGTTCTTCCCTCTCCCAACCAGAAACCGCTCAGGAGCCCGGACCTTGTTCCCGCCCGGGAGTGAACGTTCAAGCGGCAGGGGAAGTGTCAGCTGAACTGAGAAGATCAGCTAGGGCTTCACATTTCACCTTAGGAATGTATTCTGCACTCGTTCGCCTACTTGCGAACTCATGATTAATGTCGTTCCTTTGATGCCTTACGAAATCCCTTGCGTTTCCTTAAATCAAAGACTCGGCAATTCACAAGTACCTGATCATCAGCAGACCCCGTAGTTCAACGGATAGAATAGGAGTTTCTATCTCCAACTCTTTTGCGGGTCTTTTTACAGAGTAAAGAAGCAACTTGGGACTTGCTCGACCTCGTCGACTGCCTTACTTTTTGCCTTACTTTTCCCATGGCAACCCTCTGGAAGCATCCCAACTCTAGGTTTTGGACTGCGCAGTATATCGACGCCGACGGAAAGCGGGTAAAGAAAACCACTAAACAAGAAGAGAAAAAAGCAGCTCAAAGGGTGGCCGATGCATGGGAAGATGCAGCATCAATGGGAAGGGCAGGCGAGCTGACCCAAGCTGCAGGGATCCGTGCAATTTCCCGAACAATGGAGGTTGCAGGACTAGGAAAGCTCAAAACCCCCTCAATTCAGGAGGCTTTTGACCTTTGGTATTCATCCCGTACAGAAAAGCGTTCAGCTGCAACGGCGACTCGCTATAAGGCGATCAAGAAGTCCTTTTGTGACTTTCTCCCAAGCAAGCGACTTTCAGCATCAATCAGGAGTCTGACTCGCAAAGAGATTGAGCAATGGAGGGATTCCGAGATTGAGTCTGGAAAAGCCGGCAGTTCTGCAGATTTCGGGGTGACTGTAATAAGAGGGGCGTTGAATTGGATGCAGAACGAGGAATTGATTCTCAACAACCCTGCAGGGGGTATAGACCCATCCGATGTTTCAAGTCCTGAAACTAGGGAGCCATTCAGCGATGATGAAGTTAAGCGCATCTTGCTTGTCTGTGATACCGAGTGGCTTGGAATGGTTCTTTTCTCTGCATGGCACTCCCTACGCCTTGGTGATGCAGCTTCGCTCACTTGGGCGAACATCGACACCGAGAAGTGGACGCTCTCCTATATTCCCAAGAAGACTCGTCGGAAGCTTGTAGATCCGCTGGTATTGGTGCTTGGAGTTGATGTTGTCCGGTACTTGGAAAACCTCCCAAGGGGATCTGGTAGTCAGCCTCTGTTTCCGTCCCTGTATGGCAGGTCAAGCGGCTCCCACGCAGGTTTATCCAATGAGTTCGCAAGATTGCTCTCGAAGGCCGGCGTCGTGATTCCCAAGGGGAGGCCAAAGACAGGGAAGGGGAGGCAGTTCAGTAAAAAGACCTTCCATAGCTTCAGGCACTTCAGTCTGACCCGTATGGTTGAGGTGGATATTGCCCCTGAAACACGACGAATGATGGGAGGCCACTCGCTCAATAGCACGGCGCATTTGAAGTATCTCCACATGAGGCCAGAGGCACAGAGAGATGCCTTGGCAAAGATGAAGACACTCACAAATGGAGATGAGTCATGAAGAAAAAAGGGAAGACTACGAAAAGGGCCTTAAACAAGGCGCAAAAGGGTATCAAAGCTAGCAGTCAATTTCGGGTCGAATTTCCATTATCCGAAGCTTTATCGAAACCTGAAGTTCATGATACGGCAAAAAAACTCAATATATCATCGGAGAAGTATGTTCGTCTTATTGAGGCTCTCTACTCAATTATCTCGCCTCAAGAAGTCAGAAGTTTACGCGTAGAGGATTCACTCGACTTGGTTTTGGTTAATGACTGGAAGAACTTATTCAGACTATATCGTCAAGGAGATGATTACTTTGCTGAAATGAGTGATCCCCTTTGGGAGATTTATTCAAGATTCAGAAAAGGGGGTAACAAAAAGGGGCATGACTCGACTTCCAAGCTTCAGGGAGCATTTTTTAAACTCCTTTTGCGCAATCTGATTGGAAAGCCGCTGGAGGCAATCGATCAGAGTACAATTGCCTCTCTTGCTACAGTAATTGGTACGGGAATAGCCAATGCATGGTTCTCTGATTCTAAATCGCGCAGCGAGGTTATTGCTGAAGAACTAAAAAACGAATTCGCTAGGGCGATTGAGGGAATAATGAGGCTCAAGTATCCACCAAAAGTCGTTAAATCATCGCGAGCTATAATTGCAAAAGAGAGAATAACGATCGAAACTGCACAGGAGTTGTGTGGAAATCTACGCCGTTTACCTACCAAGTCGGAAGTGCGTTTTGCCATGGAAGATAAGAGGCATGGATATGCGAACGAGCGAGGTAGAGCCTCCTCAAAATGGAACGATCTCTTTCAGAGATGCGGCCTAGAAGCCCTTAAGAATTAACTCCCCCCCGTTACTAGAAACATCAGGGGGCGGTTTTGCCCTGATGTCGATGGTGTTCCATGATCTTCCTCGTCATGGAATTCACTACCACACCAATTGAAGCCTCCAGCGTCAGTAACTCTCCAGAGTTTATCGATGCAAGAGGGATGCGTCAGATGTTCGGGATCTCACGAACTGCGACATACGATCTAATTAATGACGGGCTAATCAAGTCCGTTTCCCTGCGCCGTAAAGGGCGAGCAAGAGGTCGAAGACTCTTTGATGTCGCGTCGGTGAGGGAGTACCTCAAGGGATGCTACGACGCACCAAGGTCGGTGAATCAGAAGGTCGTAGCTTAAAGCCGAAAGGGCCTGAACCGCCAATGCATGCTTTCATCACCCCGATCTCCTTCGCGGCAACCGATGCGCAGTTACTCATATCACCCAGAAATAGCAACCCACTCAAAAAGCGAAGCCCCATATCCGTTGACAATACGGACGGGGCTATCGCAACCAGCGAACAGCATAGTTTTTACCTTATTAAAGACGACTTTGCAATCGCATGGCTTCAGTTCATCTACACAGCCACACGGTTGATCCAGATACCGTTTGAGCCAGTCTTTTGGACATTGGAGCAACGATTGAGCCGTCTTGAGGTGGCAATACTTGCACGGGATCAGGCCGATGCTTGAGACACGGAAACAGCTCCCGCAGTTTGTGCGCGATCTGCTGGCATCACCACCGGCAATCGGAAACGGCGTGAATGCTTGGCTCTTTCGTGTGGCTAGAGTCATGCATCCCTATAGGGATCACGGGGAGATTGTCGCGACATTGGCCGCATCTTTAGCGAATCAACCCGTTGCGATGCTCGACATCGAGCGAGCGGTTAAAAACTCCAAGGATGCCGCATGGAGTCCGGATGCCCCCCTGTCGGCATATCGCCCACAATCATGGCCTGCAATCAACCTTGAGCAACGGGAGGCCATCACGGCGTCGGGTGGTGAGTTAGCCGACTTGTGGGAACGATCACCAGTTAAGTGGGAGGACTCAAAGAACCATACAGAGGAAATTATCGATGCTCTGTTTCCTGATAACCCGCTCCTTTGCGTAGGAAGATCCAGTCGGGTGTTTGCCACACGCTCCCGCTCGAAATGGAAGGGCAGACTTTCAGGGATGCAGTTGATCGTTCCTTCGCCGATGAATTCCAGAACCGGACTCACAAAAGAGGGGAAAGAATCCGAACACACCCTTTCCAATACTGGGCCTCGTCAGTTCCTAGTGATCGAACAGGATCAGGGAACACCACACGAACAAGCGTCAATCCTCCTTCACCTTTCCAAAATTGGGCCGCTTGTGTTGGCCGTTCATAGCGGCAGCAAATCCATTCACGGATGGTTTTCATGCCTTGGCCGTGCTGATGCGGATCTACGGGCCTTTATGAGTTATGCCGTTTCCCTAGGAGCTGACCCCGCCACATGGACACGCTCCCAGTTCGTGAGAATGCCTGATGGCACAAGGGATAATGGCAGCCGACAGCGCGTCTTTTACTTCAACCCTTTCCTCCTGCCGACAACAGGAGGGCGTACCAACAAGAACGAACGAACGGGATTCCCTAGGAAAACTCATTCGTTCGCTACCAACCAAACCAGCGAACATGAAACCACAGACTGACATCCAAAGAGACGACTATGGCAATGCGGCAGACTTCGGCTACGAAGCAATTGCTCCCATGACAGACCCAAACCAGAAGCCACGGGAACCACGCATCAGATTCTTCAAACCAAGCGAGTTGAGGGCCTACGAGGCAGACAATGGGGCAGTCCTATTCGGCGAGAATCATATCTGCCGAGGTGAGGTCTTTGTGATTGGCGGCGAGCCTGGAGTTGGCAAGTCGACCGCCGCCACAGAACTCGCAATCTGTGGAGCGCAGGGGCGTGACTGGCTGGGACTAAAATCACACGGTAAAATCAAGACGCTCATCATTCAGAACGAAAATGGCCGCTATCGCCTACAACAGGAGTACGCCGCTCGCGGTCTTGGGGATGAAATCGAGGACTCAATTCTCGTTTCGGAGCCTCCGCCCTATGGAATGACTCTCAATCATCCGGAGTTTCAGAAAGATGTTGAAGCAGCCCTAGAGTCCTTCTTACCCGATGTCGTTATCTTTGATCCATGGAACGCTGCCGCAAAGGATGACAAGGCGGCAGACTACTCCGCCGCTTTTGATGCCTTGAGGAATATGCTCCCCAAAGGCAAGGATAAGCCCGCTTTGGGTGTTGTGGCTCATACCAGAAAGCCTAAAAATGACGAGAAGCGCATAGGAGGAAGTGGGATGATGCACTTTCTGGCCGGTTCATATGTCCTTACGAGCGTTCCCCGTGCTGTATTCATCATGTTACGCGGCAGCACGCGTGAGGAGGACAACTCGGTTGTTTGGTGCAACTGCAAGAACAACAACGGGCCTCTGGTATCTCGTACTGCATGGGAGCGTGAACCCAAAGGATTCACCCTTCTTTCCGACTTTGATTGGAAAGCCTTTGAAGGGGGATCTGGTGGGCGAAAGGTGATCCTTCTGGAGCATATCCAAGCAGCTCTTGGAAAGGATTCGTGGGAGAAGGCGGCAGCTGTTGGAAGACTTGAAAAGGAATCCGAGTGCGGGAAGAGGGCCTGTCAGAAAGCTCTATCCGAGAAATCAACCTTCGCCAGTCACCTTGAATTTGATGGGAAGTGGGTAAAACTCAAAACGGCCGACGAGGATGAATCATCAGCGAACGAATGAAACCCCCTACGGAAACTCGTTCGTTCGTCTACATGAAGGAACCAAACACGAATCAACTCGTTCGCTTTCCGTTCGTTCTTTAAATAGCCCTCTATGAACAAGCCTCTAACCAACCAACTGCACGAGGACTTCGCCAGATTGATCGCAGAAGGGCTTTCCTCAACTGATGCTTACCGCAGGCTCAAACCGAGTGCTAGGCACCCTAGCGCATCAGGATCACGCCTCTGGAAGCGCAGCGAAATCCGCATCCGAGTTCCGGAGATCGTTGAAGAGGCCACTAATGCCAAGAAAATGACGATTGAGCAGAAGATTGCCCTCCTTGAGAGCCAGATTCGCGGAAAGTCCCCAACCAAGATCAGGATCGACTCAAATGGCCGAAAAGAAGTCACCTACGATATGCTTGGGGCAATCCAACTCCATTCGCGCCTCTGCGGAGACTTTGAGGGGGTTCCAAAGCAAACCAAAGGGCCTATTCTTGATCTCCAGTTCAATATTGTCGGCAGAGATGCCCCTATGACCCCAGAACTTGAGGAGGAGTGGGAAAAGCTCCTTTTGAATGAAATTTAATCAAATCAAGGGGTAGGCCGTGCTTGAGGAGACCATTCGCTGCTCAATCTTTGGGCTTCCTCTATTTGATGAGGGGTCATTTGTTGCGCAGCAAGTTCACGATTTTTTGCAGCCACTTTTGAAGCCTCCTTGGTTCCATTGGCAGCAGCAATATTGAACCACATGTATGCCCTCACCAGATTTTTGGGAACACCTTGACCAAGGGCATATGCGATACCGAGTGAGATTTGCGATGGAGCGTATCCAGTAGAAGCTGCCTTATAAAAGAGAGAAAATGCTGTTTTACTGCTCTTCTTCACTCCCTTGCCATCCTGATATAAACGAGCAAGGTTGTATTGTGCCGAAGGATATGATTGATCAGCCGCCTTCCTGTAATATTCAGCAGCCGCATTCATGTTTTTAGAAATTCCTTCGCCCTTTTCATATTGCACTCCAAGACTATTAAGAAGTCTAGGATCAGATGGCATTGTGTACGATTTTACTGGTGGCTTGATCGCAAACTTTCTCATCGTATGCTGCATCCATTGAAAGTCATCATCGCTGATGCCACCATTTTTCCCCACGTTTTTAAGTGGTTTTATCGATGCTTGAAGAGAAGCAAGGGTATCTTCAAATGAACCAACATTAGTTTGATCGTTGGAAACACGAATTGGCGCAGTGTTTCCAGAAACTAACTCCTTGGCGCGTTGTTTGGCTTTCATGACCTGCTCAACACCAATTGCCTCTTCCATAGAAGCGCAGGCCGCACTAGAAACACCCGAGCTTACTGCATTATACATCCAAGCCAATCCCTCCACCTGATCTTTATCAGTACCTACGCCATTAAAGAAATCCATTGCAACTTTATACATGGCCTTTGAATCCCCTCTCTTCGCGCATTGGTGAAAGTGTACAAATGCTTGGAAGTCATTTTGTGACACACCATCACCATTCTGGTATGCTATCGCTGTATCGAAATCTGTTTTTGAAGTTACATTGTTCTCAACTGTTATTGCACCTAAAATAGCAGTTAGTAAGACAAAGACAATTGGCAGATACATCGATTTAGTATTTTTCAAAATCACTGGTCGATATGGAGTCGGTTTTAACCGTTCCTCCAACTACTGGGTTCAGTGTTATTGACATTGTATCGAATTGAAGCCCAGTGCGTCCGTCCCTGCTAATCGGGGTGGTTGTGTACACCAACGGCTCCCTAAACTCTGATGCCCCCTCCCTCTGCTTGAACCGGCCATCAATATCATCCCAGCCATGTCCTGCTGCAAAGAGAAGCCGATAGGTTCCGTCTGGGATACCTGAAATATTCAATACAGAGTTGGCTCGTACAAACCCTGAATATACGGCCTTATCCAAAGCAATATCGACCAACTTCACTACTGAGTGAGAGGAACTCCCGTTGGTAATCTTGAGCTTGCCATGACCCCAGCTTGTAAATCGGTTTTTGAAAACATATCCATTCCACGGCTCTGGATAATCACTTGGAACATTCTGAACGGCGCGGGGGGAAGCACTTGGCCTAGAATAGGTTGAAGGATTGTAACTTGGATAAGGCGTGTGTCTTTGGGTCGCTGGATAGCTTGCACCTGCGCTTAAATTCGATGGAGTAGCGGGTGCATTGTTTTTTGCTGATTCGCATCCTTTGCCGATGAGTGCAATCACAGCAAAGCCAACAACGAAGCGGAATATTTTATAGATCCACGCTGGCATATCTACACCTTTTGCTGTCGGGGGTGACTGATATTGCGGCTTTTGGGGCATTGGCGGAGGCTCCGCCTCCCTGCGCGGCGGTGGTTGGGATTGTGTCGAGCTTTGAGGCGGCGGAGCAGACTGGTGTGAGTACCCTCCGCCCATTGTGCGATCATAGGCAGATCGACTTACTGGATCTTTCAGAACTCCGTAGGCATGGTTTAACTCTTTGAGCATCTCATTGGCCAAGTCCCATTCCGCCTTCTGATTGGTTTGGTTAAACCGATCAGGGTGCATCATCTTGCTGCGAAGGATGTACGCCTTCTTGATCTCCACGTCAGAGGCGAATTTGGATACGCCTAAAACATCGTAGAAAGACTTCATTAATGTTCCGTGGCTCTGTTCGCGTGGCTTACTTCAGCTCACATCAATACGACTCCAGCTCTTTCCTCAAAACTGGATCGACGACCACACTGGGATCAGGATCACCGTCATCACCCTTGTAGAACAGTTGCCCAAATTTATCCGCAAACTTCTCACCTATCCTCCAGATCCAATCCTCGGGCGTGATACAGGTTTCTTTATCCAAAAGCCCCCATGGAATGGCCTCCTTGGTCACATCAACTGCAAAGATATCCTCATCTGGCTCCCAGTCTCCAATCTCCCATTCCTCATCATTTTTCTCCAAGTTCCACCTTGCATGAGTACAGCGTAGTATCGGCTGGTCTTCGTCAAAGATCAGGAACCACTCATCTATTTCTGCATGAGTCTCATCGATGATATTTATCGACTCTGTGTACGCGCCACAGTCAAAGATCCTCTGATCATTGTAGCCTTCCCTGAGGCTTTCCAACTGCTCTTGGATCAAATCCTCGTCAGTGAGCGGGTCTTCTTCCTCTGATTTCTGGGGGGCACTCATTTTGAGTTCGGGTTGGCATCTTGCAGTTCGTGAGCTGCTTGCTTGTAGACGGACGCAGTCATGATCCCGAGATCAGTGCCATTCTTGAGCCGTGCGTAGAACTTGTGGTCGTAGCTCCTGAAAAGGGTCTCCTTGGGTGTGGATTCTTCAAATGTAAACCATGCCCTTCCTCCGGAGTTTACGGCCAATGTTGCCGAGACCCAGTGATCAGTGAACTTCTTATTTTTCTCAGAGGTGTAAGTAATCCTATTGCAGGTACTGTGCTTGAATGTGGCCCTAATGATCAGATCGCCGTCTCGGTAGACGCGGACGTTTCTGTCGAGGGTCGAAGCACCCAGTTTTTTAGTCATGGTGGTCTCCTTGTCTCCAAGGGCTATACTTGCGCATGGAGTGATTGTTGCGTTGAAAAGACCAATTCGAGAACCCTTCTTCCCTAACCCCTTTTTCTTTTGTTGAACGTATTGCCGGGTATAAACGATCAGGCTCCTACGAGACTCCATCAGTGCAATTAAGGAAGGAATATGAGGGTTTGGTGTCCAATAAACCATCTTGTTTGGTTTGGAGTTCTCGGGAACGATCCACGCATATCCTTGCGAATTCAACATCAGCAAGCAGGAGACCCAGCAGTCATTGAAAAGGGCGCCCTTGTCTGCAGTGTAAAGAACCGAATCACTGCGGCCATTTATGTAGTGAACCATGATGTCTTGGTATCCGTTGCGATACTCTTTGGCTCCATCTGGTGCCGCATCGACGGATGGCCCATATTCCTTGATGACATCGGCTTCTGTCATCCCGATCTTGGCCTCTAAATGGTCCGGAGCGAAGACGCATTCTGGCAATTCATCGACAGGAATGATGTTTTTGATCTTTTGATGGATTGCCTTCTGGAAAAAGGCGTCCGTATCGATCATCAGTTGGTTCCCGTTGCTGACGAAGGCATGATACTTCCCATCCGTCGTGCGATAAACCTGACGACCGGTCGAGGACTTTGCCTCCAGAACCCAAGGAGTACCCTTTGAATTCAGATTGAGAACCGAGGAGAGCCAAGGCTCAGCGATCTTCTTTTTGAAGGTGTAGTAGAAGAGAGCATCGGCCTTGCCTCCTTGGAAATGCGCCTGCACCTCGTTGCCCTTGTCATGGAACACAGCGAACCCATTCATGTAAGAGCGGCCGGTAGGAGGCCCTAGCTCCTTGGTGATCTGAGCGTGAGATTGACCTAAAGACGCTGATCTAGGTTGAGGGGTCTTGTCGCCAAGAGATGCACATCCAGCAACCGTGAAAGCGCAGGATAAGAGAAGGATGGGGAGGTGTTTAATCATATTCTTAAGTACAAGCTACAGCTCGCGGCAGATCAGGTTCGTCCTCTGATCTGTTGGGATAGCGAGATTAATAACATAAAGAAATAATATGAATTTATTTATCCCCATCATATGCGCTTATTATACCTAAAAACAAAAATAACAAACCAATTACGACCCCAATAATCCCTAAAATAAAAGAGAATTTAGGATTTTTAGTGCCACTGTATTTCTTGAGTTTCTCTGTATTCTTTTTGCGACTATAGTAAATACTCTTTGCACCTAATATAACGGACGCTAAACCAATAAATAAAATCACAGGCTTCGGCTTATAATATCAATTGGTTATTTCTGTTGGTCATATAAGATCGCAAATCACTTATCTTGAAGTATCAACAAAATCCAATTCCCCCCCTCTCAACCGGAGACTTGTGGGATGGTGATTAAAAAGCATCAAGCGACCCTCCGACGATAAGCCACGATCAGAGCCAAGGTCCCGAGTCCGAAGAGAGCGTAGGTCGAGGGTTCGGGGATGACATCTCCGCCGCCTGTGGGAGGAGTTAGTGAGGGGGTAGCGTTAGGAATGGCCGTGTATTGCATATTCGGGCCAACAATTCCTTGTGAAGAGGGCGATATAAGAGAGGGTGCCGAAAAGACCCATTGGCTACCATTCCTAGCGGTTCCCACAAGCGAAACGTCATCCGAAAGCGTTGGATATCCATTCCTCATGTATGCCCCATTGTAGTTACCCACGAACGCTCCAATGAGGTAGGTGGTGGAGGAATCCAAAGTTATGGGAGACGAGAGGTTGCTCCATAAGTAACTCCCATCGTTAAAGGAGTTGAGTGGGATGTTCAAACTGGCAAGCAGCGTCCCTCCAGTATTCCAGATGCCGACCGTTGGAGCGGAATAGAGACTGCTGTTGGAATCTTTGTAAAAGCCCAAAGCGGTCACAGAGAGGCTTTGAGAGCCGACTGTAAATTCGTAACCAACGGTATCTGAAAAATAGGTCAAACCACCATTACCAGCATTGTTGACCAAGTTGGAAGCCACAAGAGGTGAAATGGTGAACGAGGTGAGTCCAGCCGCAAGGAGAACTGTTAAGATGAATCTATTCATGTGTGATATAATGTTGTTCACATCGTTCTCCTAGGAGAACGGCTAGTGGGCAAGAATATTTTAGCGTTTGTTCCTATGAAGGAACGGAGCAACATGAATGTAGTAGGGCCTCAAGTCCGCTTGTTGCGTAACCAGAGAGGATGGAGTCAGCCAAAGATGGCTACCCTGTGTCAGTTGATCGGCTGGGACATCAGCCGCGAATCTCTCGCCAAAATTGAGTCAAAGCTCCGAAGTGTCACCGACATCGAGATCCTCAAGCTAGGCAGGATTCTCGAAGTTCATCACTCTGCTTTATTCCCCGATTCAAAAAAGTGACTTGGTAAAAAGGGCTAGGTGTTTCAGACACTAGCCACAGGCAACTCGCACCAGTCCGTCGTGTAGTGGGTGAATGCCTCTCTGCCTTCGTCTTCCAAGCCCTGCCTGATTGTAGCGTTCCATGATCGGCGTGGGTTATGGCCGGTCGAGTTTTGAGTGAAGAAAAACCCTCCCAGTAGATGCTCTACAGAGAGAAGTGTATGGCTCTAATTGCAGTCCGTAAAAGTGGCGAGCGTTGCATGGTGCAGTGAATTGTGTATACTTGACACCCATGTACTTCCAAGGACTCAGCCTTACTTTCTGCCTTATTTCGGCTGTTGGTGGTGGCCTATTATCTGTAAGTACCTGACAGTCAACAGACCCCGTAGTTCAACGGATAGAATAGGAGTTTCCTAAACTCTAGATGGTGGTTCGATTCCACCCGGGGTCACTGGCGGTTTTTTCTTCCGCCAGGTCAGTAGACTTCCACTGGGGAGCGCTTGCCATCTTCGGGGCTGCGCGCTGCGGCTCCTTCCGCTCCGAGCACGTTCACCCTGAGATCCCAGACCGCCTCGTCGAGAGCCTGGAAGTTCTCTTCGCTGAAGGTGGTGGGAGGGGGGAGCTTGGATTTAAAGTTGGCGATGTTTGCCAGGGCGCGCTCGATCTGGTCTGCGGGGCACTTCTCGAGCACTTGATAGGCCTGTTCAGCCATCTCGGTGCGGTGGCAGATCATGAGGAGGTCGTTGCCTGCTTGCAGTCCCAGTCGGATCATCTCGTCAAATCCGTAGTGGTTCAGAATGGCTCCCATGTCGAGGTCGTCGGTCATGACGAGTCCCCGGAATCCCATCTCTTCACGGAGGAGTTTGGTGGTGATGGCTTGCGCGAGTGAGGCGGGGAGGCCGGAGGGATCCAACTCGGCAAAGGCGATGTGCCCCATCATCATGCTGTCAACGGCATCTGGTCCTGCGGCAAAGTGCCGGAAGACTTTGAGCTCGTGGGCCTCCAGTTCCGTGAGTGGTCGTGGCAGTGCGGAGAGCTCGTGATGTGGATCACTGGATGCTGAGGAGTAGCCGGGGAAGTGCTTTCCGCAGGAGAGGACACCGGTTATCTGAAGTGCCCTGTTAAAGACGCCTGCCATCTCGATAACCTGCTCGGCTGTGGTGCCGTAGCAGCGTCCCCGTAGGGAGTTGTCCGCCTCGTCGTCAAAGGCGATGTCGAGGACGGGACAGAGATCGAGGTTGAATCCAAAGATACGAAGCAGCTGCCCCGTCAACTCGCCGTGACATGCGATGAGCTCCAAGTCTCCTTTGTCGCGGAGTTGGCGGGCATTCGGGGGCTCATTCCCGAGGAGCTTGAGACGTGAGACCCTTCCTCCTTCTTGGTCGATGGTGATGATCGGTTCGACGTCGCTGAGTTCCCTGAGTCGGTCGGTGAGCCGACGTAGCTGGGATGGTGTCTGGATGTTGCGACCGAAGAGGATGAATCCTCCGGGCTGGATCCTGCGGATGAAATCGGCGTAGGCCTCATCCACTTCAAGACCAGGGACACCAAGGAGCAAAAGTTGACCGGGCAAGTGGCTTGTCATAGCTTGCAAAGAATCAGAATTTTCTCCAACTGACGAAGCCATTCTTATGATCCGACGCACTCTTCTCGCCGCCCTTCTAGTTTCCGCCTGCACCCTGATCCCTGCGCGGGCGGTGGAATTGGGCATCGATGTCCTCCAGAAGAACAATTTTGATCTACTGAGGGGTAAGCGCGTGGGCCTTGTCACCAATCAGACGGGGGTCAATTCCGATGGGGAGAAAACACGTCTGATCTTGAAGAAGCATGTTAATCTTGTCGCCCTCTACACCCCCGAGCATGGACTCGATGGAACAGAGAAGGCCGGCGTGGAGATCCGTTCACGCAAGGATCCTCTGACTGGTCTCACTGCTTACTCTCTCTACGGCGACACTAGGAAGCCTACTCCACAGATGCTGGCAGGTATCGATGTGCTTGTCTTCGACATGCAGGATATCGGCTGCCGGAGCTACACCTACATCAGCACGATGGGCAAATGCCTTCAGGCATGCGCCGAGCAGGGGAAGGATTTTGTGGTGCTTGATCGCCCGAATCCCCTTGGTGGTAACCGGGTGGAGGGGATGGGGATCGATCCCAAATGGATCTCTTTCGTTGGACAGTTTCCAGTTCCCTATGTCCATGGTCTGACCATGGGGGAGTTAGCCCTGATGGCCAACACCAAGGGATGGATGGGACCCAAGGCCAAGTTACAGGTCGTGAAGATGCGCGGGTGGGCACGTTCCATGACTTGGCCGATGACCGGGCTGCGCTGGTATCCAACCTCTCCAAACATTCCTCTGGCGATGTCCCCGAACTACTATGTGATCACCGGCATCGTTGGTGGCTGTGCGGGAGGTCTCGACCTCGGCCTCTTCTCTCCCAAGGCCTTCCAGATTCTGGGGGCACCCTGGATCAAGCCTCAGATGACTTCCTACCTCCGCTCCAAGTGCCAAGGGATCAAGGTTGATCCGATCGCTACTCCCTCCGGTCCTGGTGTGATCTTTAATGCCAATCCCGATGGTGGAGGGGATCTCTGTGCTGCTGCCCTCTACACGCTAGCCGAGAGTAACAGGCAATCTCGTGGTCTCATCTTCAGTAAGGCTTCAGCGAGTATGTTGAACCTATTCTACAAGGTGTATGGAAGCGACTCGATACGCCGTGATCTGGCTACCAAGCGACCTGAGGCGATCGTGGCATCGTGGCAGCCCTTCCTGAACCACTTCCGCTCAGAGAGGCAGCCTTTCTTGCTGTACTAGGTGACTAGACTGAAGGCTTAAGACAGTTAGGTAAAATCTGAAGAGTCCGATCCGAAAGACGTTACCTATGGCGACCAAGAAAATACCAGGGCATGTGGAGCGGGTGGGGCTCTTTGGGGGAAGCTTCGATCCGATTCATCTCGGTCACCTGATTCTGGCCGAGGCTGCGATGGAAGAGCTTCAGTTAGACAGGATCATCTTTATTCCTGCGGGAGTCTCGCCCTTCAAGACAGATCGGCCTCCGGGAGCATCTGCTGACCAGCGTCTCTCCATGGTTAGGGGAGCAATCAAGGATGAGCCGCGCTTTTCGGTCGATGAGCGGGAACTCCGACGTGAGGGTCCCTCGTACACGTTCGAGACGGTTCGCTCGCTCTTGGGTGATTACCCAGGGGTGCGATTCATCTATCTGATCGGGGCGGACAATCTGGCAGATCTCCACAAGTGGTATGAGATCGAGGAGCTTAAGAACCTAGTCGACTTTGCCCTTCTCGACCGAGGGAATGCCATCTCGGATGCAGAGACGGAGTTTCCAGTGGTGCGCCGTCGCATCGATCTCTCCTCGACCGAGATCAGGGAGCGAGTCATCAAGGGTCTTTCCATTCGCTTTATGGTTCCCGCGTCGGTATACGATACGGTAATGACCAGTCATCTCTACCTCACCTCTTCTCATGGCAACGTCTAAGAAAGCAGTAGCACCCGCAGCCATTGATCCCGAAGAGGCGCTTGTCCGTCTATGTGCTGATGGAGCGCTCGACAAGAAGGCTGAGAATGTCGTGATTCTAGATATGCGCGGGATCTCTTCGTTCACGGATTTCTTCCTCCTTGTCTCAGGTACGTCCGAGCCACAGCTCAAGGCCATTGCTGGATCCATTCGCGGGAAGGTACGCGACGCTACTGGTGAACGACCCATTGCCGAGGATGGTTATCCTGGCAGTCAGTGGGTGATTATCGATTACGGGAATGTGATCGTGCACATCTTCCATGCCGAGATGCGCGACGTCTATGCCCTGGAGTCACTCTGGAGTGACGCGCGCCGCATCGACATCGAAGAGTAAGGCATAGGACGTAATGGCTGTGGCATCTGAGGGGAGTCAGGTTTCAAGTTTGCATACCCGGCCGTTGCTTCGTATCCGTTACGTCAGCTTTCATCCTTTTTCCTGATGTCCTGGCTTGAAGAGATTCTGATTCAGTGTCCGCAGTGCGGAGAGGAGTTTGCCATCCAGATCGAGACTGCCAATGAAGGCACGGTGGTGATGATCGAGGATTGCGCGGTTTGCTGTCGGCCAGCCACTGTGAGGATCACAACCGAAGATGGGGAATTGAGCGGAGTGGAGGTCGAGGCGGCGTAAGGGGGACAATAGGCTGTTAGACTTTTAGGCTGAAGACTATTAGGAAGTGAACCGAGAGGGAGGCTGAAGGTAAATCGAGAGCCAAATCCCCGGGTGGTGATGCGGCAGACTACCGAAGGTAGCCCGTAAGGGCGACACTGCTTCCCGCGAGGGAAGTGGCGTCAAACGAGTGTCGAGAGCCGAGGGCTTGGAGAAGAAGAGTAGCCACAAGATGCATCGAAGCAGGAGGTGGGAGGATAGAGAATCTTTGGAAAACGTGGGGGAGGGCTTCATCCAAAAGGCAACAGGCGGAGGGCATTTGCCGGACGATTGAGTTTCCAGTGTGAGCCGCACTTTTAGACTTCAGCTTTCAGGCTTCAGGTTTCATCATTCCGAGTATGTCTTCACAGTGCGATGCCCTTGCCCGCCTCTTTCGTGATGATGATCCCGAGACGGTAGGATTAGTGAAGGAGCAGTTGGTCATCAAGGGAGAGAGTGCCCTTCCTGATCTCCGTGATCTGGTGAACGCCGACTCAGCGATCGTCGCCGCCCATGCTCAGGATGTCCTCCATTCCATCGCAGGGAAGAAGGCAGCGGCTGACTTGGAGATTCTGTTAAAAACAGTCGTCGAGGTGCCTCTTGAGGAGGCTTCATGGCTCATTGCCTCAGCCCTCATGCCGTGGATCGATCTGCAAGAGTCACGTGCTCTACTCGATGGATGGGGGCGGGAGGTCCTTCACCGGATGACTGTGGACCCTTTGAACCCAGTGGGTACCTTGACCTCCTATCTCCATGGCGAACTCGGCATCGATGGCAATGCAGCCGATTATTATAACCACGAGAACTCTCTCCTTCCTTGCGTGATGGAGAACCGCAAGGGACTCCCGCTGACGCTGACGCTCCTTTACATCTTTGTCGGGGCCCGTGCCGGAATCCCTGTCTATGGTGTCAATCTCCCGGGTCACTTCATTGCACGGTGCGGCGAGATCTATTTCGACCCATTCCACGCCGGGCGGGTGCTCTCCCTCGCTGATTGCGCAGATATCTTGGCCCGCCAGCAGATTGAATTGAGCGACGAGCATCTGGAAAATCCCGGTACCCGAGAGGTCCTCGCCAGAATGCTGGCCAACCTTGCCCATGCTTACGAAATCGAGGAAGCCAATTGGCAAAAGCGGATGGTTGATCGTTGGCTAGGTATTCTCACGGGGGCTGAATCATGAGCTCTCTGCGTGTTGAGTTACTCAACACGGGAAGCGAGTTGCTTCTCGGGAATGTCCGTGATGCCCATCTCTCGTGGTTTGGGAAAGAGCTTTTCCCGCTTGGTGTGCGGATTTCTCGCCAGACCACGGTGCCCGATGGTGCACCGATCCGTGACGCGCTGCTGGAGGCCTTTTCTAGGTGTGATGTCCTGATCGTAACCGGCGGACTCGGGCCCACCACTGATGATATGACTCGGGAGTTGGTAGCCCAGATTCTAGGACTCAAGCTCGTCCATCACCCCGAGACGCTTGAGAGAATCAAAGAGTTCTGCCGGAAGCGCGGGTTTGCCGTGCAGGAACGAATGGATCGGCAGGCGATGGCTCCTGAGGGTGCCACAGTGCTACCAAATGATCGTGGAACGGCCCCAGGTCTCTCCATCAATGCAGTAGAGGGGGTCTCATGGTCGTCGCCACATATCTTTCTTCTTCCGGGTCCGCCACGGGAGTTGCAGCCGATGGCCAGGGCGCATGTCCTTCCTTTTCTCAAGGAGTTGACCACGGGGAGTGAGCGGAATGAATGCCGCATCTACAAGATCGTCGGCATGGGAGAGTCTGTGGTCGAGTCGAAGCTCGGCCTCGAACTCTCCAAACGTGGTGACCTGGAGGTTGGATACTGCGCACGCCCCAATGAGGTTGATTTTCGACTCATCGGTCCCACTCACATCCTCGATGAAGTAGAACCATTCGTCCTCTCCGTCGTCGGTGAGCATCTTGTCTCCAATGACGAGGAGTCGATGGAGGATGTCGTACTGACTCTCCTGAAGGGGCAGAACGCCACGCTCGCCACCGCGGAGTCGTGCACAGGTGGTTTGCTTGCCAACCGCCTGACAAATATTGCCGGGGCCTCCGCTGTCTTCCTTGAAGGATTTGTGACCTATAGCAATGCCTCCAAGACGGATCTTCTGGGGGTGCCTGCCGCATTAATCGCCGCTCATGGTGCCGTCAGCGAGGAGGTCGCACGAGCCATGGCCGAGGGGGCGCGCTCTAGGAGCCGTGCGACGTACGCCTTGGCGACTACAGGCATTGCCGGACCAGATGGCGGGTCCGATGAGAAGCCGGTTGGCACGGTATGGATAGCTCTTGCGGGCGAGGGTATGACCACTGAGGTATGGAAAGAAAACCGCCCAACCGACCGGATGACCTTTAAGCAGGTTGTCACCCAGTGCGCACTCGACCGGCTGAGGAAAAGATTAAAAGAAAACTTATAGCATGGAGACCTCCCCAATATCGCCCTCAATGGCCCCAACTTACCAAGAACCCAGCGCTGAAGAGATCCGCCTGGGGGAAGACACGCGCCGAGAGCGCTTCTGGAAGCTTTGGGGAACCTATCTCTCGGAGCGCCAGTGGGGAACGGTGCGTGAGGATTACTCCTCTAACGGGGATGTTTGGACCTCGTTCCCCTTTGATCACGCGCCCAGTCGAGTCTACCGGTGGGGAGAGGACGGCCTGCTCGGTCTCAGTGACCGATTCGGGCGTCTCTGCTTCGGCTTGGCTCTCTGGAACGGGAAGGATCCGATTCTCAAGGAGCGCCTCTTCGGTCTCTCCGGCCCCCAAGGAAACCACGGAGAGGATGTCAAGGAGCTCTACTACTACCTGGATGCTACGCCGACCCACTCCTACGCCAAGGCTCTCTACAAGTATCCGCAGGGGGAGTTCCCATACCAGAAGCTGATCGAGGAGAATGCGCGGCGCACGCGGGAGCAGCCGGAGTATGAGCTCACCGACACCGGGATCTTCGAGGGAAACCGCTACTTTGATGTCCAGGTCGAGTACGCCAAGGAGTCGGTCAAGGACATACTGATCAAGATCACGATCACAAACCACGGTCCCGAGGCGGCTCCGCTTACTATCCTCCCATCGCTCTGGTACCGGAACACATGGGGCTGGGGGAAGATCAGCGAGGAGTGTCTCAAGGAACCGAGCATCTCCATCGCGAAGCCCGGTATTCTCTCAGCTCAACACGCGGTGATGGGGGAGTACGAGATGGCTTTTGACAACGGGCCCGACGGGAAACTTCCGGAATTTCTCTTCACCAACAACGAGACCAACACGCAGCGCCTCTACGGGATACCCTCTGCCCACCGCTACACGAAGGATGGGTTTCATGATGCGGTGATCCACGGCAAGAGTGACATGGTGAATCCCGGGCAGTTCGGCACGAAGGCAGCGGGTCGTTATGATCTGAATCTTCCGGCCGGTGGCTCCGTGGTGCTGCGCCTGCGGCTGACTGCAAAAAGTGACTGGGTGGGGGAACCCTTTGACGAGAGCTTCGAGGATATCTTTGCCCTCCGGCGGAGGGAGGCCGATGATTTCTACGAGTGCACTATCAGGTCATCCCTCTCGGACAACGAAAAGCTGGTCTCCCGCCAAGCCTACGCGGGTCTGCTCTGGAGCAAGCAATTCTATAATCTCGTGCAGACCGAGTGGGCGTCGGGAGATTCGACCGAGCCTGCGCCACCTCCGGGCCACGCCCTTCGGAATGCCGAGTGGCGGAACATCTTCAACCGCGACGTCATCTCGATGCCCGACACGTGGGAGTATCCCTACTACTGCACTTGGGATCTCGCTTTTCACAGCGCCGCCTTCACTCGGATAGATCCCGCCTTTGCCAAGAGTCAGCTGATCCTCCTGCTGCGCGAGTGGTACACTCATCCTAACGGGCAGATGCCCGCCTATGAGTGGAACTTCTCCGATGTGAACCCTCCCGTGCATGCGTGGGCCGCCCTGAGACTCTACCGCGAGGAGCGCAGCGCCGGCCGCCAGGACGATGCGTTTCTGGAGAGCATCTTCCAGAAGCTGCTGATCAATTTCACCTGGTGGGTGAACCGCAAGGACAGCGACGGTAACAACCTCTTTGAGGGGGGCTTCCTGGGGTTCGACAATATCTCGGTCTTCGACCGTTCAAAGCCACTCCCCACGGGAGGAGAGCTCAAGCAGGCGGACGGCTCATCCTGGATGGCCTTCTACTGCATGACCATGCTGCAGATCGCGCTGACGCTTTCTGAAAACAATCCTGTCTATGAGGACATGGGTACGAAGTTTGTCACTCATTTCACGAGGATGGCGGAAGCGATCAACGAGTTCGGCGGTAGCGGCCTCTGGAACGAAGAGGACGGCTTCTACTACGACATGCTCGTGCTGCCGGACCGCAGTATCCCAATGAAGATCCGCTCCATTGAGGGGTTCATCCCGTTGCTCGCGACCAGCTACGTGAGCGGAGCCCAGCGCACAATGAGTCCGGGGTTCACTTCCCGGATGGATTGGTACGTAAAAAACCGTCCGGAACTGGCGGCCCATCTCCTCGAGATCAACGGTGATTTCTTCAACCCGAATCTCGATCACCTATTGACCGTGACTCCCCGGAAGCGGCTGGAGAGGATGCTTCGGTACATGTTTGATGAGGAGGAGTTCCTCTCTCCCTACGGGATCCGGTCGGTCTCCAAGTGCCACGAGAAGCATCCCTACTCCTACACGGTGAACGGAACCGTTTACTCCGTGGATTACGAGCCCGGCGAGGGGAAGACAGCCATGTTCGGGGGCAACTCCAACTGGAGGGGGCCCATCTGGATGCCGATCAACTACATGATCATCCAGTCACTCAAGACCTACGACCACTTCTACGGCGAGAGCTTCCTGGTGGAGTTTCCAACGGGATCGGGGAACAAGGTCACCTTGGGGCGCGCCGCGGAACTACTGGCCGAACGTGTCGCCTCGCTCTTCCTTCCTGACGCTGAGGGTCGTCGTCCTCTGAATGGGGAGGATGAGCGTTATGCCATAGATCCGGCTTGGAAGGATCTTGTCCTGTTCTACGAGTACTTCCACGGCGACAATGGAAAGGGATTGGGTGCGTCCCACCAGACCGGTTGGACGGCTCTCGTTGCTGAACTGCTGGCAAAAGAGGTTTAAGGAAATGCAGCGCTCAAGAGGAAGAAGAAGATAAAAGAGTTAAAACGATGAATCGATAAAAGACGGATGGGAAAGCTAATAAGCTAAAATCTTTCATTGGCAGAGGAGAGTATGGTGACTTTCAATTCCAACGATTAAACGCTGAGGCTCTTACTGCAATTTCTTGGCGGCAACCAAACCAAAAAGCCCCGGCCGTTTCCGACCGGGGCTTTTCTTTAGGATTCTGTGACTTTCTAACTTTTCACTTTTTCACGTTTCACAACTAGTCGCTTCGCAACTAGTAGCGATAGTGAGCTGGCTTGTAGGGGCCGGAGAGAGGCACGTCGAGGTACTCGGCCTGATCCTTGGTGAGTTGAGTGAGCTTCACGCCGATCTTGTCGAGGTGGAGTCGGGCGACTTCCTCGTCGAGGACCTTGGGCAGGACGTAAACGCCAGGCTTGTAGGTTTCGCGGTTCTTCCAGAGCTCGAGCTGGGCGAGGGTCTGGTTGCTGAAACTGGCGCTCATGACGAAGCTCGGGTGACCGGTGGCGCAACCAAGGTTCACGAGGCGTCCCTCGGCGAGGAGGAAGATCTCGTTGCCGCCTGGGAAGGTGTACTTGTCCACCTGGGGCTTGATGTTGGTACGCTTGACGGTGGTGTCGCCCTGGAGCTTGTCGACCTCGATCTCGTTGTCGAAGTGACCGATGTTGCAGATGATCGCCTGATCCTTCATGCGCTTCATGTGCTCGAAGGTGATGACACCGACGTTGCCGGTGGTGGTGACGTAAATGTCGGCACGGCCTAGGGTTTCCTCGAGCGTGGTGACCTCATATCCTTCCATGGCAGCCTGGAGAGCATTGATCGGATCGATCTCGGTGATGATGACGCGTGCTCCCTGTCCGCGGAGGGACTGGGCGCTTCCCTTGCCGACATCGCCGTAGCCGCAGATGACGGCGACCTTGCCGGAGATCATGACGTCGATGGCGCGGTTGAGTCCGTCGACGAGTGAGTGACGGCAGCCGTAGAGGTTGTCGAACTTCGACTTGGTGACGGAGTCGTTCACGTTGAAGGAAGGAACGAGGAGCTTGCCCTTCTCGTGGAGCTTGTAGAGGCGATGGACGCCTGTGGTGGTCTCCTCGGAGACACCACGCCATTCCTTGACCATGTCGTGCCAGCGGGTGGGGTTCTCTTTGTAGACCTGCTTGAGGAGGTCCTTGATGACCTGCTCCTCGTGGTTGCCAGAGGGTGTATTGACCCAGTTGTCGCCCTCTTCGAGTTCGTAGCCCTTGTGAAGGAGAAGTGTCACGTCACCACCGTCATCGACGACCATCTGTGGTCCCTTGCCGCCATCAAAGGAGATGGCCTTGTAGGTGCACCACCAATACTCCTCAAGGCTCTCTCCCTTCCAGGCGAAGACGGGAACGCCAGTGACGGCGATCGCGGCTGCAGCCTGATCCTGGGTCGAGAAGATGTTGCAGCTGGCCCAGCGGACATCGGCACCGAGCTCGGTGAGAGTCTCGATGAGAACGGCTGTCTGGATGGTCATGTGGAGGGAGCCGGTGATGCGGACTCCCTTGAGAGGCTTGTCCTTCGCGTACTTGGCGCGGATGGACATGAGGCCGGGCATTTCCTGCTCGGCGATGGAGATTTCCTTGCGACCCCACTCGGCGAGAGTGATGTCGGCTACTTTGTAATCGGTCTTGGTGGTCATGATGGTGAAGGTTAGAAGGTTAGAAGGTTAGAAGGTTAGAAGGTTAGAAGGTTAGAAGGTTAGAAGGTTAGTGCTTTATGGTTTAACTTTTTAACGGTTCAACTCTTTTAACTTCTTCAGAGTTTGGCTGCGGCA
>Ga0209829_10000806_pt1 | contig 27271 bp, 22 predicted proteins | sample C_140205_EF_Meta_FD_187311 | JGI IMG/M metagenome (GOLD analysis project Ga0209829, IMG submission 187311) | Freshwater microbial communities from Lake Croche, Canada to study carbon cycling - C_140205_EF_MetaG (SPAdes) (version 2) | ecosystem: Environmental > Aquatic > Freshwater > Lake... | reverse complement strand
GGGATCGGGCTGTCGATCGCCGGCATGGCGATTGGCGGAAATGTGGCGCAGGGGCTGGGGCTGCTGATCTGGTTTTTTCTCGGGTGGTGGTATCCGGTGCTGTTCGAGGCGGGGAAACGCGGGGCGACTCCGGGAAAGCGCTCGATGGGCCTGCGGGTGGTGCAGCCGTCGGGTGCGCCGATCACGCTGGGACAAGCGATTGTTAGAAATTTCCTGCGCTTCATCGATGGCATGCCGCTGATCACTTATGGCTTCGGTCTGGCGAGTTGCCTGGCGACAAAGCGGTTCCAGCGCCTCGGCGATCTCGCGGCGGGGACGGTGGTGGTCTACGACCGCATTCCGGCGGAGCCATCGATCGCCGCACCGCCGCCGATGAGTACGAGTCGCCCGCCGGTGGCGCTCACGGCGGACGAGGTGCGGGCGCTGGGGATGTTTCGGGATCGGGCCGGGCTGTGGTCGGAGGCGCGGCGCTGTGAGATCGCCGATCATGCGTCGGCGCTCAGCGGGGCGAGGGGAAATGCCGGGGTCAGTCGCTTGATGGCGATGGCCCACTGGCTGCAGGAGAAACGAAACTCATGACCGCGGGCGATTTCGAAAACAAGAACTCCGCACGCTGGGCGGAATACGAGGCGCTGGTGCGCTCCGTCGAGCTCGGCAAGCCGATGCCCGGGGTGGAGCGGCTGCCGCAGCGGTTCCGCGAGTTGTGCCTCGATCTCTCGCTTTCCCAGGCGCGCATGTATGGCATCCGGCTTTCGGAAAAGCTCAACGCGCTGGTGATCCGCGGCTACAACCTGATCTATCGCGAGAAGACCGGCGGCTGGCAGGCGGTGGTGCGGATGGCGGCGGTGACGTTTCCGCAGACGGTGCGTCGCGAGTGGCGCTTGTTCTGGCTGTGCAGCGCGGTGTTCTGGATCCCGTTTTTTGCGCTGTTGATCGCGGCGAAATACGATCTCACCTGGATTCAGGCGATCCTTGGCAGCGAGGGGATGTCGGGCATGGAGCAGATGTATGGAAGCGAGGCCGGGCAGACCGCGCATCTCAGATCGGCCTATGGCTCGAACTTCATGATGTTCTGTTTTTACATCAATAACAACGTCGGCATCGACTTTCGGATCTTCGCCGGTGGCATGACGGCGGGGCTGGGTACTTTGTTTTTCATCCTGTTCAACGGCCTCCAGATCGGAGCCTCTGCCGGCTACGCGAATGCGGCTTGTGATCCGAAGGCGTTCTGGTCCTTTGTGGTGAGTCACTCGTCGTTCGAACTGTTCGGCATGATCATCGCGGGCATGGCCGGCATGCGAATCGGCATGGCGATCCTGTGGCCCGGTCGATTGCCCCGTGTTAGAGCCTTGGTAGAGGCGGCGAAGCAGGCGCTGCCACTGATCTATGGAGCGGCCGTGATGACCTGCATGGCGGCGGTGGTGGAAGGCTTCTGGTCGGCACAGCCGATTCCAGCGGGCTTCAAGTATGCCTTCGGGGCGACGTTCTGGGTGCTGCATGTGGTGTATTTTCTCCTGGCTGGAAGGCAGGTCCGGGATGCGGCTTGAAGACGTCACGGCGGAGATCCGCCCACGCAGCGACTGGGAAGCGGTTGATCTCGGCTTCGCGATGTCACGGCGTGCCTTTTGGCGTTGTCTGATGGTCTGGTGGCTAGCGGTGCTCGGTCCGACGGTGGTTGGGATCGTGCTGCTGCGGTCGCATCCGCTGCTGTTCGTGACGCTGTTCTGGTGGTGGCGACCGGTGGGTTCGCGCCTGGTGCTTTTTGAGCTGAGCCGGCGTTTGTTTGGTGAGGCCCCGACGTGGAAGCAGGTCTGGCGGGAGATTCCCCGGGCCTGGTGGCGGCGTTTCTTTTATCGCTTGGTGTGGGCGCGCTTCTCGCCCTGGGCTCCGGTGACGATGCCGGTGGAAGAACTGGAAGGCCTTCGAGGCAAACCCTACCAGCAGCGGGCGAGCTTGGTGATGCGGCGCGGTGGAGGCGCGGCGTCTCGATTGACCTTGGGAGGCGCGTTTCTCTCGGTGTGGCTGACGCTCGGCTTGCTGGGAATGGTGCGGATGCTCTTGCCCGAGGGGCAGGACGGCGTGTTCGTGGAGGCGTGGAACGCCATCGAGGCGGGCTCGATGGAATCAATTCCGCTGGCGGCGACCTGGCTGGTGATGGGGTGTTACATGCTGGCGCTTTCGTTGAGCGATGTCTTCGTCACCGGCGGTGGATTCGGAATCTACGTGAACAGTCGTACTTGGATCGAAGGATGGGATGTCGAGCTGGCGTTCAAGCGTCTGGCCAACCGGATCGGACAGGTTTCAGCTTTGCTGATCGCGGCATTGTTTCTCGTCTTTCAGGTCCCGGCCGGGGCGGTGGATCGTGTGCCCGAGCAGGTCATCCGCGAGGTGAAGGCGCATCAGGACTTCGAGATCCAGAAGATGAAGGTGCCGATGCCGGATGTTTCAAAATCATCCGGCAGCAGCGGTCCGTCCGGCAGCAGTGGATCGCCGCCCGCCTGGATGGAGGGCTTGATGAGAGGATTTGGCCAGGTGCTTTTGGTGGTCTGCGGACTGGCACTCCTGGGGCTCATCGGCTGGCTGTTGTGGACCTTCCGCCATTTGCTCCGGGATCGCAGTGGCGATGGCGGGCGTGGGGTGAGCTTGGCGAAGGCGCGAGTGGTGATGGGCATGGAGGTGACACCGGAGTCGCTGCCGGAAAATGTCCCCGACACGGCCTGGCGATGGTGGACCGAGGGCCGACGCCATGAAGCGCTGGCCCTGCTCTACCGTGCCGCGATTTCGAGGTCGATCGAGCTGGCCCGGGTCGAGATTGTGGAATCCGACACGGAAGGGGACTGCTTGCGCCGGATTGGCGGGGCGGGGGTTCTCGCCCATCCTGGCTATTTCGAGAATCTAACCGGCTCGTGGGTTCGTCTGGCTTATGCGAAAAGCCTCCCCGCTGATGACGAGGTGCGGACGCTTTGCCGTGAATGGCCGTATGTGGAAGGGAGGCCTGCGTGACTCGACTTTGGAAGGGAGTTCTTGTGGCGATGGTGCTCGGACTCGGGGGCTGCGACACGAAGTATGAGGAAGTCGAAACCGGCTATAAAGGGCAGGCCCGCACCAATCCCTGGTTGGCGGCGGAGCGGTTTCTCGTGGCCTACGGTCATGAGGTGGAAGTGCTCGCATCATGGCGTGAGCCGAGTGACGCAGACTCCACGTGGATCGTCCCGGCCGAGTTGATTTCCAATGGACTTTTCGCCAAGAGGATTGATGAATGGATGTCGGACGGAGGGCATCTGATCTGCCTGATCGAACACTCCGGATTTCGCGACGACTGGAACCTGAAACCCTCCGAGGTCGAACTGGAGCCGGCGTTCGAGACGTTTCTGAAGAGTCACAATTTCGAGATCGAAAGGTCTGGTTCCGGCAGCAAGGAAATGAAATCGACCCGCTTTCGAGGGCGGGCCTTCGACGTGGAGATGAAGTCCGACTGGCAGGCCTCCTCCGGCAGTGGGGCACTGGAAGGAATGCCGACGGCGAAGGTGGGGCAGGGACGTCTGACGCTGGTGACCGATGCACGTCCGTTTCGAAATCGGTGGATTGGCGACAAGCAGCACGCCGCCTTGCTGAAGGCACTCGTCGACTCCACCGGAACATTTGGAAAGGTGGTGTTCGTCCGCGGTGCCACCTTGTCGCTGTGGGGTCTTCTAATGGACCACGCCTGGGCTGTTCTGTTAGGCGGAGTCCTGGTGTTGCTGATCTGGCTTTGGAAGAACCTCCGCCGTTTCGGCCCGCTGGAAGCGGCGGATGCTCCATCGCCCCTGCGCGCCTACGACCATCATCTGGAAGCGCTTGGTGATTTCCAATGGCGGCTTGACCGCGGGGCTTCGTTACTGGCGCCCTTGCGCGAGGAGATCCTCGAGCGCAGCCATCGCCTGATGGTCCGCAGCGGGCGTCTCGACTCCGATATTTTCACATTGCTGGCCGAACGGGCTGGCATTCCCCGGGACCGCGCGCTCCGGGCGATGAGCGAGGTTTCTCCGGCCGACGCTTCGGTTTTCACCCGTACTGTTTCCGATCTCCAGAAAGTTCTCAAGACGCTCACCTGATCCCAAGCTCCAACTCCCATGTCAGAAGATTCCCAGTATCCGCAAACGGCTCCTATGTCCTCCGCGCCTGCCATTGTGCTGGCGATCCGCCAACAGATCAGCCGGGTGATCCTCGGTCAGAACGAGGTGATCGATCAAGTCATCGCCGCATTGCTGGCTGGGGGTCACGTGCTGTTAGAGGGCAAGCCCGGCCTTGGAAAGACCGCACTCGTCTCCGCTCTGGCCCGCACCTTCGGCGGGGAATCCGGCCGCATCCAGTTCACGCCGGACCTGATGCCTTCCGACGTGACGGGCTTCCGCCTGTTCGACATGCAGAGCCAGACCTTCCAGCTCCGGAAAGGTCCAGTGTTCACCAATCTTTTGCTGGCGGACGAGATCAACCGGGCTCCCGCGAAAACGCAGGCATCGCTTCTCGAGGTGATGCAGGAGCAGCAGGTGACCATTGATGGCGAAACGCTGCACCTTTCTCCGCCCTTCATGACGCTGGCGACGCAGAACCCGGTGGAGCATGAGGGCACCTATCCCTTGCCGGAGGCACAACTCGACCGCTTCCTGATGAAGGTGATCATCGAGTATCCCGATCAACCGTCCGAGTGCGAGATCGTCACGCGGGCCGCTGCCGAGCGACCGGGTTCGTCAAGTCCGGTGGATATTGTTTGCACGCCGCAAGACGTCGTCGACGCCCAGTTCATGACGGCGGCCGTTCAGGCGGTGCCGGAGGTGGTGGCCTATGCGGTGGCGCTGGCGCGTGCGACTCGTGAAGCGCGGGCCATTGCGCTCGGTGCCGGCACTCGTGGGGCGATCGCCCTCGTTCGCGTGGCGAAGGCATGCGCCGCCATGCAGGGGCGCGATTTTGTGATTCCCGATGATATCAAATCCATCGCGCTGCCCGTGCTTCGGCATCGAGTCCAACTCACGCCGGAAGTCGCCATCAGTGGCCAGGAGGTCGATGAGGTGCTGAAGGGAATCGTGGAAAGCGTGCCTGCTCCCAGAGGGTAGTTATTTGTTAGATGTGAATGGTTATTGGTCTGATGTTTCGAGTTTAGGATTTAGAATTTCGTGCTTTCTTCCTGATGCGCCCCACCAACGCCACTCTTGGACTCACGCTGCTCTGGGCTCTCCTGGGCTTGGTGGTTTCGTGTTTTCCAAGCCAGGCCATGACCTGGTGGGTGGTTGGTGGATTGTTTGCGCTGGTGGTGTTTACCGATGCGTTTCGGCTTCGTCTCCGCCAGCCGGTGTCGGTCATCAGGCGCCTGCCCGGACGCTTTGCGCTTGGCGAGCCGGGTGAGGTCCACCTCACGTTTTCGAATTCAGGGGAGGACGCGATCGAGCTCGAAGTGTTCGATGGCATTCCTCCCGGTGCCGACTCCCCAACGATGCCATGGCAGGGAAGCGTGCCGGGGCGGCGTGAGTTGAAGGTGTTTCACCCGGTGAAACTCCTCGAGCGTGGAGAGGTCACATTCGGGCCGGTTCAGGTACTTTCGAAATCCGAGTGGTTGTTTTGGAAGCGTCTGAGCTCCCACGGTGAATTTGAAAAGGTGAAGGTCTATCCGAACTACGAACCGGTTGTCCGTTATGCATTGCTGGCGATGCAGCACCGCGAGAGTCCGATGGGTATCGTCCGTCGTCCGCGTGCGGGAACGAGCCGCGAGTTTCAGCAACTGCGCGACTACCGCGATGGTGATTCTTTTTCGCAGATCGACTGGAAGGCAACCTCGCGCAGACAGTCACTGATCAGCCGGGCCTACCAGGAGCAGCGGAACCAGTCGGTGGTGTTTCTGGTCGATACGGGTCGGCGGATGCGCGCGATGGATGGCAAGCTGCCGCAGTTTGACCATTGCTTGAATGCCATTCTTCTGGTTTCGCACGTGGCGCTGCGTCAGGGAGATCAGCTCGGCGTGCAATCGTTTGGTGGCACCAACCGCTGGCTGCCGCCGGTGAAGGGACTCCATGCGATGCCGGTGCTGCTGAACCATCTCTACGATTTCCAGACCACACCGGAGCCCAGCGATTTTTCCGAAGCGGTGCAGTTGCTGATGGCGCATCAGCGGCGTCGTGCGTTGGTCATCGTGTTGACGAACCTCCGTGGTGAGGATGGCAAGGAGTTGATTCCCGCGCTGCAGGTGTTGGCGTCGAAGCATCTGGTGCTGCTGGCGAGCTTGCGCGAGCGTTCGGTGGACGATGCGAGGGAGAGGACGGTGCTGACGTTTTCGGACGCCCTGCGTTTCACTGCGGCGGATCGTTATGTGGCGGAGCGCTGTGAGGTGCTCGCCGAGCTCTCGGCCCGTGGCATTCTCACGCTTGACACCACGGCCCAGCAACTGGCGGTTTCTCTGGCGAACCGCTACCTCGACATCAAGGCGGCGGGGCGTTTGTGAGAGGCGCAATCCGGCCTTCCGAGCCTTACGCGATTGCGGAGTTCCAATCGGTCAAACTCGTGGTTGTCTCTCTTTCGTAAGGGATAGCACTGCCCCCCTGGTCACCTCCCCGCCGCTTGAGTGGCAGGAGAGGATGGCTAGGATTGCTTGAGTGAAGGCTGATTGATCAACGCGAAACGGCGCGGCAAGCCGGCTGGTTTTTTTTCATGGGAGTTCAAGGGGAAAAGCAGCCGCAGATTGCCTTTATTAAAAAATATTCAATTTTTGTTGAATTTATCGGTTTGCGGGTAATTTGCCGGGCCATCCCGAGACCCTAATCATTTGGAGACGGGATAGTATTAGGGCCTGCTGTTCTGCCGTCCGGGCGCTGAACATCCCCAGAAGCCGTGGATTTGGGCGTCCGCCAACGCTGGACAAAGCCCCGAGCCTCTGGCAAACCCCGTCGCCATGTCCGAGTTGTCGAAATCCTATGAACCCGTTGATGTAGAGGCGAAATGGTACGCCGCGTGGATCGAGGGAAAGTGTTTTGAAGCGGATCCCTCATCGGAGGCAGCCGGCTACTCGATTGTCATTCCCCCGCCGAACGTCACCGGAATCCTCCACCTCGGGCACGTCCTCAACAACAGCCTCCAGGATATTCTCGCCCGCCGGGCCCGCCAGAAGGGCAAGGAAGTGCTCTGGCTCCCGGGTACTGACCACGCGGGAATCGCGACCCAGACCAAGGTGGAGCGCGAGCTTAAGAAGAACGAGGGACTTGGTCGCCGCGCCCTCGGGCGTGAGAAATTTCTGGAGCGCGTCTGGGATTTCAAGAACGAGCACGGCGACATCATCATCAAGCAGCTCAAGCGCCTCGGTTGCTCCTGTGACTGGAGCCGCGAGCGCTTCACGATGGACGAGGACTACACGACGTGGGTGAGCCATGTGTTCGTCGAGCTTTTCAAGGAAGGCCTGATCTATCGCGGCAAGCGGATGGTGAACTGGTGTCCCGTTTCGCTCACCGCCCTGTCCGACGAGGAGGTGATTATGACCCCCTCGAAGTCGAAGCTCTTCTTCATGAAATACGAGCTCGCGGATGCTCCGGGCGAATTTCTGGAAATTTCCACCACCCGACCTGAGACCCTGCTCGGCGACGTGGCGGTGGCGGTGAACCCGAAGGACCCTCGTTTCACGAAATACATCGGTCGAAAGGTCCGTCGTCCGTTCCCGGCTGCGGAGATCCCGGTGATCGCGGATGATCATGTCGACATCGAGTTCGGTACCGGTGCCCTGAAGATCACTCCCGCCCACGACAAGGCGGACTTTGAAATCGGACTTAAGCACGGGCTTGAGATCATCGACGTGCTCACTCCGGATGGCATGATCCACTGCCCGGAACTACCGGAGTTTCACGGACTCGACCGCTTCGTCGCTCGTCGTCTGGCGGCGGCGAAACTCGAGGAGATGGGCCTGCTCATCAAGATCGAGGAATACGACAACAACATCGGCTACTCCGAACGTGCGGGCGTGCCGATCGAGCCGCGCATCTCGATGCAGTGGTTCCTCAAGTATCCCTGCGTGAAAGAAGCCACCGATGCGGTGGCGAATGGCGACATCAAGTTCCGTCCCGAGCGTTGGGCGAAAACCTACGGCCACTGGATGGCGAACCTCCAAGACTGGTGCATCAGCCGCCAGCTCTGGTGGGGCCATCAGATCCCGGTGTGGTATCGTAAGGACAAGCTCGACGCGCTCAAGAACGCCGAGTCGCTCGACATGCAGGATTTTTCCGCCGGGGACATCCACGTGGGTCTCGAAGCTCCCGCCGATGCCGAAAACTGGCAGCGCGACGAGGACGTGATGGACACCTGGTTCTCCTCGTGGCTGTGGCCCTTCGCGACCATGGCGAACGTCGGCGAAGAAACGCCGACTTTAAAAAAATTCTACCCGACCGACGACCTTGTCACCGGCCCGGACATCATCTTCTTCTGGGTGGCACGCATGATCATGGCGGGCTTCCGTTTCACCGATGAGCTGCCATTCAAGAACGTCTTCTTCACCACCATCATCCGCGATCTGAAGGGCCGGAAAATGTCGAAGTCCCTCGGCAACTCGCCGGACCCGATCGACCTGATGGAGAAATACGGGGCCGACGGCCTGCGTTTCGGACTCACCCGCATCGCGCCGATCGGCAGTGACGTGCGCTTCGACGAAGTGCAGATCGAGGAAGGCCGGAACTTCGCCAACAAGATCTACAACGCCTGCCGTTTCCGCCAGATGGCGGAGGACAGCGATGACTGGGAAGAACTCGACCTTCGTCCGCATCATGTCGACATCATGGCGAAGCTCGACGAGCTCTCTGTCGATCTGGAGCGCCTATACGCTGACTATCGCTTTGGGGAAATCGCGCAGCGCCTTTACGAGTTCCTCTGGAGCGAGTTCTGTGACAAGTTCCTGGAAGCCGTGAAGGGCGACATGCGCGAGACTGCCACCGTCGAGCAACGTGCGGCCACGCTGGTGACTTTCGATGGCGTGATGAGCCGCTTCCTTCAGCTACTGCATCCCTACATGCCGCACATCACCGAGGAGCTTTCGGAAGTGATGGGTTACGTGGAGGAAGGTGAATTTCTGATGCAGCATCTGCTTCCCGAGGAAGGATTGCTGGCCGATGCCGACCCCGAGGACGTCGCGGGGGAAAGGGAAATCGCGGCCGCCATTTATGAAACCGCCGGTCGTCTTCGGAATTTGAAGGCCGAGTGCCATGTCGGCAGTCGTCGCGACGTGACCTTCGTCGTGAAGGGTGCGGTCGAGTGGCTGGAGGAAAACGCCGATACGCTGGCTCTGTTGACCGGTGCGAAGGGAATCCTCATCGAGGCCGATTATGCTGCGCCGAAAGGCACGCCCGTCTCGATCACCGATGTCGGTGAGGTTTACCTGCCGCTGGAAGGCCTGATTGACGTGGAGGCGGAAAAGGTTCGCCTTAGCCGTGAGATTACGAAGGTCGAACAGGAGCTCGCGAAGTCGGAATCGAAGCTCGCCAGCCCCACGTTTGTGGATCGTGCTCCACCAGAAGTCGTTGCACAGGAACGCGAACGGCTCGTCGACTGGAAAACGAAACTCGGCCAGCTCAGGGAAATGCTCGCTGCACTGGCATGAGGAGGCTTGTCATCCCATGGCTCCACTGGTTATTTTGAACCGGTCTAGATCACAATGTCCTCCCTCCTGACCATTCCGGGCCTCGGCAAGTCCTCTTTGGAACTGCTGGAGGCGGTTGGTTTCCTCGACGAAACGTCTTTGGCGAAGGCCGGACTCGATGAGTTGGTGAAGGAGCTTGAGCGTGCGAACTCGATCCTCAGGATCCTCAAGCGTTCGCCGCGTCGTGTGGAAGTAGAGAAGTGGCTTGCGATCGCGAAGGAGCGGGTTGGCTTTGTTCAGAAGGAAAGCAAGACTACGCCGCTGGTGGCGGTCAATTACGAGGGAAATCCCGAGGTGATGGAGATGCTTGCGAAGGCTCCTTCAGCCCTACCCCTGCCGGTGCGCCTGCTGATCGAGAACCAGCTCGTGGTTGGAGATATTCCTCCAGCAGTGTGTCTCAACCGGGTGGTGGGGGATCTTGATGTGAGGGTTTCGAAGGATCCCGCGATGCGTTCTCCTCGCCCAGTGACTTCCGGCGCCGTGTTCCTGAGCGACGCGAGTCCGCCGCGTCGATCTATCGACGTTTCACGGGTGAAATCGATCGCCTCCCTCGTCGGAGAAGCATCTCCGTCTCCTACCTCAGTTCCAGTGGACCCTGTTGAGGATCGGGTTGCTTTGATCCGGGCACCACGCGTCGAAACGAATCGCGGTCGTGATCCGGAGTCGCCTTTTTACATCCGCGGAGTTCTGCACACTCATCCGCTTCGAATGCTGATCGGGGCGCTGATCACGTTGGTGATGATCATCGAGGTTCCTGTGGCGATCGCCTCGGCATTCCTGCTGCTGCTGAGCGATCAGAAGCCGGAGAGTTTTTCTTGGGTGCCGAAGTGGTTGCTGGCCTTTCCGCTCTGTTTGCCGGTTGTCGGTGTGGCTTTTTTGTTCTTCGGTGTGGGCACCGGCAGATGCCGCATCTGTGGTCAGGGTCAGTTTCTTCCCAAGGCCTGTCGAAAGAACGCCAAGGCCCATCATATCCCGTTTATCGGCTACATCATCCCGACCGCACTTCACATGTTGGTCTTCAGGTGGTTTCGCTGCACCTACTGTGGGACCCCAGTGCGATTGAAGGAGTAGCGTGAGAGAATCATCACCGGCCTTGCGTTCTGAGCGGATGCTTTGCTGGTTTGCCTAAATTCCGGTCGTCCTATCCATCATGATCGAGCTCCATGCGGAGCGGCCGAATATCGTGCTGATCGAGTCGGACGACCAGCGGGCCGACACGATTTCAGCGCTTGGAAATCCGACGGTCCACACGCCCGGACTCGATCGCCTGGCAAAGCTGGGTTTCGTCTTTCTCAATGCCCGCAATCAAGGTTCCTACAACGGCGCGGTCTGCATCGCCAGTCACTCTGGCACTACGACGACAACCTGAAAGGGCGTGTCACCCTCGGCGAGATGCTCCAGGCGGTCGGCTACCACACAGACGGCACCGGGAAGTGGCACAATGGCCTTGAGGCGATGAAGCGCTCCTTCACGGCTGCCGACCAAATAACACCAGGATTCATGTCAAGCAGGCGAGAGGCACGCAGTTGTTCAAGCTCGCTGCCGATCCTTCAGAGATCACCAATCTCGCCGCCGATCCTGCGCAGGCGGAGAAACTGAAGAGCCTTCGCCAGCAGATGATCGTTCAGCGTGGGGTTTGGGACGATCGCGATCCGGCTTCTTGGAACGGCATCGGCTTCGGTCCGGAGTTGAAGAACCCGAAGGCCCCGAATCCCTCTGGCGGAAAGGATTTTTGAGAGGCTGTTTCAAAAATAGGAAGAGTCGTTTAACCACAGATGGACAGGATGGACACGGATGGAGAACGCCGATGAAACGTTTGGAATCGATCATGATCAGTCATGAATCCCTCTTCCATCCGCGTTCATCCTGTTCATCTGTGGTTCGTATTCTGAATTTGAGAGTGGCGCTTCAATGATCCGATAGTCTCCGGATCATTGCCGATCACGGCTGTCGATGACGATGGTCACCGGTCCGTCATTGGTCAGGGCGACCTGCATGTCCGCTCCGAAGATTCCCCGACCGACAGTTTTCCCGCGCATGGACTCCATCAACGAGCAGAACTCCTCGTAAAGCGGTTGCGAGTGCTCCGGTCGTGCGGCGCGCAGGAAGGACGGACGATTGCCCTTCTTTGTCGAGGCATGCAGGGTGAACTGGCTTACCACGATCACATCGCCGTCAATATCTCGAAGAGCATGATTCATCTTCCCTTCCTCGTCGGAGAAGATCCGGAGCCCGGTGATTTTGGCGCTCAGCCATGAGGCGTCGTCCAGCGTGTCTCCATCCTCGACTCCGAGCAGCACCATCAGGCCCGCGTCCATGCGGGCGATCTTTTGGCCGGCGACGGACACCGACGCCTCTGAAACCCGTTGGATCACCGCTCGCATGGGCCGATGATGCGGCGGAGTTCGGCTGGATCCAGTGAAAATCCGGGACGGGTTCATTTGCCATTTCCGGGGTTGCGGGATTGGGTTGGGCTCCTAGGCTCAGCCCGTGTCGATCAAGGTCCCTGGCCCCCGAATCCCCCTATTTCAAGGGCTCTGGGTGATATTCTTTCTCCTCGGGATGGCGCCTGGCTTCTGGGCATCGGCATTGACGAACATCCTGACCGCCAAGCACCTCGATGAATGGGTGACGCTGGCGTTTTTGGTCGGACCAGTGGCGGCGATCATTTCACCCTTGATCGTCGGTGCCGTGGCGGACCAGCGGATGCGTGCGGAGCGCCTGCTGGGATGGATCTCAATTGGCGGCTCCGGTGTTCTGTTTGCGGCGTTCTGGACGCTGGAGCATGACTGGAATCCGTGGTGGTTCATCGGCCTGCTCGCGCTTAACTCGCTCATCGCCGCGCCGATGTGGGGGTTGTGCACGACGGTGGCGCTGGTGCACCTCGATAAACCAGAGAGAACGTTTCCGCTCGCCCGTCTGGGTGGCACGTTTGGCTGGATGGCGGCGGGCCTCATCACTAGCCATCTTCTGCACGCAGATCGATCTGCCACGGCCGGCTATGCCTCGGTGGTGCCGCGGGTAATGCTCGGACTGCTGGCCTTCACGCTGCCCGCTACGCACCCCACCAGCACGGGTCGGTCATGGGTCAGCCTGCTCGGCATCGACGCCTTCGCGCTGTTGAAGGAACGTGATCATTTCGTGTTCTTCCTGGTGACGGGCCTGATTTCGATTCCTCTCGCCTCCTTTTACATGTTCGTACCCCGGCATTTGGAATCACTCGGTGATCTACAGGCCTCGGGCACGATGACCCTGGCCCAGTGGCCGGAGGTGCTTGCGATGGTGACGATCGGCGCAGTGATGTCGCGCTGGCGAATCAAGACCGTCCTGATGTGGTCACTGGTGATTCACGTTATCCGCTTCGCGTTCTTCACGCTTGCCGGAGCGACTAACGAGCGGTTCTGGTTGCTCCCAGGCGTGATCCTTCACGGCTTCGGTTACACTTTCTATTTCATCACTGCCCAGATCTTTCTCGATCGTCGCGTGCCCTTCACGATGCGCGGGCAGGCGCAAGGTCTGCTGACATTGGTCTCAGGCGGGCTCGGCAGTTCGCTGGGGATTTTGTTCGTGGGTTACCTGCACGATCTAACGGTGACTCACGATGGCGGTGGCTGGACGGTTTTCTGGGCCGTGCAGACGGCGATCTTAGTGATGAGCGTGGTGGTGTTCACGCTGTATTACAAGGGGCAGCCGGAAGGCCTGACGGCTCCAAGGGCCTGATGAGACCTACTGCGGCAGGGCCCATGCAACCATGTTTGCCTGATACTCCGCCAGCGGCAGCAACACGTAGATCGGGTGCCTGGCGGGATCGATGTTGGCAATGAGCCAGCGCAGCTTTTCCTCCGGCATGGTGGTACAGCCTGCGGTGGGCTTGGTCCCGTCTGAACGCCAGATGTGGAAGAAGATCGCGCTGCCCGCGTTTGGCAAAGCTTTCGGCGGAGCGTTGTGGGCGATGAAGAGCTTCAGCTTGTGGGCCGGGTCGTTTTGTTTCATCTGCTGCTTCTTTTCCCAGTCAGTGGCCGGGTCGTGATCGATGACGACGTTGCGGTTGTAGCTGGGAGAGGAGGGGTCCTCGACCCACAGGTCGCGGGGCGTGACGTGGCGGTAGAACTGGGAGGGGTTCTTGTGGATCGTGACATCGGATCCCCAGGCCCCGCCGATTGAAAAGACTCCGGCAGGTGCCCGGTTGTCGCCCTCCTGTTTGGTGGTTGCGCCCTTCGGCACCGGGCTGAGTCCATTGCCCCAGACCAGTCCGCTTTTCCCGAGTCTTCCATGCCAGGAGGCTCCAACCTGCTGCCACTTGCCCCCGTTTTTTTGCCAGAGCGCAAGTGTGACGTATGAGCTGTTCCAGTCCTTGGCGGTGCCGACCACACACTGGGTCGAGGCAGTGGGAAGTTGGAACGCGTTCGTGGAGAGCGTGAGGAGTCCAGAAGCCAGAATCCAGAGGAGACGTTTCATGCGGGTAATTGAGCCGAAAGTACGCGGATTTCCAGCTTTGACTTTTTCAGCGACAGCACGGGAAAGCCGCTTGTGCAGCGATTGATCACGGCTTCATGCCGGGTACCAGTTTCCCGTGGACGTCGGTGAGCCGGTGGTCGCGGCCCTGGTTGCGGACGATGAGGCGGGTGTGGTCAAAACCCAACAGGTGAAGAGCGGTGGCATTGAGGTCATGGATGTGCACCGGGTCCTTGATGACATTGTAGGCGGATTCAAGCGGCCAGCTAATCGTAGCTTCGGCGGTTCTTTTGCCAAAAGGTTTGGCTCGGTCATTTTCTTTCTTTGTCATGCGTGTAAGTGCTTTAGTTAGCCCGTTTTTGCCTAACAGGTTCATGATCATTTAGGCAGGTTTGAGTACACACGGGAAGGTATTTTGTCGCCATTTGTCGCCATTACGGGGGAGATAAAACAGTCCTCGTGGAGTTGACACGGCAACACCCGGCATGGACACGCACCCATCCCCGCCGCGCACCGCACTCGACCTGATTACCGAACAGGAGCTCGCCCGACATCTCAAAATCTGCCGCCGCCAACTCTACAACTGGCGCGTGAGCGGACTGATCCCGTATTTCAAGATGGGCAAGGCGGTGCGCTTTCGGGTGGCGGATGTGGCGGCGGCGATTGAGCGGATGCGGATTGGGTGAGGATGCGCCGTGGTTGCCCTCCTGATTTCAACCTGCTAGGCTGGCGAGCCGCTGGCCGTCTTGCCGGTTGACGCCGTGGTGTCGTTTTTTTTCTTTCAAATCAGTCCGCCAATCGATAGGAAGGAGTTGTCTCAACTGGCTGAGCATCGAAACTCGTTGATTGAACATCCTCTGCGTTAAAGCTGCATTTACTCATGAATCATTTGTTACGGGTCCTAATTATTTCGGCTGTAACCTGCAATGGTTGCTTTGCTCAGGGGACAGTCGCTCCTGCGGGGAATGGTGCGCTGATGGCGGCATCGTTTGCGCCATTCAAGCCGAAGGTTCGCTACTACTGGGATAGTAATTATTTCTACGAAGAGTCGGACAGTATTCCGGACCGCACGCGCCAACCGAATCTGATGGTGGGAATCACCTCATGGCAACAACAGGTTCCATTGCCCGCATCGTATTTTGGCGGAACTACCAATAATGCAGGTTCCGGATCTAGTGGGTATTTGCAGCCGAACTTTTGGAGAATTCCCTTGGTGCCGGTTGCCGCAGCCTCGCCGATTTCACTAACAGGAAATTTTCTTCGTGGCGCAGTCGCGCTTGGTGCGGACGGGGTTCCTATCTTTAACCCGCGAAATAACACCGGTAGGTTTTCGCAAGAAATTGGAGAACTGGATGCCTATGGCGGCCACTGCGGGCTTGGAGATGATTATCATTATCATATTTTCCCGGTTCACTTAATCCCAGTGGTTGGCAATGCCAAACCCATCGCTTGGGGGCTTGATGGTTACCCAGTTTACGGATATGTGGAACCAGACGGCAGCACGATGCAAGCGCTTGATAGTGATGGGGGTCACACCCACGGATCATGGGGTTATCACTACCACGCACGTGGGACGCTGAATTCGGCGACGAACACTTGGACGCCATCATCTCCCTACATGATGAACTCGATGCATGGCACGGTGGTCAATTATGATTCCCAGATTGATCCGCAGCCGAATGCTTCTGGACTGCGTGGTTCTGGAACCGGCGGATACACCGCGGCTCCGGTTGCGGGCGCGACGATCACTGCGTTTAAAAACCCAGTCGCTCTTACTCTCAGTGGCGGGCATCTTGTCGAGAATCCCAGTGGAACCCCGAGTGACGACAACTGGCTCATGCGCTACACGGCGAATAGCACCACCTACGATATTTGCTGGCAACTGAATCGTTCAGTGAATCCAAAGACCATGACCATCACCTGGAGGCACCCAACGTCTGGAACGACCACAACGACCTATGCCAATTCTGGGAACCGAATCACGGCGTATTCTATGGCGGCATCGAGTATGAAGAAGCTTCCAGATACAGGGCAGCTTCTGCCCGCCACGGCCATGGTGGGAGAAGATTCGGATTATACGATCAATACACCTTCGTTTACCGACAACAATAATGGCACGATCACGGACAACGTCACGGGATTGATGTGGCAAAAAACGGATAACGGTGAGTGCACGTGGGAGAATGCGGTCTCCAACGCCTCATCCATCACCACCGGTGGATACAGCGACTGGCGGCTCCCAACACCCAGCGAGGCATTGAGCATTCTCAATCATCATTTGAATCCTGCGCTTAATTCATCCTATTTCAGCAACCATTCAGGAGGCACCCCAGCCTACTGGTGGACGAGTGATGTATTTGGCAGTAGCACCACCAACGTATGGTGCACGAACTCTGGAGGTGGACTTGGGCCGAAGCCAAAGGCTGAGACGTTGAGTGCAGGTGGTGCTTTCCGATACCATGCCCGCTACGTGCGCGGCGCTAAGCCCAACAATGGACACAGCTATATCAACAATGGTGACGGAACGATCACCGATACCGATACCAACCTCATGTGGTCACAAGCGCCCAGCACAAGCCTGAGTTGGTCTGCTGGAGTCGCCTATGCAGAGGGGCTTGCACTCGCCGGGTACTCGGATTGGCGGCTTCCCAACGTGAAAGAATTGCAGTCATTGGTGGATATCACACGTGCCACTGCGACCGGCTCAACCACTTCGGCCTGCATCAACCGCACGTTGTTCCCCGCTGCAACCGCAACTGCATATTGGTCATCAACCTCGGTAAAGTCCGGCACGTTCACGGAGGCGTGGCTCGTCGAGTTCGGCGTAAACACAAGCGCGAATCCAAGCCGAAATGCTCAGGGGATCGTGAGTTACGAACCATACACTTCAAGCTACCCCGTGTTTGCGGTGCGATCGCTATCCGCCTCTTCGATTACCCAAGGGCGAGCCACCACGACGACCACCAATCTTTTGTCTACAGGTCAGCGTGTGAGCGGCGTGGGTAGCATCACGGCCACCGATGGAACGGTATGGACGGTGCCCGCGGTCACCCAGTTTGCCACTGGAACCAAGGCGGCGGATCTTTACAACGAAGTGACTGGGGTCACGCCTGCCGGCATTGGCGCTGCAGCTTCTAACATATCAAATGCACCCACGGTGGTCGTGGATGCCGATGGAGAAGTGGTGACAGGGTATATTTTTGCAGATAATTATTTTGAATTGTATGTCAACGGTTCGCTTGTCGCGGTTGATCCGGTGCCTTACACGCCATTCAATTCGTGTGTGGTGAAGTTCAAGGCGAAACGTCCGATTTCCTATGCTTTCAAGCTGGTGGATTGGGAGGAAAACCTTGGACTAGGGACTGAGTTGAATGGTGGCAACGCATATTATCCAGGGGATGGAGGACTCATGGCAAGTTTTAGCGATGGCACGGTAACCAATGGCAGCTGGAAGGCGCAGAGTTTCAATATCGCTCCGCTGGATAGCCCAAGTGTCGTCACCGAACTTTCTAATGGAACTCATGATTCCTCGGCGGCTACCACCCACAATCTAACAGAAACCGCATACGCACTGCATTATGCGGTGCCGTCGGATTGGTATTCGAAGACGTACAACGACTCGGGCTGGCCAAGCGCCACGACCTACACCGAGGCCACCGTCGGGGTGAATAATAAGCCCGCATACACGAATTTCCCCGCGCAATTTAGCAACAGTGGCGCGCAGTTCATTTGGTCTTCAAACCTCGTGCTCGATAACGAGGTCATCGTCCGCTACACGGGGCCTTCGGCCGTGGTTTTACCTCCAAGCATCTCCGAAGTGCTGACGCGCCCAAATACGCCGACCTATCTGGATTCGGTTTACGTTACCGCCAAGCTCCAAGGGGGGACGGGGGCGACGGTCGGGCAAGCGCAGCTAATCTATAGCAATGGCAGTCAGAGCACGAGCACCGTTTTCACTGAGACGATGGCTGCAACTGCTAGCTCTGGAACCGCAGGTTGGGATGGCAGCGGCGCAATCAACTCATGGACGGTTACCAATACCAGCGGTGGTGCTGGAAATGTCAAACAGACGCTCGCCGCCAATCATGGCACTGGCAATCCATGTGGCCTCGACATGAACAAAGGCTCGTCGAATGCCGCCGCAACCATGGTCACCACCACGAATCCCATCAACGCAACGGGCACATCCGGTTACGTCGAATTCTGGACGGCAACCACCAATCTCACTGCTGGACTGGGATGGAATTTTCAGACTTCGATCGATGGAGTCAATTGGACAACGCGTGTAACCGAACTTACTGGAAGCAATCATGCTTATGCCGCATGCCACTATGATCTGCTATCGGCTGAACGGGTGAGTACGCTTAAAATGCGCTTCCAGTTTATCGGAAATGGGGTGGGTGGTCCTACCAGCCCTAGTGTGCAAATTGATGATGTGAAGGTGGTAACCACCACTGGATCTGCTGCGGTTTCTTTGGCCATGGTTGATGATGGGCTTCACGGCGACGGTGCTGCGAGTGATGGAGTATACGGCGCGCTGATTCCAGTATTTCCCGCAGGCACGGCACTATCGTATAGCATCACGGTTACCGACAGCGACGGTGCATCCGTATCGTCTGCCACTCCAGGATCCTACACAGTCAGCGCAACCACTCCGCCATCGAGTTTCGCTGCTAGCGCGACAAGATCGGGTGATGATGTGGTGCTTCAATGGCCCTCACAAGTCGGCACTAGCTATTCGGTTCAATGGTCGGCTGACCTCATTCAATGGACCAATGTTGCCGTGGGGCAGACAAATACTTGGACGGATCTTGGGGCAGTAAGTTCAGCTTCAAAACGCTTCTATCGCGTCATGCGGTGATCTTGTGATGCGTATTTTATCGATCATTGTCGCGGTTTTCTGTTTCGTGTTGACCGCGCAGGCGCATCCGAATTTTCAGAACCCTCTTTCGGTTAGGTTTGAGCCGTCGCTCGTGCGGTTGGTCGTTGGTGTCTCGGTCAAGGAGCTGTCCATCGCACAAGGTGTGGCAGTGGTGCCCGCCGATGGAGTCGGTCGGCTGGATACGGCTGCCATCCAGAGAGCCGCAGTGGGGCATCGAGAGTATGTGGTTAATCACCTCAAACTAGTAGCACACCAAGTCCAACTGGTTGGCAAGGTCACGCGACTCATGTCTCCGCCATTTTTTGCGGATCCTGCACAAACTTTCTATCAGTATGAAATCGAGTATCATCTGAATGGATCGCCAGTAGCAGAAATCGAATTTTACCATGACATGCTCAAGGAGTGGCCGTACGCCATCGGGACATCATGGAACGTGAGCTACGTAATCCGGTTGCTGGATGAGGATGCCGTCAATCCGATGTCGTGGCTGCTTCGCTACCAGCAACCATCCATGATTCCTACAGGATGGAAACTCCCAGATCCACCCAAGCCGATTGTAGTTGAGAGCAACCCTTCCCGAAATTTTCGTGAATATCTGTGGAATGGGATCATCCATATTTTGAGGGGATATGATCACCTGCTTTTTGTGGCCGCTTTGGTCATCGGATCGATTCGTTTTTGGGAGATGGTGAAGGTGATCGGGGCCTTCACTCTGGCACACACTCTGACTCTAGCACTCAGTGTTTTCGGAATTTTCCGGTTACCAGCTTCTGTGGTGGAGCCGATCATTGCTCTGAGCATTGTGCTTGTGGCATTCGAAAATGTCATCTGGCCAAACCATGCGCACTCGAAGGTTAGACTTGGGGTGGCCTTTGGCTTTGGCCTAATTCATGGACTTGGCTTCGCGGGAGGATTGATGACGGTGATGGCAGGCTTGCCACCGGTTGGGATCTGGGTGGCACTCGCTGCCTTCAGCCTCGGGGTAGAGGTTGGCCATCAGGTGGTGGTGTTACCATTGTTTGGCTTGTTGGTGATGAGTAATGGCCAACTGTCAAAGGTGCTTCACTCGCGAGTGCTGCGATTCGCGTCGATCATGATCGCATGCTGCGGCGTCTATTACCTTTTCATTGCCCTGCGATGAAGTTTTGGGTTCTCCTGTGTGGATTTTGATTGGGGGATTGAAGCCGATCGCCATGCCCTTCGTCGGCGGGATGCTGAGTGGGCTGGTGCACAGTCTCTTGATCACCTCAGTGATCTTCATCTACTTGAGGTCCAGGGATCTCAAGGCAAAAGGCAACTCTCGGCCATTGGAGGGGAGGTGATGCGGAAGTGGCGAGGAATGAATCCAGTTAGGCATGACTCGTGCCTAAGCTGTAGCGAGCCTCCGTATTTTTGTTCCAAAACCTTGGGGAGTACTTTCTTCTAGGTCAATCGGAAGAGTAAAAAATCGCATCTTGCCCTCATGGAATTTCCTGTCGGGGCCGTGGTTGCCCTCCTGATTTCAACCTGCTAGGCTCAGACTCTTTACTAATCGCAACCTATGGAAGCCGTGGTTGCCCTCCTGATTTCAACCTGCTAGGCTGCATCCGGCTGTGAACAGGTATTCTCCGAAGCCGTGGTTGCCCTCCTGATTTCAACCTGCTAGGCTCAAGACCCGCCGCAGCGCGATTACTAACTGCCGTGGTTGCCCTCCTGATTTCAACCTGCTAGGCTCACCTAGCGAGTGGGCGACCGACCGCGTAGGCCGTGGTTGCCCTCCTGATTTCAACCTGCTAGGCTCTTCGATGCCTTCGATCTCGCGCCCAGCCTGCCGTGGTTGCCCTCCTGATTTCAACCTGCTAGGCTAGCCCGACAGCCGACCGAGCGATTGCGTTCGCCGTGGTTGCCCTCCTGATTTCAACCTGCTAGGCTAGCAGGGGCGCAGTTAGGCTGCAAGATTGGGCCGTGGTTGCCCTCCTGATTTCAAGACGTCCTTTGGCAGCGGTGTGGTCGGCAGAGCGCATCAGCCCTTCAGGTGGATTCAAGTGAGGGCTTCCACCTTCGTTGAGAAATGGTCGGCAGAAAGGCCAGGCGGACTCTTATTCCGATCATTGCTTCCGAAAGTCGAGCACGCGGAAGGCGGTTCCGGCGCCGTGCTCGTCCATGAGTGCCAGATCAGCCGGATGGTTTGATCGAAGGTGCGGACGGAGAAAGTCCCGCTGGGTGGAGAGGGTGATGGAGCCCCGGGAGAGCGCGAGCAGCCACTTCGAGAGATCGCTGAAATCGACATCGGCGGTGAGATCTTGTCGGCCGGGATTCTGATAGACGGCATGGCCTTCAATCCGATTCTGATGCAGGTAGCCGCGAAGGGTGCCGCGTGGGCGACGGTGATAGAGTTCGGCCGTTTCTGCCCCGTAGTCGATGGTGAGCATCGCTCCCGATTTCCAGTGCGGCATCCAGCGGCTTAGCCAGTGCTGGATGGATTCGTGGACTTCGAGGATCTGCCCCGGGCGATGCGTGTGGGCGAACTGGACAGAGTCCGGCAGCGCATCCGTGGGCCGCCACTCCTCGCGTGGCACCTCGCCAGGGATCAGGAAAAGTTCGCTGATGCCCCAGCCCTCGTGCCGGAAACGTCGGACTGGAAAGGCATCGATGAGTTCGTTGGAAAAAAGGCAGGCATTTCCCTGGCAGGCATCGAGAGCGGATTCGAGTGACTCATGCCAGATGGCGCGCTTGCCGAGGAGGGCCTGCTGCTTTTCGCGCAGTGGTTTGGAGGTTTCCACGAGGTGAAGCCGCGTGCGCCATCGGCGATACCAGGGGAGGGCTTTCAGCACGGCTGCGGCAAGCTTTCCTTCACCGGGGCCGATTTCGATGAGATCGCGACAACCGGTGGCCGTCAGGGATTTCGCGGCCCAGGAGGCGATGCCTTTCGCGAGTAGTCCGGACATCATCGGTGCCGTCGTGAAGTCCCCGCCGGCCCCGACTCCGCGAATACGACGTGCGTAGTAGCCGCGTTCTGGATCGTGAAGGGCGAGGTCCATGAAGCGGTCGAAGCGCAGGGCTTCATGGCTTTTCCAGGGCCAGGGTGGGGCAGCGGTCATGACAGGTTGAACGGGCATCTACCCGGGAAGAGTGAAGCATGATCGCGATGAATCGACACGGAGTTTGATGGATCGTTCAAGCCGGGGGCCTGGTTCCTCAATCCGGTATCGTGATCCGAGACCCCACCCGGGCGGGAGGAGCCTATCCGCACGGGGCCTGATGGGAATTACACCGGGGTTCAAAGGCCAGACGGGCGTGATAGCAGATCGTGGACTTCCTTGACTGAAGGGTCAAGTGAACGAGCCTTGCGGATGCGGGAGCAATTTTTCCACCTTCCATGATGAAAGCCACCCATTCAGTCCACGTGCTTTTTTTATCCATCCCGTTACTTCTCTCAGGCTGTGGAGGCCCCTCAAATCCGGCCCACCATCCGGTAACCAGTCGGTCGCTCTACAACCGTGGATCCGCCAACGAGGCGGCTGGTCGGCCGGATCCCGGAGAGGACTATCCTGTGGCCGAGCGGATCGAGGGGCGCCCGGATCTGATCCGCAGCCCCTACACCCAGCAGCCGATCGAGATCAGGCGATTGAAGAAGGGTCCGCTGGTTGAGGACCCGACCGTGCACCTCGCCAATCGTTATTTCCTGATGCCGAAGAATTGAGCGCCTCAGCGACCAGCCATGGTCTCAACCGTGACGCCTTTCAGATACTCGGTTTCCGGGATGGAAAGGACGATCGGGTGGTCGGCGCGCTGGCCGTGGTTGGCGACGAGGCGCAGGGTCTTTTTTGCATCGACTGCCGCGTCGATCAGGTTGTCCACGAACAGATCACGGCTGGCGTGGTGGGAGCAGCAGAAGGTGGAAAGCATTCCGCCGTTTTCGAGGAGCTTGAGCGAGCGGAGGTGGATCTCCTTGTAGCCTCGCATCGCGTCCATCAGGGTCTTCTTGTTGCGCGTGAAACTGGGTGGATCGAGGATGATGAGGTCATACTCGGGCTCGGCGTTTTTCAGGAAATCGAAGACGTTGTGTTCGAGGACCTCGATGTCGAGGCCGTTGATCGCGGCATTGCGGCGGGTGGCCTCGCAGGCGCTGTTGGAGATGTCGACCGCGGTGACTTTGGTGGCACCGGCCTTGGCACAGGCGAGTGCGAAGCCGCCCTGATTGGTGAAACAGTCGAGCACGCGCTTGCCGGCGGCGAATTTCGCGACCTCGGCGTGGGATTGGAGCTGGTCGAGGTAGAGGCCGGTCTTCTGGCCGTCGAAGAGATCAACCTCGAAGTCGAGATCGTTCGCCCGGACCGTGAAGGGCCCGGGGTTTTCGCCATGAATGATCTCGATGACCGTCTCCATTCCCTCGGCCTTGCGAACGGGGGAATCGTTGCGGAGCAGGATCGATTTTGGGGAAAACACCGCGACAAGGGCATCGCGTATGAGTTCCCGGCGCTGGTCGAAGGCGAGCGTGAGGGTCTGGACGACGAGGTGGTCGCCGTAGCGATCGACAATCAGGCCGGGGAGGCCGTCCGACTCGCTCCACACGAGGCGGCAGAGGGTTTCATCGATGCCATTGCGCTGGCGGAGTGCGAGCGCCTGGCTGATCCGGCGGGTGAAGAAGTCGAGGTCGAGGTCCTGGCGGCGGCGCGAAAAGCGGCGTGCGACGATCTGGGAATTCGGGTTGTAGATGGCGGTGCCCATGGGCCGGTCGCGGAAATCCTTTAGCGTGATCACATCGCCCGGCTGTGGGTCGCCGAAGGTTTTTTTCACCTCCGTGGCATAGACCCATTCGTGGCCGTGGAAGATTCTGGCGCGTGGGGCGATGATGAGTCCTGGCATGTCGAAAGGGATGACTGACCGCCCCGGATTGGAAGTCCAATGAGAAAAGTAAGGAATTCCCCTTGATCGCAACCTCGGACGCGGTTTAAACCCCTTCCCAGCAACCATGGGACAACAATCCAATAAGGTCATCAAGCGCCGCCGCCGTCAGGACTACCTCAAGCGTAAGTCCGAACAAGCCAAGCTCGGCGGAATCGTCAAAAAGAAGTCGGTCGTGAAAAAAGCGGCCGGCGATAAACCCGCAGCCGCCAAAAAAGCTCCGGCGAAGAAGGTCGTGGCGAAGAAGGCTCCCGCCAAGAAAGCTGCCAAGAAGGCGGTGTCCGAAGCGACCGAGGCAGCCCCTGAGGCTGTCGAGGCGACTGAGGCTGTCGAAGCGACCGAGGCAGCTCCTGAGGCTGTCGAGGCGACTGAGGCGACTGAGGCGACTGAGGCTGAAGGCGGCGAGGCTTGAGCCCCGTTTCCTGACAACATTCCTTTTAACCTACAGGCCGGTTGCTTCATGCACCCGGCCTGTTTTGTATCCGGGCTCTGGGGTGAGTTCGCGCTTTTTTTGACAGAATTTCAGGATTCGCAGGATTGGCAGAAAGAGGGGGTAGGTCGGGATTCTGATTCTCGGGCAATTCCGGAGATGTTGTTGATTCTGTCTAAAAGGGCCCGATCACTGGTGCGTTCCGAAATGCTCCACGAGGTCGCGGAGTTCGGCAGGCTTGAGGATTTTGGCCCATCGGCGGCATCACTGAGATGGCGAGTGTCTGGGAGCCAATGTCGGCCTTTGAGACGACGATCTCCTTGCCGTCGGGTTGCAGGATCGTGATTGAATCGGCGGCCTCGGCCTCCGGGGCTCCGGCGAGGGTGGCGCCGTCCTTCTTGGTGACGATCATCATGCCGAAGCCGGGCGCGATCTTCGCCTGCGGGTTGATCAGGGATTCGAGAAGGTAGTCACGGCCTTTTTCCCGATCTGGGTGAGGGCGGGCCGAGCGTCAGGCCGTGCATGTCGCGGCCAGCGTCGTGAATGTGCACGCTAAAGCCGGTGGCGAGGGCCTTCCGGGCGTCGGCCTTGTCATCGCGATCAGTGTCGCGGAGTTTCCAGAGGTCCGGCGCGATGGTGGAGCAGGGTTTTGTAAGTCATGGGAAATGGGATCCCGCGCCGAATCAGTCCTTGCGGGTGAGTTCGACGAAAACGTCCTCCAGCGTGGCTTCCTTGCGGGAAAGCGAGCGTAGCGGCCAGCCATACTGGGCGGCGAGTTCGTGGAGACGCTCCCGGACATCGGTCCCGGAGTCGGTGAGGATGTCGAACCTCGTCCAGCCATCGCCCTGATCCTCTCCAGTGACACGCTTGACACCTTCCAGCCGGGAAATCGCCCCGGAAACCGCTTGGTAGTCGCCCTGCACCTCGAGTTGGACCTTTCCTGCGGCACGCATCCTTTCGACGAGTTTACGCGGGGTATCTTGGGCCTTGATCTTGCCTCCGTCGATGATGATCACGCGGCTGCAGGTTGCCTCAACCTCACTGAGGATGTGGGTGGAAAGGAATACGGTGTGCTTTTCCGCGAGTTGACGGATCAGCTCGCGGATCTGGCGGATCTGATTCGGATCGAGGCCGTTGGTCGGCTCATCGAGGATGAGCAGGTCCGGGGAATGAACGAGTGCATCCGCGAGGCCAACGCGCTGGCGGTAGCCTTTCGAGAGCACTCCGATCATTTTCTTCTTCACTGACTCGAGCCCGCAGGTATCGACGACTTCCTCGACCCGGCGTTTGGCATCGCGGTGGTTCAGGCCCTTCAGGTTTGCCCGGAAACGAAGGTACTCGCGGACCCGCATATCGCCATAGAGCGGCACGTTTTCCGGCATGTAGCCGATCTTTCGCCTGGCCTCGATGGATTCCCGATAGACGTCGTGCCCTGCCACGCTGGCAGTGCCGGAGGTGGGGGGGAGGTAGCCGGTCAACATTCGCAGCGTGGTGGTCTTGCCAGCACCATTTGGGCCGAGGAAGCCGATTACCTCGCCTTTTTCGACGGAAAAGGAAATTCCGCGCACGGCATCGTGGCGGGGGAAACGCTTGGTAAGGTTGACGACTTCGATCATGGGCAGGCGAGCTCGGCGGGCTGTGTGAAAAACCGCCCTGAGCGGTTGACGCGCCCGGGGCGACCCCTTAACTAAGCGCTGCGCGCGGGGGGCCAAGCGAGAAAATCATGCCTGACCCCCCGGCTTTCCCTAAAAAGCCTCATGAACTCATCGGTTTCCGCCCGCCTCAACGCGGATTTGCTCGAAGAACAATACGCCCAATGGACCCAAGACCCGCGCTCGGTCGAGCCGACGTGGTCTGCGTTTTTCGAGGGATTCGAACTCGGAACTGCGCAGGTGCGTCAGGCCGGAAGCTCCGCTGGGTCGTCCACCGCTCCTGTTTCGAGCACAGGGGGAGACCCGGCGGTCGATCTCGCGCTATATGGCAAGGTGGTCAGCCTCATCTACAACTACCGCACCCTCGGGCATACGCAGGCCCGGATCAACCCACTGGAGGACGAGCCGGAGCGCAATCCGCGCCTGCGTCTTGAGCAGTTCGGGCTAACAGAAGCGGACCTCGAGCGCGAAGTGGCCAATCCCTTCCTGCTCCACGGCGAGCGCATGAAGCTTCGCGAGACCATCGCCTCGCTGGAAGCCATTTACTCGGGCTTCATCGGCTTTGAGTTCATGCACATCCACAACACGACCGTTCGCCACTGGGTGCGTGAACGGATCGAGGCTCACTCGCGTCGCGAGGCCGATCCTCCGGAACGCCAAATCCACTCGTTGAAGTGGTTGTTGGAGGCCGAAGCCTTCGAAAGCTTCCTCGGGAAAAAGTTCCTTGGCGAGAAACGCTTCTCCCTCGAAGGCGGTGAGGGCACGATGGTGCTGCTCAACGCGATCCTCGAAAAGTCGCCCTCGCTCGGAGTGCTTGAAATCGAAATGGGGATGTCCCACCGCGGCCGACTCAACGTGCTGGCGAATTTCGTCCGCAAGTCGCTTGCAACGATCCTCTATGAATTCACGCCGAACTACGTCCCCGACCTCGTGGCGGGCGATGGCGACGTCAAATACCACCTCGGCTACGAAAGCATCCGTGAAGTGCCGGATGGCAAGGTGCGCGTCAGTCTCGCGGCCAACCCCTCCCACCTTGAGGCCGTCAATCCTGTGGTCGAAGGCAAGGCCCGTGCCCGCCAGCGCATCCTCGGCGACGACGGTGCAGCCACCGACCGCAAGCGCGTCCTGCCGGTTCTTCTGCATGGCGATGCAGCCTTCGCCGGACAAGGTTCGGTCGCGGAAGTGCTTAACCTCTCTCAGCTCCCGGGCTACCGCACCGGCGGCACCATCCACCTGATCGTCAATAATCAGATCGGGTTCACCACGATGCCTGCCGACGCACGGTCGTCGGCCTACGCGACCGACGTCGCGAAGATGATCGAGGC
>Ga0209829_10000800_pt1 | contig 27418 bp, 26 predicted proteins | sample C_140205_EF_Meta_FD_187311 | JGI IMG/M metagenome (GOLD analysis project Ga0209829, IMG submission 187311) | Freshwater microbial communities from Lake Croche, Canada to study carbon cycling - C_140205_EF_MetaG (SPAdes) (version 2) | ecosystem: Environmental > Aquatic > Freshwater > Lake... | reverse complement strand
ACGTGCTGTGACCGACGACGCCCCGCGTAGGACCGGGCCGTTCGCCGTCGGTGACCGGGTCCAGCTGACCGACCCCAAGGGCCGGCACTACACGATGATTCTCGCGACCGGAGCTGAATTCCACACCCATCGCGGGATCGTCGCGCACGACGATGTGATCGGGCAGCCGGAGGGCAGTGTGATCAAGTCCTCGGGCGGCGACGCGTTCCTGGCGCTGCGCCCGCTGCTGGTCGACTATGTGATGTCCATGCCCCGGGGCGCGCAGGTGATCTACCCCAAGGACGCCGCGCAGATCATCCACGAGGGCGATATCTTCCCGGGCGCCACGGTTCTGGAGGCCGGTGCCGGATCCGGGGCGATGACCTGTTCGCTGTTGCGTGCCGTCGGACCGGACGGCACGGTGATCTCCTATGAGGTGCGCGACGACCATGCCGAACATGCCAGGCGCAATGTCGCGACGTTCTTCGGTGCCGATCCCGCTAATTGGCGGCTGATCATCTCCGATGTGGTCGACGCCGACCTTGCCGACGCATCGGTGGACCGCGCGGTGCTCGACATGCTTGCGCCCTGGGACGTGCTCGACGCTCTCGCCCGGATGCTGGTTCCGGGCGGGGTGCTGATCATCTATGTCGCCACCGTCACACAGTTGTCCAGGACGGTCGAAGCGTTGCGCGAGCGACAGTGCTGGACCGAGCCGCGGTCGTGGGAGAGCCTGCAGCGCGGCTGGAATGTTGTCGGACTCGCCGTACGCCCGGAGCACACCATGCGCGGACATACCGCGTTTCTGATCTCAGCACGCAGGCTCGCGCCGGGAACCGTCACTCCGACGCCGCACCGCAAGAAGGGTCGCGGCACGGTCTAGTCGTCGCTGCGGCGCAGATCCCTTCGAGCCGAAAGCAATTCGATTTCCGGACGGCCGGCAACCAGTCGCTCGGCAGCATCGAGCACCTCGACCACATGCGATCGGTCAGCGGCCACCACAGCAACACCGATGCCGGCCCGGCGATGCAGATCCAGCGCGCCGGTCTCCGCCGCGGACACGCTGAACCTGCGCCGCAACTCCGCCACGACCGGCCGGACCACCGAACGCTTCTCCTTCAGCGAGCGAATGTCGCCGAGCAGGATGTCGAATTCCAACCAGCCAATCCACATGCCGTTGTCGGTCATCGCCGGATCAGGGCATCGGGTGGGGGTGTGACGAATCCCACAGGTGCCGGTTCAGCCGTTGAACATGCTCAGCACCAACCCGGCTGAGGCACGTGAGAGCTTCCAACCGCCCTGGTTGACGAAGACGATGGTCTGGGTGATCGGAGCCATGGCGGGGCCGGTGGCGGTGACGACGGCACTCGCCGCACCGGCAGCGGTCGGGGCGATGTTGGCTACCGCGAAGCTCAACGGAAGCTGGCCCTTGGCCTGCGCGTTCTTCATCAAGCCGTCGCCGGCGCGGGCCTCGACTCGGCCGATGCCACCTTCGACCAGGTAGCCTTTGGCGCTGAACGACACGGCGGGGTCGGCCAGCCCGTAGAGGACAGCGTTGAGTTGGTCCACCGACGGCACATCCGCCGTGGGATCCAGGGGTAGCGGGGTCCCAAGGACGACAGGTTGGACGGCCGGGGAGGCGACGGGTGTGATGCCATCGACGATGGCCGCCCCGCCCGCGGCGCCACCTGCGATAGCGGCGGCTGCCAGGCACGCAGCCAGCAGTTTATGGGTCACGACTGTCCTTTCGGTGAGACCGTCTCACAGCGAAGATTAACAGTGATGTCAGGGTGTCGACATGGTCGCAGCACCCAGGATGGTCTAATCGCCGGTAGCGTTGCAGGGATCCACCTCACCAACTTCGGTGCAGTGCGGGGTTAGGAGCCGGTTACATGAGTGAGTCGCATCGCCCCGGAGCTTTCGACGACGACAGCGAGGATGCTGCCGAGTTGGAGCTACTTCGCAGGGAGACGGCGATCCTGCGCGAGCAATTGCAGAATGCGGACGGGAACCAGCCCACCGGCCGTGACGTGCAGCTGCTTGAGGCCCGGGTCGACTCGCTGGCCGCCCGCAACGCCAAGCTGATGGACACCCTCAAGGATGCCCGCCAGCAACTGCTGGTGCTGCGCGAGGAGGTCGACCGGCTGGGCCAGCCTCCCAGCGGGTACGGAGTGCTCCTGAGCGCCCACGACGACGACACCGTCGACGTCTTCACCTCCGGACGCAAGATGCGGCTGACCTGCTCGCCCAATATCGAGACCAAGGCGATGAAGAAGGGCCAGACCGTCCGCCTCAACGAGGCCCTGACCGTGGTCGAGGCCGGCGACTTCGAAGCCGTGGGTGAGATCAGCACCCTGCGCGAGGTGCTTGCCGACGGGCACCGCGCGCTGGTCATCGGCCACGCCGATGAGGAGCGGATCGTCTGGCTGGCCGAGCCGCTGGTGGCGGTCGAGATTATGGCGCCTGAGGTGGCAGACGCGCTGGACGACGATCACAAGCCGCGCAAGCTGCGGCCGGGGGACTCGCTACTGGTCGACTCCAAGGCGGGTTATGCGTTCGAGCGCATTCCCAAGGCCGAGGTGGAGGACCTCGTTCTCGAGGAGGTGCCGGACGTTGACTACGGCGATATCGGCGGCCTGACCCGGCAGATCGAGCAGATCCGCGATGCGGTCGAACTGCCGTTCCTGCACAAGGATCTCTATCGGGAGTACTCGTTGCGTCCGCCCAAGGGTGTGTTGCTGTACGGCCCGCCCGGTTGCGGCAAGACGTTGATCGCGAAGGCGGTCGCCAACTCGCTGGCCAAGAAGATGGCTGAGGTGCGCGGCGAGGACGCCCGCGAGGCGAAGTCCTACTTCCTCAACATCAAGGGCCCCGAACTGCTCAACAAGTTCGTCGGCGAGACCGAGCGCCACATCCGGCTGATCTTCCAGCGGGCCCGGGAGAAGGCCTCCGAGGGCACCCCGGTGATCGTGTTCTTCGACGAGATGGACTCGATTTTCCGCACCCGCGGTACCGGCGTCAGCTCCGATGTCGAGACCACGGTGGTGCCGCAGTTGCTCAGCGAGATCGACGGCGTCGAGGGCCTGGAGAATGTGATCGTGATCGGCGCCTCCAACCGCGAGGACATGATCGACCCGGCGATCCTGCGGCCCGGTCGCCTTGACGTCAAGATCAAGATCGAACGTCCCGATGCCGAAGCCGCACAGGACATCTTCAGCAAGTACCTGACGGTAGACCTGCCGGTGAACGCCGACGATCTCGCGGAGTTCGGTGGCGATCGTGCACTATGTATCAAAGCGATGATCGAGAAGGTCGTCGACCGGATGTACGCCGAGATCGACGACAACCGTTTTCTCGAGGTCACCTACGCCAACGGCGACAAAGAGGTGATGTACTTCAAGGACTTCAACTCCGGCGCGATGATTCAGAACGTGGTCGATCGGGCCAAGAAGTTTGCGATCAAGTCAGTTCTCGAATCGGGCCAGCACGGTCTGCGCATCCAACACCTGCTCGACTCGATCGTCGATGAGTTCTCCGAGAACGAGGATCTGCCGAACACCACCAACCCTGATGACTGGGCACGCATCTCGGGTAAGAAGGGGGAGCGGATCGTCTATATCCGGACCCTGGTCAGCGGCAAGACCTCGAGCACCAGTCGGTCGATCGATACCGAGTCGAACCTGGGGCAGTATCTCTAGCCGCAGACGCCCACTTATCGGAACTGCAGCGAGTAGCTATTGGCCAGGTTGTCCTGGGTGACGTGGGCCTCACGGGTGGTGGTGTCGACGCATAGTGGACTCGACAGCGTGCGGGTCTGGTAAGCCCAGCCCTCCGGAAGTTGCAGTCGGCTCGCCAGACCCGGTAGGTCATCGAGCGACAGGTTTCTGTCGATGGTCTGGCTCCAGGTCTGCATCACCCAGTGCTGACCGTCAGGGTCGACGAGTTCGAAGACCGGGCGTCCGGCGTCGAAGGTGAAAACTGCTTTGCGGTCAACCTTGTTGACGCTGTAGGGCGCCGGGTTCATCGACGACAGTTGCACAACGGCCTGCTGGATCATGTCGATGCCTCCGAAGGTGACGGTCTCCTGTGGGCCGGCCGCGTGCTTCTCAATACCGCTCATCAACCAGTAGCGCGGTCCGTTGAGAAGCGCGGCAACGGCGCCATGCTCCTTGGCGATGGTCTCGGCGTCGAGCTTTCCCCACAGTTCGGCCGGGCAGTCGTTGAGTGGAAAGCTGTTGTAGACAGCGGCTTCCGGCCCTGACTCACCCATTCGTACCAGCAGCACTTCGCCGTAGCGCAGGCCGAAGACATCACCGGATTGATCAGCCATCATGTCTCTCCCTGGTCGAAATCGGTTGTACTGCTTTGTTTCCGGCCCGCTCGACTGTCATAGACCGGTACCGTCCCAGCGCGACAATCGTAAGCCGCAAATCGTCGAGAATCGGATCCAGGAATTGCGCCCGGTACTGCGTGTCAGTGACCGCTTTGGCGGCCAGGTACATGAATGTGATGGACGTCAGCAACATCGTCGTCTGAATCAGCGAGTCGGGGATCGGTAGCGTCATACCGAGCAGGTGCCCGTCAGGGCGTCCGTTTCCGCGCGTCCACGCATCCAGGACCGGGGGACTGACCAGGATCAGGCCGAGGATGAAGAAGACCATTCCCGTCATGACCGCGACAGTGAACACGTGGACCACCTGTGAGGCGGCCACCACGAATACGGTGTTGAGCCGCTCACCGAGCGACAGTCCGCGGCCATACGGCTGGTCAGAAACATCTGCGAACGGTGTTTCGGCAAGCCGGTCGGCGTCGCCGGCGACTGCACCCGGAGCCGAGAGCAACGGCCGCACCTCCGTCATTGTGCTGGACACCAGGAATGCCGCAGCGATGAGAAAGAGGAAGCCCATGCCGAGCCATAACCGGTTACGACTGATCAGCGAAGTCATAAGCCACACATAGGTATTGAAGAAAACCAGGAAGGTAAGCAGGACTACCGGAAGTGCCCTGACGAACATGCCCGCAGCGTAGGCCAAGTTGGTCAGGGTGAGTTCGGAAGCCCAGCCGAGTATCGATCCCACACCCGTAGCGGTCAGAATGAGGATGATGCCGATCGCCGTCGCCCAGACGATCAGGTTAATCACAATCCGCCCGGTCGGTCCGCCGAACACCGCGCCGAGTGCGATCACCGTCAGTGCGAGATTGGCGATCAGAACCCTGCCGCCGGTGAAGTCGACCTTGGCCGCGAACCAGCCCGCCGCGCAGGCGGTCGGTAGCAGCAGCACAAGGATGGCCAGGGCGACGCCCTCGGCGAGATTGGGCCTGCCGTCGATGTCGATTGTGTGGGTACCGGTGACCCGGTACACGATGATCGAACTGATCGCAAAAACCGCAAGCGCTGCCAGTGCGGGCGCCGACCGGCTCCACACCCGGTGCAACAGCGCGCCGGGCCGTAGCACCGCTGGCAGTCCGCGAGCCAGGAACCAGCGCTCAGCAGCTTCCGATTGAGCCAGCATGAGTCGAAACCTTAGCGCGCATCGTCACCCGGCTAGGCTGTCCAGCATGCAGCGGATCATCGGTACCGAGGTCGAGTACGGAATCTCCTCGCCGTCCGATCCCACCGCCAATCCGATCCTCACGTCGACCCAGGCGGTGCTCGCTTATGCGGCGGCCGCCGGGATTCCTCGTGCCAAGCGCACCCGCTGGGACTACGAGGTGGAGTCGCCGCTTCGCGACGCCCGAGGTTTCGATCTGAGCCGCACCACCGGCCCGGTTCCGGTGGTCGACGCTGATGAAGTCGGCGCGGCCAACATGATCCTGACCAACGGTGCCAGGCTCTACGTCGACCACGCCCATCCGGAATACTCGGCACCCGAGGTGACCGATCCGATGGATGCGGTGATCTGGGACAAGGCCGGCGAGCGAGTGATGGAGGCAGCGGCCCGCCACGTCGCCAGCGTTCCCGGCGCGGCCAAGTTGCAGCTGTACAAGAACAACGTTGACGGCAAAGGTGCGTCCTACGGAACTCATGAGAACTACTTGATGAGCCGGCAGACTCCCTTCACAGCCATCATCGCCGGGCTCACGCCGTTCATGGTCTCCCGGCAGGTCGTCACCGGTTCCGGCCGGGTCGGCGTCGGACCGGCCGGAGACGAGCCCGGGTTTCAGCTGTCACAGCGGGCTGACTACATCGAGGTCGAGGTCGGCCTGGAGACCACCCTCAAGCGCGGGATCATCAATACCCGAGACGAGCCACACGCCGACGCCGACAAATACCGGCGGCTGCATGTGATCATCGGTGACGCCAATCTGGCCGAGACCTCGACCTACCTGAAGGTCGGCACCACCTCACTGGTGCTCGACCTGATCGAAGAAGGTGTCGACCTTAGCGATCTGATCCTGGCCCGGCCGGTTCACGCCGTCCACGTGGTCAGCCGGGATCCGTCGCTGCGAGCCACGGTGGCGCTGGCCGACGGCCGCGAACTCACCGCACTTGCCCTGCAGCGCATCTACCTGGAACGGGTGGCCACACTGCTGGACAGCCGCGACCCCGATCCGCGGGCGGCCCACGTCGTCGAAACATGGGCACACGTTCTTGATTTGCTGGAACGTGACCCCATGGAATGTTCGGAGTTGCTGGATTGGCCGGCCAAGCTGCGCCTGCTTGAGGGTTTCCGGCAACGGGAGAACCTGGCCTGGTCAGCGCCGCGGTTGCAACTCGTCGACCTGCAGTACTCCGACGTCCGGCTAGACAAGGGCCTGTACAACCGACTGGTCGCTCGAGGCTCGATGAAGCGGCTCGTCACCGAGCAGCAGGTGCTCGACGCCGTCGAAAATCCGCCGACCGATACCCGGGCGTACTTCCGCGGCGAATGTCTGCGCCGGTTCGGTGCTGATATCGCCGCGGCAAGCTGGGACTCGGTGATATTCGACCTAGGCGGCGACTCGCTGGTCCGGATCCCGACACTGGAGCCGCTGCGAGGCAGCAAGGCTCACGTTGGAGCGCTGCTCGATTCGGTGGACAGTGCCGCCGAACTCGTCGAGCAACTAACGAACTGAGCCGACGACAGCCTTGTCTTCGCGCACCTTCGTTCCAGCGAAGTAGAAGATCACCCCGGTGATGATGAAGACCGCCAGCGGTACGGCCTCGATCAACAGATACCTCACCCGCTCCCCAGCCTCCCAGCCGTCCGGGCGGAATTCGTCGGAGAACCAGTCGACCCCGAAGCCGGGCATCAGCAGTTGCACCGCGGCGAAGATCACCCACGCGGTCAGCAGGACTGAAAGAAAGGGCGCCCACGGAGCGCGGTAGGGGCGCGGGTGGTCGGGGAAGGACACCCGCAACTTCCAGAGCGCGGGGAAGATCGCGATGTAGGAGATGAGGGTCGTGGAGATCGCGATTCCCAGGATGGCACCGAAATACTTGGCGGCATTGCCATCGGTGATTTCATGGACGGCGACAACGACGGCGGTGGACAGGATGCCGGAGAGCACGTTGACTCGGACCGGTGTGCCGTACCGGGGAGAGATCGCTCCCAGGTACCTGGGAGCGGCGCCGTCATAGCCGGAAACAGCCATGGCGCGGTCGGAACCCATGATCCAGGCGACGCCACTGGACAGCAGGCACAGGATGAACAGGACCGCGGCGATCGCGGCGATGACGGTGCCGGCGCCGGTCAGTGTGACCGTTCCGTCGTCAGCGACGCTTCCGCCGTACACAGTGAAGACCGAACGCATCGCGTCGATGAATCCACCGAGTCCGGAGACCTGCTCGGACGGGAGTATCACGATGATGCACAGGATGGGAATGGCGTACATGAGGATCGCCACGACGGCGGACCGGAAGATCGAGAACGGCACATCCTTTTTCGGGTTCTTCATCTCGTCGCCCGCGGTGTTGGGAAGTTCGAAGCCGACGTACCCGAACATGATCACGCCCGCGAGGCCGAAAAATCCCGCCGTTGATACCCCGAAGTCGCCGGCTCCCACGCCATGCACTCCGTACTTGGAGGCATAGATCAGCGTGCTGACGGTGAAGAAGCCCAATAGAATGAACCGCGCGTACGCGCCGGCGATGGGGATGTACTTGCCCACCTTGAACGACAGGATGGCGGCCAGGGTGCCGACCCAGATAAAGGCAAGAGTGAAGACGTAGAACCAGAAGGTCGGCATGTCTTGGCCTTCCAGGAAGAACACCGAGATGGTCGTGACCGCCAAGGTGGCCAGGGTGCCGCCGAACCACACCGGGTTCGTCACCCAGTACAGGACGTTGTTGATCGTCGCGGTGAGGCGACCGAAGGCGAGACGGGCCCAGATGTACGGACCCCCCTCCTGGGGGAAGGCAGTGCCGAGTTCCGCGAAGAGTAGTGCACTCGGGATGAAGAAGGTTATCGCCAGAATCACAAGCCAGGTGAATGCCTCGGCGCCAAGCGCAGCGAGCACCCCGATCGTGTCGACGCCTACCAGGGTGCAGATCGTGAAGAACAGGATCTCTCTACGACCGAAGTTCTTCTGCAGGTGGCTCGTCTGCTCGATGGCATCGGCTGTGAGGTCGAGTTCCTGGGCCTCGGCCGCGTTGATGGTCTCGGTCACGTCGTCCTTCCTGGGGCCAGAGGCACTGAGGCACTCAACGGCCTCGTGTGCGATGCGGGTCAGCGTAACCGGTACCCCCGCCTCGGTGCGTGATCTGAGCGCTGCCGCATGGCCTGGGCTGCCTGCAAAGGTGCAGTACTATCGGCGTCAAATCACGGCAGGCCTGGACGGTACTGTTGGGAGCGGCGGTCGGGCCGCCGATAAGAGCAGGAGGCAGTGATGGCTCAGGAACAGACCAAGCGTGGCGGTGGCGGCGGCGAGGACGACGGCGCTGCCGGCGGTGCGGCCGCCGGGCAGGAGCGTCGCGAGAAGCTTTCCGCAGAGACCGACGACCTGCTCGACGAGATCGACGACGTGCTTGAGGAAAACGCCGAGGACTTCGTGCGGGCCTACGTCCAAAAGGGCGGACAGTGACCTGGCCGTCCCCTGATCGACTGGCCAACAACCTTCTGACCGGATCTTTCACTCGGCACGCCGACCAGTCATCTTTCTCGGAGTATCTGCGCCGTCAGGCGCCCGAGTTACTTCTGACCGGCGCGCTCGCCCAGGGATCATCTGCGGGTGAGGCGTTGCCGCACGGCACCACCATCGTTGCCCTGCGTTACCCCGGCGGGGTGTTGATCGCCGGGGACCGGCGTTCCACTCAGGGCAATATGATCGCCGGCCGCGATGTGCAGAAGGTTTACATCACCGACGACTACACCGCCACCGGGATCGCCGGCACCGCCGCACTCGCGGTCGAGTTCGCCCGTCTCTACGCCGTCGAACTCGAGCATTACGAGAAGCTCGAGGGCGTCCCGATGACGTTCGCCGGCAAGGTCAATCGGCTGGCGATCATGGTGCGGGGCAATCTCGGCGCGGCGCTGCAGGGGTTCATTGCGTTGCCACTATTGGTGGGCTACGACCTCGATGACTCAGATGCCAATGCGGCCGGCCGCATTGTGTCCTTCGATGCTGCCGGGGGCTGGCACATCGAGGAGGAGGGCTATCAGGCGGTGGGCTCGGGCTCGCTGTTCGCCAAGGCCTCGATGAAAAAGCTGTATCCCGCAGTGGCTGATGCGGATACTGCATTGAAGGTAGCCGTCGAATCACTCTACGACGCGGCCGACGACGACTCCGCTACCGGCGGTCCGGATTTAGTTCGGGGCATCTTCCCGACGGCAGTCACCATCGATGCCGATGGTGCGCAGGAGGTGACCGGCGAGCACATCGAACGGTTGGCGCGTGAAGTGATAGCGACCCGCACACATACCGACGAGTTCGGGCCTGGCCGGGGACCGAGCAACGTTGCGCCACGGGCTGATTCATGAGTTTCCCATATTTCATCTCGCCTGAGCAGGCGATGCGGGAGCGTTCCGAACTGGCGCGCAAGGGCATTGCCCGCGGCCGAAGCGTGGTCACTTTGGCGTACGCGGGCGGTGTGTTGTTCGTCGCCGAAAACCCTTCTCGTTCACTGCAGAAGGTCAGCGAGATTTACGACCGGGTGGGATTCGCTGCAGTGGGCCGCTTCAACGAGTTCGACAGCCTGCGTCGTGGTGGGATCCAATACGCCGATACCCGCGGGTATGCCTACGACCGCCGGGACGTGACCGGCAGGCAACTGGCCAACGTCTACGCCCAGACCCTGGGCACCATCTTCACCGAGCAGGCCAAGCCCTACGAGGTTGAGTTGTGCGTGGCCGAAGTAGCTCACCGCGGCGAGACGAAGGCGCCGGAGATTTACCGGATCACCTACGACGGGTCGATTGCCGATGAGCCTGACTTCGTGGTCATGGGCGGCACCACCGAACCGATCACCGCGGCGCTCAAGGAGACCTACTCGGCTACTGCCGAACTGGAAGAGGCGGTGCAGATCGCGGTTGGCGCGCTGCGGGCGGGTATCGCCAGCACCGCCGGCAACGCCACACCGGCTGCGGAACCGCGGGTGCTGGGGCCGTCGACACTTGAGGTGGCGATCCTCGACGTGAAGCGGCCGCGCCGCGCCTTCCGGCGGATCACCGGTGCGGCTCTGGAGGCCATGCTGGCAGACCCCGATGCCACCCCGACCGACGGCGACCCAGTCGAATCGCCCGCCGCGACCTAGCGTCCGCTAAAGCCGTGCGATGGGGCTACTGAGTGCAGTCGTCGGCCAGCGCGCGCGTGCCGTAACTCGGCGGCGCAACGTACTGCGCTGCACACCGCAGATAGGAGACATTCTCGACCGACTGCGTCGAACTGGGTCGTTGGTTCTCGGGGTCGGGAACCCGCCAGCTCAGAATCACCACGGCGACGGCAGCCATCAGCAGCACGGATACCCAAATTCGGCGGCCTAGGGTCGGGGCGTCGCGGAGCACAGCAGCCAGCGTAATGAACGGATCGGTCGCTGGCGCACCCACCACGCCGGGGATTTCGGCGTTGCTCCGCACACCAGCCGAAACAGACCCTACGTTGCTGGCAGGTTCGCCCAGGGCGATGACCGCGGCGACGGATCCGAGCCGCTTGTCCACCGATGGTGTCCGGCAACCAGTAGGCTCGGTCCCGTGCAGCGCAGAATCATGGGCATCGAAACCGAGTTCGGGGTCACCTGCACATTCCACGGACACCGTCGGCTCAGCCCGGACGAGGTCGCCCGCTACCTATTCCGTCGGGTGGTCTCCTGGGGCCGAAGCTCGAATGTTTTCCTACGCAACGGTGCGCGGCTGTACCTCGACGTGGGTAGCCATCCCGAATACGCCACCGCCGAATGCGACAACCTCATCCAGCTCGTCACCCACGACCGGGCGGGCGAGCGGGTACTGGAGGACCTGCTTATCGACGCTGAGCAACGGCTCGCCGATGAGGGAATCGGTGGGGACATCTACCTGTTCAAGAACAACACCGACTCGGCAGGCAACTCCTACGGATGCCACGAGAATTACCTGATCGTACGGGCCGGCGAGTTCTCCAGGATCTCTGACGTGCTGCTGCCGTTCCTGGTGACGCGTCAACTCATCTGCGGTGCCGGCAAGGTGCTGCAGACACCGAAGGCCGCGGCGTTCTGCCTCTCGCAGCGCGCCGAGCACATCTGGGAGGGCGTCTCCAGTGCCACCACCCGGTCGCGTCCGATCATCAACACCCGCGATGAGCCCCATGCCGACGCCGAGAAGTACCGGCGACTGCATGTGATCGTCGGCGATTCCAATATGAGTGAGACGACGACCATGTTGAAGGTCGGCACGTGCGCACTCGTGCTGGAGATGATCGAAGCCGGTGTGCCGTTCCGGGACTTCTCCCTGGACAACCCGATCCGCGCCATCCGCGAAGTCAGCCACGACCTGACCGGTCGTCGGCCGGTGCGCCTAGCCGGCGGCCGGCAGGCCAGTGCGTTGGACATCCAGCGCGAGTACTACGCCCGCGCCGTGGAGTATCTGCAGTCCCGCGAGCCCAATACGCAGATCGATCAGGTGGTCGACCTATGGGGCCGACAGCTCGACGCCGTCGAAACTCAGGACTTCGCCAAGGTCGACACCGAGATCGACTGGGTGATCAAGAAAAAACTGTTCCAGCGCTATCAGGACCGTTACAGCATGGAACTGTCCGACCCCAAGATCAGCCAACTCGACCTGGCCTACCACGACATCAAACGTGGCCGGGGAGTGTTCGACATCCTGCAGCGCAAGGGGCTGGCAGCCCGGGTGACCACCGACGAAGATATCGAGGTGGCCGTTGACACGCCGCCGCAGACCACGCGGGCGAAGCTGCGCGGTGAGTTCATCAGCGCCGCCCAGGAGGCGGGTCGTGATTTCACCGTCGACTGGGTGCATCTGAAACTCAACGATCAGGCTCAGCGGACCGTGCTGTGCAAGGATCCGTTTCGCTCCACCGACGAGCGGGTGAAACGGCTCATCGCCAGTATGTGACTGCACCGGCTGAAGAGCCGATTGCGGTTAAGGTTGACCCCGTGGGGATCTCCAAAGTCGAGCGGTTGATGAACCTTGTGATCGCGCTGCTGTCGACCCGTGGTTACCTGACCGCCGAACGGATTCGGGTCAACGTCGCCGGTTACGGCGACTGTCCCACCGACGAGGCCTTCTCCAGGATGTTCGAGCGCGATAAGGCCGAGTTGCGTGATCTGGGCATTCCCCTGGAGACCGGCAAGGTGTCCAACTTCGACCCCGCTGAGGGCTACCGGATCTCCGGTGAGGACTACGCCCTGCCCGATATCGACCTGACCCGGGACGAAGCCGCAGCCGTCGCGGTGGCCACCAAACTCTGGGAGTCGCCCGAGCGGATCACGGCCGCACAAAGCGCGCTGCTGAAATTGCGGGCGGCCGGTATCGACGTGGATCCGGCGGCCGGTGTGGCGATCACCACCGGTATGGGACCTATGGGTCTTCGCGGCTCGGAGGACGCCCTCGGAATCCTGTTGTCCGCCATCAACACCGGGCAGGCGGTCCGGTTCCAGCACCGACCCACCCCGGTCGAGGCCTACGCGGAACGCACCGTCGAGCCCTGGGGTGTGGTCACGGCGATGGGCCGCTGGTATCTGGTCGGTCATGACCGGGACCGCGACGCCACTCGGATATTCCGCCTGTCCCGGATCGGCGCCGATGTGAAAACCGTTGGGCCACCGGGTTCGGCGACCCGGCCGGACGGGGTGGATCTGCGTGCCCTGGTGGATCAGGCGATCGGTGAGACTTCCAGCGGCGGGCAGGCCATGGTGTGGGTTGCCGACGGGTATGCCACCGCACTGCGACGCGCGGGTCACTCAATCGGCCATCGCACCATCGCAGGCCGGGACGGCGAGATCATCGAACTCGAGGTGGGTGCGCTCGACCGCCTGGCCCGTGAGGTCGCCGGCTACGGTGCCGACGCACTGGTGCTGGAACCGGCGTCGCTGCGTCATGATGTCGTGGCTCGGCTCACGGCCCAGGCAGGGGCGACGCCATGACGCCGGTGTCCACCCGCCTGGTGCGGTTGCTCAACATGGTTCCGTACTTCCAGGCGAACCCGAGGACCACCTACGGCAAGGCGGCCGCCGATCTCGGGGTCACCCGCAAGCAACTCGAACAGGACGTCAACCAACTCTGGTTGTGCGGCCTGCCCGGCTATGGCCCGGGCGACCTGATCGACTTCGAGTTGTCCGGCGACACCATCAAGGTCACCTTCTCCGCGGGTATGGATCGGCCGCTTCGGCTCACCTCGCCCGAGGCCACCGGTCTGCTGGTAGCACTGCGTGCGCTCGCGGACATCCCGGGCGTTCTGGACCCGGCGGCGGCCCGCAGTGCGATCGCCAAAATCGAGGCGGCCGCCGGAACGGTGATCGATGATGACGTACCGGCCGCGGTCGACGAACCGGCCCCGGCCGAGAGTGGCGCCGCCGCCGCGATGCGCGCCGCCGTCCGGGACTCGCGCGCGCTGGCGATCGAGTACTACTCGGCCTCCCGCGATACCCTTTCGCGCCGCATCGTCGATCCGATCCGGGTCGTGCTCGTCGGGGACCACAGTTATCTGGAGGCCTGGTGCCGCGAGGCCGAGGGCGTGCGACTGTTCCGGTTCGACCGGATTGTCGACGCCGACGTGCTCGACGAGGCAGCGGCGCCGCCCCCGCCGGTGCTCAACGCCCCGCCGAATACCGCATTGTTCGACGCGGACCCCTCGCTCCCGTCGGCGACGTTGCGGGTCGGTCCCCGGGCGGCCTGGATGCTGGAGTACTTCCCGGTACGGGTGCTGCGGGAGTTACCCGATGGCCATTTCGAGGCCGCCATGACGTTCGCCGCAGAGGAGTGGATGACCAGGCTCATCCTGGGCTTCGGCTCGGATGTGCAGGTACTCGCGCCCGAGTCACTGGTGCGCAGCGTGCGCCGGGCCGCGGCCGCCGGACTGGCCGCCTATGGTGATCTCGGGGGGTAGGATCGTGTTGACGTTTGGAGGTAGCTAATGGGTGCACTACAACCGTGGCACTTGATAATCGTGCTCTTCGTCGGAGTGGTGCTTTTCGGCTCGAAGCGTTTGCCCGATGCGGCGCGGTCAGTGGGTAAGTCGATGCGGATCTTCAAGTCCGAGGTCAAGGAACTGCAGGCTGACACCAAGACCGACACCGTCACGCCCGCGCAACCCGCGACGCAGGTGGCCTCCGAGCGGGTCGAAGCACCGGTGACTCCGCCCGCGCCCGCCCAGACCGACATCCGGCCAGTCTGACCCGACCAGCACAGCTGGCGCCGAGCGCCGCTAGGTGAACGCCGTGCGCACCCCCACATTTATTTCCCGTCTGGACCCGCGACAGCGGCGTGCCGCCACCAACCCTGACGGGACGATGTCCCTTGTCGAGCATGTCCGGGAATTGCGGACGCGTCTGCTGATCTCAGTGGGCGCCGTCGCACTGACCACCATCGTCGGCTTCCTCTGGTACAGCCACGGACTCTTCGGGATGGAGAGCCTGGGCGAACTGCTGCGCCACCCGTACTGTGCGCTGCCGGCGTCGGCGCGCGCTGATATCAGCTCCGACGGCGGATGCCGGCTGCTGGCCACCGCGCCGTTCGACCAGTTCATGCTGCGACTCAAGGTGGGATTGACCGCCGGGATCGTGCTGGCCTGCCCGGTCTGGCTCTATGAACTGTGGGCCTTCATCACCCCGGGTCTATATCGCAACGAACGCCGGTTCGGTCTTGTTTTCGTGGTTTCAGCCGCGACGTTGTTTGTCGGCGGCGCAGTGCTGGCCTATGTGGTGCTGTCGAAGGCACTGCACTTCCTGCTGACCGTCGGCAGCGACACCCAGGTCACCGCGCTGTCGGGTGATCGCTACTTCGGGTTCCTGATCAACCTGCTGCTGGTATTCGGGGTCAGCTTCGAGTTCCCGCTGCTGATCATCATGCTCAATGTCATCGGGGTGCTCAGCTACGAGAAGCTGAAGTCGTGGCGACGGGGACTGATTTTCGGTGTCTTCGCCTTTGCTGCGATCGCCACACCGGGTTCGGACCCATTCTCCATGCTGGCGCTGGGGTTCGCGTTGACGTTGTTACTGGAATTCGCGATCCAGGTGACACGCATACATGACAAGCGAAAAGCCAAGCGGGAAGGCCTGATCGCCGTGCCTGACGACGAGGCGGCTCCCATCGAGCCCCCGACTCCGGTGGTCGCTCCGGCACGAACGGGGCCTGAACATGGCGACATCACCTGATCCCGAATCCCAGTTGGCCGATTTCGCCGGACAGTTGAGCTTTCGGCTCGACGAATTCCAGATCCAGTCCTGTGAGGCGTTGGAGCTTGGGCACGGCGTGCTGGTGTGCGCCCCGACCGGCGCGGGCAAGACTGTGGTCGGGGAGTTCGCCGTACACCTGGCACTGACGGCCGGGCAGAAGTGCTTCTACACCACGCCCATTAAAGCGCTGAGTAACCAGAAGCACAGCGATCTGGTGGCCCGCTACGGAGCCGACCGGATCGGACTACTGACCGGTGACCAGTCGATCAACGGTGACGCTCCGGTGGTGGTGATGACCACCGAGGTGCTCCGCAACATGCTCTACGCCGGATCCGATGCCCTGCAGGGGCTTTCGTACGTGGTGATGGACGAGGTGCACTTTCTGGCCGACCGGATGCGCGGTGCGGTGTGGGAGGAGGTCATCCTGCACCTGCCCGAACATGTGCGACTGGTCAGTCTGTCAGCCACGGTCAGCAATGCCGAGGAGTTCGGCGGCTGGATCAAGACCGTGCGCGGCGACACGACCGTGGTGGTCGACGAGCACCGTCCGGTGCCGTTGTGGCAGCACGTGCTGGTGGGCAAGCGACTGTTCGATCTCTTCAATTACTCCGCCAACGCCAGCGACGAACGCACCAGGGTCGATCCCGAACTCATGCGGCACATCGCCAACCGCCGGGAGGCCGACCGGCTTGTGGACTGGCAGCCACGGCATCGGGGTGGGGGCCGCGGGGGTTCGCGAGGCGGTGGGTCCGGACTGAGCCGGCCACCGTCGCGTCCCGACGTGATCGCCACCCTGGACCGCGAAGGTCTGCTGCCGGCGATCACGTTCATCTTCTCCCGGGCCGGCTGTGACGCGGCCGTCAAACAATGTCTGCGCAGTTCGCTGCGGCTGACAGGCGAGTCCGACCGGGTCCGCATTGCCGAGGTAATCGACCGGCGCTGCGGAGATCTGGCCGACGCCGACCTCGAAGTGCTGGACTATTACGAGTGGCGGGAGGGTCTGCTGCGCGGACTCGCCGCCCACCACGCCGGCATGCTGCCGGTATTCCGCCATACCGTGGAGGAACTCTTCACCGCAGGGCTGATCAAGGCCGTATTCGCGACTGAGACATTGGCTTTGGGCATCAACATGCCCGCGCGGACGGTAGTCCTGGAGAAGCTGGTGAAGTTCAACGGCGAACAGCACATGCCGCTGACGCCGGGGGAGTACACCCAACTCACCGGACGCGCCGGGCGCCGCGGCATCGATGTCGAGGGTCACGCGGTGGTGATCTGGCATTCCCAGGACAGTGCCGCCGAACCCGCCGAGATCGCCGGGTTGGCATCCACCCGTACGTTCCCGCTGCGCAGTTCCTTCGCGCCGTCGTACAACATGACGATCAACCTGGTCAGCCAGATGAACCCGGAGCAGGCCCACCGGTTGCTGGAGCGATCGTTTGCTCAATACCAGGCTGACCGTTCGGTGGTCAGTTTGGTCCGCGGCGTCGAGCGCGGCGAGAAGATGCTCGACGACATCGCCGGCGAGTTGGGCTGGAAGCGGCACGGCGACGCGGTCGAGCCTGCGATCCTCGACTACGCGCGGCTTCGGGCGAAGATCACCGAGCGGGAACGCCTGCAGTCGCGAGCGTCGCGGTTGCAGCGCAGGCAGGCGTCCAGCAGCGCATTGGCATCACTTCGGCGCGGCGACATCATCACCGTGACCGGTCGACGTGCCGGGCTGGCCGTGGTGCTGGAGGCGGCCAACGATTCCGATGATCCCCGGCCGCTCGTACTGACCGAAAACCGTTGGGCCGGAAGGATTTCCTCGGTGGACTATCCGGCTTCTGCGGTGCCGGTGGGCACGATGCCACTACCCAAGCGCGTCGAGCATCGTCAACCGCGGGTGCGCCGCGACCTGGCATCGGCGCTGCGGTCGGCAGCAGACGGTCTGATCATCCCGGTGGACCGCAAACGGCGCAGCGGTGCCGACGAGACCGATGATGCCGATCCCGAGCTGTTGGCTCTGCGCGACGAGATGCGTCGGCATCCCGGGCACCGGCTGGCGGACCGGGAGGCCCTGGTGCGGGTGACCGAACGATATCTGCGGGTCGAGCGGGACAACGAGCAGATCCGCGCGAAGGTCGCTGCGGCCACCAACTCACTGGCCCGAACCTTCGATCGGATCGTCGGACTTCTGACCGAACGCGGGTACGTCACCACCGATGGTCAGGCAGGTGACCCTAAGGTGAGCGCCGACGGACGGCTGCTGGCGCGCATCTACAGCGAGAGTGACCTGTTGGTCGCCGAGTGCCTGCGGACCGGGGCATGGACGGGGTTGCAGTCCGCGGAGTTGGCGGCGGTGTTGTCGGCGCTGGTGTTCGAAACCCGGGGCAGCGACGGACCCACGCCCGCCCACGCGATCGACATGCCGACCCAGGCGGTGCGGCGCGCACTCGCTGCGACCCGGCGGATGTCGGGTGAACTTCGCGCCGACGAGCATCGACTTCGGCTGAACCCGTCGCGGGAACCCGACGAGGGCTTCGTCCCGGCCATCCATCGCTGGGCCACGACCGGCGACCTCGCCGCCGCGTTGGACGCCTCGGATGTCGCGGGCAGCGGTGCTGCGCTCCCGGCAGGGGACTTCGTGCGGTGGTGCCGTCAGGTGCTCGACCTGCTAGATCAGGTTCGCAACGCGGCACCTGAATCGTCGGTTCGTACCGCGGCGAAACGCGCGATCGACGACATCCGGCGCGGCGTCGTAGCTGTTGACAGCGGGTAGGGTGTGGCAAACGGTACGGTGAAGGGCATTCTTTGTGGGGCGAGAGCCCCAGACCGACCGAGGAGAGACGATGAGCGGACCGCAGGGATCTGACCCCAACCCCTGGCAGGTGTCGGGCACTGATCAGCCTGCCACCGGTGCTGATCCCTCCTATCCCGCGACCCCGTCGTGGCAGCCTCAGGAGTACCCGGCTACCGAGGCGCCCGCCTGGGGTCAGCCGGGCACGGAGGCCCCTGTGTGGGGTCAGCCGCCCGCCTACAACCCTCAGCCGTACCCGCAGTACGGCCAGCCGCCTATGCCGGGCTACCCGCCCGCCCAGGCCTACGGGACCCCGACCGAGTACAACCCCGCGGCCTACGGTCAGCCAGGTCAGTACGGACAGCCAGGTCAGTACGGCCAGCCCGGCGCGTACGGCGCGCCGCAGCAGTACGGCCAGTACCCGCAACCGGGCGCCTACCCGCCGCCGGGGCAACCGGGGCAGTACCCGTACGGGCAACCCGGCACCGAAGTTGTGGCCACGAAGTCAACACGGACGACCGCGATCATTCTTGGATCACTCGCCGCACTGCTGCTGGCCGCGGTTTTGGTGCTGGGCTTCTGGAAGCCTGGGTTTTTCGTGACCACCAAACTCGATGTGAACAAGGCTCAGCAGGGTGTGCAGCAGATCCTCACCGACGAGGCCAACGGGTACGGCGCGAAAAATGTCAACGACGTCAAGTGCAACAACGGCCAGAACCCGACGGTCAAGAAGGGCGACACCTTTTCCTGCGAGGTGAGCATCGACGGCACCAAGCGTCAGGTGACGGTGACGTTCCAGGACGATAAGGGCACCTATGAAGTCGGCCGGCCCAAGTAGCCGCTAGGCGGCGTCACCGGGTGAAACGCTCCGCTCCCCAATTGCACGAGCGTGCGTGTCGGCACGCCGACACGCTGGGCTGAGCGTGCACTCTGCGCACGCTCGCGCAGGATTTCTTCTCAGTGAGATAGCGCATCGAGGGCCTTCTGCAGTCGGGTGATAGTTGAGCCAAGGCCGTGACGCTCGGCCAACTTGTCCACCAGGGCGGGGTCAATCGCGTGCAATGGCAGCGCGTCGCTGGCGGTGAACAGGTGCACGGGCGCGTCGCGGGCAACCAGGACCACCGGCTTGGCCGCCTTGATGTAGTCCGTAGCGGCAAGAATTTTGGCGCGAAATGCCTTGGGCAGCGCGGATTTCGGGTCATGGGCAGCGTTCAGGATGGTCTCTAGGGAACCGTAGGCCATCAGCATGGTCGATGCCGTTTTCTCGCCCACGCCGGGTACACCGGGTAGTCCGTCGGACGGGTCTCCGCGCAGCAGTGCCAACTCCGCATATGCATCACCGGCGCGGTCCGCGGGGATGCCATAGCGCTCGGCAACCTCGCCGGGGCCGAATAGCGTCGCTTTCTTGAGCCCTTGACCGATATAGAGCACTCGGACCTCGACCGGGTCGTCGGCAACCAGTTGCAACAAGTCCCGGTCACCGCTGACGACGACGACCGGGTCGTGGCGTTCGGCATCGGCGAGGGTGCCGAGGACGTCGTCGGCCTCGAAACCCTCGGCTCCGGCGGTGGCGATGCCAAAGGCGCCGAGAACCTCCAGGATCATGTCCACCTGCGGGCTGAGATCGTCGGGTATCTCCTCAATATCGCCCTCGTCGCCGCCGACGGAACTGCCTTCCTCGGCTACCCGGTGCGCCTTGTATGAGGGGATCAGGTCCACCCGGAACTGCGGACGCCAGTCCAGATCGAGGCATACCACCAGGCGCGCAGGCCGATATTGGGTGATCAGCGAGGCGACGCTGTCGAGGAACCCGCGCACTGCATTGATGGGCTGGCCGTCGGGCGCGGTGATTGACGACGGCACCCCGAAATACGACCGGAACCACATGCTGGCGCCGTCGAGGAGGAGCACCGGTGCGGACATAAGCAACCACGCTAGCCTGACAGCCATGACGGCACGGTTCCCCCATAAGGTGTACGCGCGGCGGCTGGCAGCCGCGGCGGCCGGCGTGGCACAGGCCGGTCTGGCGGGATTGGTGGTGACGCCCGGTTACGACCTTCGTTACCTGATCGGTTCGCGGGCAGAGACTTTCGAGCGGCTGACGGCGCTGGTGATCCCTGCCACCGGCGCCCCTGTGGTGGTCATCCCACGGCTAGAGTTGGCGTCGCTACGCGACTCGGCTGCCGGGGATCTCGGGTTGACGGTGCAGGACTGGGTGGACGGTGAGAACCCCGGCGACCTGGTAGCCCTGGCACTCGGCGGACATGCGCGGGTCGCGGTCACCGACTCGATGCCCGCGCTGCATCTGCTGCCGCTGGCCGAACGACTGGGCGCAGTTCCGGTACTGGGCACCGAGATCATGGCGGGCCTACGAATGATCAAAGACCCCGCCGAGATCGACGCCCTGCGCACCGCCGGTGCCGCGATCGACCGGGTGCACGCTCGGGTTCCGCAGTTTCTCGCACCGGGGCGTACCGAGGCGCAGGTGGCCGCAGATATCACCGAAGCCATTGTGGCCGAGGGGCATTCGGAGGCGGCATTCGTCATCGTGGGATCGGGCCCGCATGGTGCAGACCCGCACCACGAGTGTTCCGACCGAACGTTACAGCCAGGCGACATTGTTGTCGTTGACATCGGCGGACCCGTCGAACCCGGCTACAACTCCGACTCCACCCGCACCTACAGCCTTGGTGAGCCCGCACCGGAGATCGCCGCCCAGTACGCGGTACTGCAGCGCGCGCAGGCTGCCGCGGTGGCATCGGTACGCCCAGGCGTCACCGCCGAGCAGGTCGACGCCGTGGCCCGCGGTGTGCTGGCCGACGCCGGACTGGCGGAGTACTTTGTGCACCGCACCGGACACGGCATCGGACTATCGGTGCACGAGGAGCCCTACATCGTCGCCGGAAATACCCTGCCGTTGGTCGAGGGCATGGCGTTCAGCGTTGAGCCTGGCATTTATCTACCGGGGCAGTGGGGTGCGCGCATTGAGGACATCGTGGTCGTCACCGCTGAGGGCGCGCTGTCGGTCAACAACCGACCGCATGATTTGACGGTTGTTGCGTTACCGCAGTGACGCCGCAGTGGATCAGTGTTCGACACGTTCTAGAAGCGTCGACGATCCAAGCACGCGCTTGATCAGTACCTCGATGACGACGCGCTTCGGGTTGGGCCGCGGTATTCGGTAGCGCTGGGCGTAGCGCAACTCGGCGTCGCGGACGGCTTCGGGATCGCGGTTCACGCCGGCGATCCCCTCCAGGGACAGCCACCGGCCGCCGTCCACCTGGGATAGCACCCCGACGCTGCTGCGTTCGGCGTTGACGGCTTTCTGCGATCCGTCGCTCGTGATCACCCGGGCGATATGGGTGACCGGGTCGAAAGTGAAACCCACCGCCACCACGTGTGGCGAACCGTCGGCCCGCAGGGTGGTCAACATCGCCAGGTGGCGCTCAGAGAGGAACTCCAGAGCGTCGCTGGTCAGCCGGGTGGTCTGGTTCGCCATCGGTAATCACGCTAGCGCAGTGAATAATCGCAGCCATGGATGACACGGCCGACACGGCCGGTGGCGTCGTCGTGATTTTCGGCGGCCGCAGCGAGATCGGCGTCGAACTTGCGACCCGGCTTGCCCCGGGGGCGACGGTCGTACTGGCTGCCCGCGGCTCCGAGCGCCTGACGGAGCAGGTTGCGGCGGTGCGCGCGGCCGGAGCTGTTGCCGTGCACACTGTGGAGTTCGATGCCGACGATCTGGCATCGCACGGACCTCTGGTGGACAAGCTGATCGGGGAATACGGAGCTATCGGCACTGCCGTGCTGGCTTTCGGGATCCTCGGCGACCAAATCCGTGCCGAGGCCGACCCCGCCCATGCGGTGGCGATCGTGCATACCGATTACGTGGCGCAGATCAACCTGCTGACGCTGCTGGCTGGCTCGATGCGTGATGTCGGCCGGGGCGCGCTGGTCGTGTTCTCCTCGGTGGCGGGGGTACGGGTACGCCGGGCCAACTACGTCTACGGCTCGGCCAAGGCAGGGTTGGACGGCTTTGCTAATGGCCTGTCGGATGCGTTGCACGGGACCGGGGTGCGGTTGCTGATCGTGCGGCCGGGTTTCGTCATCGGCCGGATGACTGAGGGGATGGATCCCGCGCCGCTGTCCAGCACACCCGCACAGGTGGCCGAGGCTACGGCGCGGGCGTTGGCACGGGGCCGCCGCACGGTGTGGGTTCCCTGTGCGTTGCGGCCGCTCTTCTTTTGTATGCGGCTGCTGCCGCAAGCTTTGTGGCGGAGGATGCCCCGGTGATGAACGAAGTGAAGAACCGAATATGACCCCGGTGATGAACGAAGTGAAGAGCCGAATATGACCCCGGTGATGAACGAAGTGAAGAACCGAATATGACCCCGATGATTGTTGTGGTGGGCATCGGCGCGGACGGCATGGCGGGGCTTTCCGTGGAATCTCGGCGCGAATTGAACAGCGCCACAGTCATTTACGGATCACCGCGCCAACTTGATCTGCTTGACGACACCGTCACGGCACCCAGGCATCCCTGGCCCACGCCGATGCTGCCCGCGCTGGAAGCGCTACCTGCCGACGAGGACATTCACGTCGTGGCCAGCGGTGACCCCCTCCTGCACGGCATCGGAAGCACGCTCATCCGCCTGCACGGTGCCGACCGGGTGCGGGTACTGCCCCACGTGTCCTCAGTGACCCTGGCCTGTGCGCGGATGGGCTGGTCAGCACACGACACCGAGATCATCAGCCTGGTCACCGCGCCGGTGCACACCGCGGTGCGCCGCGGCGGACGGGCGGTGGTGCTCTGCCGCGACGCCTCGACGCCGGCCGAGTTGGCCGCGGTGCTGACCGAGACCGGCCGCGGCGCATCGGAGTTCACCGTTCTGGAGCAACTCGGCGGCCCCGGGGAGCGAATCCGTTCCGGCCCGGCCGAGGCCTGGGCTGCCGCGCCACCATCCGATATCGACGCCCTCAACGTCATCGCCATCGAGTACCTGCCGGACGAACGGATCGGGGGCATGCTGCCCGACGACGCGTTGCACCACGACGGCCAGATCACCAAGCCGACCGTGCGCGCGGTGACACTGGCCGCCCTGGCACCCCGCCCGGGTGAGCTGCTCTGGGACGTCGGATCGGGGTCGGGCAGCATCGCTGTGGAATGGTGTCGCAGCGGATCGGGTTGTCGCGCCGTTGCATTCGAAAGCAGACCGGATCGCCGGATGCGGATCGTCGCCAACGCCCGCGCCTTCGGAGCCGATATTGATGTCCGCGAGGAGGCACCGGAAGGGTTCGAGGGCGCCGCGCAGCCGAACGTGATCTTCATCGGCGGCGGGCTCACCGGACCCGGAATGCTCGAAGCCTGCCTGGCGCAGTTGCCCGCCGGCGGGCGGCTCGTAGCTAACTCGGTCACCGCGGAATCCGAAGCCCTTCTGGTCCAATGGCATTCGCGGCTTGGCGGCGAACTGCGGCGCTTTCAGCACTATCAGGGCGAGCCGCTGGGCGGGTTCACCGGGTGGCGTCCGCAGATGCCGATCACCCAGTGGCTGCTGACGGTGGTGGCGGTGACACGCAAGTGACCGTGTTCTTCATCGGCGCCGGACCGGGTGCGGCTGATCTGATCACCGTCCGAGGGCAGCGATTGCTGCAACGCTGTCCGGTATGCCTTTACGCAGGTTCGATCATGCCCACCGAACTGCTGGAGTTGTGCCCGCCGGAGGCCCGCATCGTCGACACCGGGCCGCTGACGCTGGATCAGATCATCGACGAGATCGCCGCCGCGGATGCCGCGGGACATGACGTGGCCAGGTTGCACTCGGGCGACCCGTCGATCTACAGCGCGGTGGCCGAACAAACCCGTCGCCTTGCCGAACTCGGCATCGGCTACGAGATCGTTCCGGGCGTGCCGTCTTTCGCCGCTGCGGCGGCAGCACTGGGCCGGGAACTGACCGTGCCGGGGGTGTCTCAGACGGTGACGCTGACCCGGGTCTCCACCCTGTCTACGGCGATACCCGACGGTGAGGACCTGACGTCGTTGTCGGCGCCGGGCGCGACCCTGGTGATTCATCTGGCCGCCCACCGCATCGACACCGTGGTGGCCGATCTGCTGGCCGGGGGTTACCGCGCGGACACCCCCGCGGCGGTGGTCGCATTCGCGAGTTGGCCGCAGCAGCAGGTGCTGCGCGGCACCCTGGCCGATATCGCCGCCGCCGTGCACGACGCCGCGATCACCCGCACCGCGGTGATCATCGTCGGCGCGGTGCTTGCCGCCGAGACGTTTCCGGATAGCTACCTGTACTCGGCCGGGCGCGCGCGGGGAGAACGACACTGATGCGGGTGCTGCTGCTCGGCGGCACCGCCGAGGCACGCGCATTGGCCGAGCAGCTGCACCCGCATGTGGACATCATCAGCTCACTGGCCGGTCGGGTGCCCGACCCGGCACTGCCGGTCGGCCCGGTGCGCATCGGCGGCTTCGGTGGCGTCGAGGGGCTGCGCGCGTGGCTTGTCGACAATGACATCACCGCGGTCGTCGACGCTACCCACCCGTTCGCCGCGACCATCACCGCGAACGCGGCGGCCGCCTGCGCCGAACTTGACCTGCCGCACCTGGTGTTGCACCGGCCGCCGTGGGACCCGGCCGGTGCGACAGTGGTGTGCAGCGACACCGAAGCGGCCGAAGTCGTTGCTGACAAGGGGTATTCGCGGGTTTTCCTGACCACCGGACGTTCGGGTGTCGCTGCTTTCGCCGACAGTGACGCGTGGTTCCTGATTCGGGTGGTCACCGCACCCGACGCCGCAGTGCTGCCGGCCAATCACGAGGTGGTGCTGTCCCGCGGGCCGTACCGCTACGCCAGCGAATGTGAACTATTGCGCAGCAGGCACATTGAGGTGCTGGTCACAAAGAACAGCGGGGGAGCGCTGACTGAGGCCAAACTTGGCGCCGCCCGCGCGCTCGATGTCGATGTGATCATGATTGAGCGCCCGGCACTTCCAGCGGGGGTGCAGGTTGTCGGCTCGGTCCAAGAAGCGCTGGTCTGGGTGCTCAGCCCGGGTAGCGCCGCGGTGTGAACACCGTGTCCCCGGTGGCCGCCACGTACCACTGGGCACGTACCACTGGGTCTGCGACGACCCGGGTTGCGGGAGTTAACCGCGTTCCACGGTTCCGGGTCCTGCCGGGGCGGGCGGGGCCCGGAACCGTGGGGGTGTCTGGGTCGCGGTTAGCGGGCGGTGCGTTGGGCCGTGCCGCGGCTGGGGCTGGTGGGGCCGGCGTCGCGGTCGGCCCGTGCGGGGGAGGCGGCCGTGAGGTCGCGGTGTGCCCGGGCCCGGTTGGCGCGGGCCTGCGGCGTGGCGGTCTCGGAGGTCGCCGCCCGGGGGTCGCCGGCTCCGGCGGTGACCGCAGCGTCCTCGGCTGCTGTGGCGGTGTCGGGTGCCGCGTCCGCGGCGTCCTCGAGATCGGTCGCCGCGAGCACGGCGGCCTTGGTCTCGGTTGCCGGGGCCTGCACCACGGCGGCGGTGCCGGTGGCCGGGGCCGCCGGGGCGGGCGGGGTGAGCAGCTGCTGGCCGAGGAACTGCCCCATCCCGATCAGCGAACCGATCGGACCGGTGGGCAGACCGGGTGCTGCTATCACGGCGCCTGGGTCGACATCGACGGCTAACGAGGTGAGCAGCGTCCCGCCCGAGAACTCGGTGGGCGGATCTGCGGGGTTGACCAGCGAACCGTTCATCGGTACCGGCCCGGCGAGTAGGCCGCCCAGGTTCAGACCCAAGGTCTTTATCTTGTAGTTCTTCACGACGTCGGGGGCGAATAGGCCCAGGATCGGGGCCACGTTGAGGGTGGCGCCGTTGAGGACGCTGTTGACCAGGTTGGCCGGGATGTTGACCAGCTCGTTGAGCACCCCGACGAGATCCCCTTGACCGATGAAGTCGACGATCGCGTAGACGCTGTTGAGCAGCGCCGCCACCGGCGCCAGCGCCGGCCCCAACAACCCCAGCGCCACCCCGGAGGCGTAGGTGTTTGCGATCCTGAATACTTGGGCGATCGTCGTGACGGGGTAATTCCCATCGCATTCACCCTTGTCCGAGCACGGGGGCAAGATGGCAACTCCGCCTATGAGCTGGAGCGCCGTTAAGTTCAGCTCGTATGTGTTGTTGGCGACCCCACCAGGGCTAGCTGGGAGTACGACCTGCGACAGCTGGGAGTTACCAGGTGTCACGACGACAATGTTGTAGGGATCCGGGGTTGCGGTCCCGACCGGCAAGCCGATTGTCTCTCCGGGGCTGAAGGGTGCGGTGAACAGCTTCGTGAAGTTGCGCAGGGCCAGTCCGGGATCGGAGACGAGGGCGCTGCCGATCGGGAACGGATCGGAGAGGGCGTAGTCGATCAGCGCGGCGATGTTGTCGACCGAGGTGGTGATCGTGTCGACCCAGGGGGTGATCGGGTCGAAGGAGGACAACAGCACCGCGGTGCCGATGTCGGCGGCCGCCCGGTGCGACAGCGCGGTGGCCGGCTGGTGCGGGGCCTGCACCGGGGCCAGGGCCAGGATGCCAGCGCCGAGGACGGCGATTCCGGCGGTGAGATGGGAGCGTGGCGAGACGTGCATCGGGGGCAGACCTTTCGCTAACCGAACCTGAGGACGTCCTCAGGACAAACCAGTCCCGTGAACGGGTCTGCAACGTCACCGAAACGGCGCGGAACCATATTGCGACAGGTCGGCGAACAGCCGGTCCCGGCGGCGGCGTTGAAAACCCAGGGCACATCGAGGGCACGGCGGAAGAGCAGAGGCGCAAAAGATGCCCCTGGAGGCGATCGGGCTGGGGACCATCGCGGGTTCGGTGGCTGTGGCCACGTGGCGTTCGCCAATACGTAACCTCGGCTACGCCGGAATTCACCTGTCGTGTCCGCGACCCCCGCT
>Ga0209829_10000799_pt1 | contig 27459 bp, 11 predicted proteins | sample C_140205_EF_Meta_FD_187311 | JGI IMG/M metagenome (GOLD analysis project Ga0209829, IMG submission 187311) | Freshwater microbial communities from Lake Croche, Canada to study carbon cycling - C_140205_EF_MetaG (SPAdes) (version 2) | ecosystem: Environmental > Aquatic > Freshwater > Lake... | reverse complement strand
CGTTCGGCTCGCTACGCTTCGCCTCTCTCCGTCACCCCAGAGGGAGCTCCTTCAATGGCGTCGCGCTCTTCCAATTTACAGAAACATTTTTACACTCCCTACAAAACTGCCATCTTAGCACCTGGAGGAAGCTTATCTCTGATGTTCAAAAATTAAAAAATACCTTTTGAAATGATTTCCAATCAAAAGGGGCCACATTACCTTTCTTATAGTTGGGTAAGAATTGCACCCGTTGTTGTTCAGAAAGATCAACTATCTCTTCCTGTAGGATTCAACTAGCGATCGGGTGATTAGCCTCGGTCGTGCCTTAGTTTGCTACGAATGCCATTTCCTAGTGCTTTTCCAAAAGCTTGGAGATGGCGATCTCATTCATCGTCACGGGATTCTGTTGAAGGATTTTTGTGATGTAAGCCTTGCCCAAGGCCTGAGCCTGCTGCTTGCGTAGGTCATTAGTCAGAGGCCCTTTTATCTCCTCCAACGTCGCTGTGTAGGGTTCCTTGATTTCTAGGACTTTGATGATGTGCCAACCATCCTTCAATCGGATAGCCGAAGTCACCTTTCCTGTGGAAAGGGAAGCAACGGCGGAACGGATTTCAGCCTGAATCTGGTTTTCCGTGAGGAATCCTAGTTCACCGCCCTTTGGCGTACTTGCTGGGTCCTCGCTTTGCGATTTGGCAACATCGGCAAAATCACTCTCCTTCAGCGCCTTTTGAACCGCTTCCACTTTTGCCTGTGCCCTTTCATCACTGGACTTGTCCGCATCCTTGGGTGAAGCAATAAAGATTTGAGCCAGCTTGATTTGGCGGGGAACTTGCAGGGCTCCGTTTTTCTTCAGGATATCATAAGCACTTTGCAACTCCGAGGGGGATGGATACGAGGTGGGTGGAGTTGCCAGTGACTGGAGATAGGATTGGGTCAACGTCTGTTGCCGAACGCGTTCCAGAAGGGCAACCACGTTTGTCTGCTGATCCCATTTCTTGGCAAGAGCTTCTTTATAAACCAACTGCTCGATGATCAGCGTGCGTACAAAATCATTCAGTGCTGCCGGATTTCTAGTCAGCATCACCTGATCACGAATTGGCAGGGCCTCAAGCAACGGCTTGATATCCTCCGCTTTCACCTCACTCTGTCCAGCCTTGGCCACCACAGTGGATTCAGAGGCGGTAAGATATCCCTGCGTAACCAGCAAAAGAAGAAAACTTGTGATGAGGACCTTCCTTGGAGCGACTTTCATGGCGAGGGTGTGAGTCTTAGTGAGTTTCCGGTGGGTCGATCTTTGCATTTTGAGGAGTCTCATACTGAGAGGCTTTTGCCGCCTTGTCATTAGAACGAATGATCTGGTTGCTGAGTTGGATCGCATACTCCTGCACAAGATTCTCCAACTTGACTTTCGTGACGCCGACAAACGGCTCACGTGCGGCAATCGCGGTGCCAAGGCTGAATTTCGCATACCGATCAAGGATCTCTTGGGCTGTTTGGTACATTTCCGAATTTTTGGCACGCTGGTCTGCCACTTGTCTGTTCAGAACCACCACAGCGGATGCCAATTCGGCTCGCTTCGCCTCGGTCCCCTTGGCGTAATTTGCCAGTTTGGAGTACCCCTCCTTCCACTTGGCCAGAGATTCCGTCAGATGGTCTGCCTGCTGTTCCGTCTGGGCCAATTTCTTCTGCAAGTCATCGATGGTCTGGTCTGCTTTCTTTTTTTCATCGGCACTTTTTTTTGTCAGCTCATCCAGTTTGGATTGGAGCTCTTTCACTTTCTCCTCGGCCTCAGCCTGAGCAGTTTGGGCGATCACTAGCTTCGCATTGGCATCCCTGAGCTGAATCATGGTGTTTTTTACAGCATCACGCATTTTTTGCATCGCGGGGTCTGCCTTGGGGGCGGCTTGCAGTGCAATGACCATTCCGAAGAGGATGGCAAAGAAGGGAGTGTGGATCCTTAACTTCATGGTGCTAGAACCTTGCGTTGATATCCAACTGGATGATGTCTGATTTGTAGGTGGGACCCGCGATACCCGTGGCATTCAGCCAACGGAGACCGATAAAGACACTCTTGGAAAGCGCGAGATTGCCACCGATACCCCATCCCTTGAGGTTGGTTCCCCCGCCTCCAAAGTCCGAATCGCAGAATCCGTCAATCACCGCATCGGACTCCACGTATCGGTAACTCACACCAAAATCCCAGTCCCAGCGCTTTTGCAGTGCTCCGGAGCCGACCTTAGCCTGCATGATCCAAGCAGTGTTTCCACCGTTAAACCCGCCACCCTGGCTGATATTATTCACAGGACCGGCAATAAGCGTTTCGTTGTAATTATTATCAGGTCCGGGAGCCGGTCCAGCTGTCATGATATTCTGACTGTTGAACGCAAGATTCTTATCCCACTCACCCGAAACAGAGACCACGAAGGGCTCCCAGTGACGATACTCCAGACGGGCATTGGCAGACAGAATATTGAAAGGAGTGACCAAGCCGAAATATTGATACTGATTCTGGTACCGGGGCAGGGGCACGATTCCAAGCCCAGTGTCAGGGTAACCTGTGGATGGATTTTGCGGAGGCTGCACGCCGTAGACTCCACCTGAATCCACATAGTTTTGGTAGTCAGGGTTATTAACGTAGTTAGCAGTGGTGGTGTTGGTAACTGGAGTAGGAATGTAAGCACCTGGAACCTGCTGAGAATTCGGAATCGGATTCGTTGCAGGGTAGGCATTCACTTTCTGAATGTTTCTGATCTCCATGTAGGTATTTCCTCGCTGAGCAAATGATGGTCTGGATGAATCGGTGCTCATCTGAGCCTGGGCATTCGGTGTCACTCCGGGGGCAGAGACCTCTCCCTGAACATTCTGGAAGAAATAATATCCCAAGGAACTCTTGAAGTTCAGATCTTTGGTGATCTTCCAGTCAATTCCACCTTGGGCTGCATACAAATACTTGTCTCGACTTGAGATTTTCGGCTGCTGGGTGGAGGCAAAGTTCAAGTCCGTGTTGAACACAGGGAAAATTCCTGCATTCACAAATGGTGTCAGCCCCTTGAAAATTTTGTACCGCCCCTGGAGGGCAATACCATCGAATCCGATATCGTTTGCCCACATGATGGTGGTCGGCGTGAAGAAGGGGTTATCAAAACGCCCGAACGTCACGGCGGCCATTTTATCGGGGTCATGCCCTAACTCATACTTCAGGAATGCACGATCCAGCCAGATGGCATAATTACTGAAGTCACCCCCTTGAGAGGTGCTACCGGGCAATCCAAGAGTCTGGTTTTCTGAGACTGGTGAGCCATTCTGGCCTGTTCCAAGACGGAATCCTGAGGTGAAGTCCTCGCCGAGGTTCATATCCGCTCCAAAGCGGAAGCGGACACGCATCTGCTCACGCTGCTGGGTTGTATTGTAAGTAGGAGGGGTCTGTCCCGGTGCCTGCTGGGGATAGAATAATCCGGGTTGTCCGTAGATTGGAAAAATTCCTGCAGGGTAGATACCCGGATACTGCCCGTAGACGCCGGATTGCGCAAAGTTTCCGGGAATCTCCGTCATGTTCAACGGATTACCTGTATTGATTGCATTAAAGTTGAGGGTATCAAGCGTCTCCATGGTGTTGGTCACAGAGTCACTCGAGGGATAGTAGTTTCCTTGATAGCGGTAGCGGAAATCCATGAAGGGCCTGAACTTGCTAAGCCATTCGGGAGTATTTGGCTTGTTCCACCCCTCCGTCTGGGCGGCCGCCATGACATCACGCTTGATCTCGTCACGCATCTCCGCCTTCACGATCTCGGGTACGTAGGAGACACTGACCTGCTCGTCGGATGTAGGAGGAGTCGCGGCATCCGAGGCCATTTGCTGGGCTGATGCGGCTAGGGTGGCGGCCTGTTGCGTAGTTTGAGCCTGCTGGGCTGCGTGCTGTGCATCCTCGTTGGCCTGGCGGATCAGGTCCACGGCATCCCCCTTGGTCAAGATTCCCCGACGAACCAAGCGATTGATCAGGTTGATGGTGACGCTCTCCGTCGGAGTGTCGGCGGGTGCCGCTGAGGCCATTTTATCAGCAGACTCCTCCAGACTCGGCGGGGCATCTACCGGTAGCGGAGGGAGTGTCGAATTGGTGGATGATCTCTCAGGTCGTGAGCCATCACCGAGAGAACCCCTACCTGTCGTAACTCCGGTTGTTAACACATTCTGCTGGGGAGCCAGTGAGGGTTTTGCTGATGCTTCCGCTGTATCGGCTACCTGTCTTGCACCTTCCGTCTTGAGAATGAAAAACCGATGATCCATCGAGACGACGTCACTGATTTCTCCCGGTTTCATGCTGAAGGCCACATCAGCCAGTTTCTTCTTAATTGCTTTTCTCTCCACCCAGCCAAGATTCCCCCCATATTTTCTCGAGGGGTCTTGAGAATACATCATCGCAAAGACTTGAAAATCCCCTCCGCTCCTCAGTTTTGTGACGATTTCATCGGCGAGTTGCTTACCGGCCTTCTCGCCGTCGGAGGACTGAGGTGCGAGGCTTGGATTGTCCTTAATCACAATCACGTGGAGTTTTACCAAATCGAGTTGCGAGACCGGAAACTCCGATGCCTTGGCTCCTTCAGCAGGGCTGGGTGATGCTGAGGGAGCGGGTGCCTCCACTTTCAAGGAAGGTGGGTTTGTCGCGGGCGAAGTTGACGCAACCGGAGCTGCTGGGGATCCATTGGATCCATCTTGCAGCGGGGATGAGGTTGTTACCGTCTTTGAAGAATCGGTAGAGGAATCAGGAGCATTCGATGAGACCAAAGCGGGTGATGCGCTTGGTGTGGGAGGTATGGGATCCTGCGACGGAGCGGATCCATTGAGAGGAGGCTGACTCTCGCTTGTCGGTGGTAATACCGGGTTGGAGTTTGGAGTGGATTGCGCAGAGGCATCCTGAATTCCCGAACTCGGCGGGACAGGATTGCTTGTGAGTTGGTTTGTTGCAACGTCGGGTGGAAGAACAATCCGGCCCTGAAGCGGCGGACGGTCGAGGTTTGTCATGGCAGGCTCCTCGGCCACGACAGAACCTCCAACCAGCAGGCATAATGCCAGCGATGCAAACACGCTCCAACGCGGAGAGATGAGTGAATTCAGCGGGTAAAAGTTCATCAGCCTGGCCTCTTTGCGCTGAAATGCATCACAATCGGCATCGGCATGCCGGCAGGAGGCGGTTCTGGTAGTGTGATATTGTTCAGTGCCTCGTTACGAAGCGCCTCATCAACGGCCGGATCGCCCGTTGATTTCGAAAGAACCACCTTGGTGATGCGTCCTGTCGCATCGACCCATATCTTGACCTGCACGTCCATCACGGCTGTGCGGATTTTGCTGTGATTGAGCAACGAGTTCAGGATGCGGCTTTTCACCTGCCCGGCATAATAGCCGAACTTGCTGCCACGACCGCCTCCCTTTCCTCCAAGCCCGAAGCCACCTCCACCTCCGTTGCCGGAGGCAAGACCTGAGGCATCATTGCCTTGTATGCTCGTGGAGATGGGAGCGGGTTCAGGCGCCTTATCGGGTGGTTTTTCATCCGTGGGGGCCTCTTCTTTCTGGAACTTCGGCTCCTCCGGCTTGGGAGGTTCCTGCTTTGGAGGCGGAGGTGGCGGTGGCGGGGGGGGAGGTGGGAGAGAGATCATCTTGATCTCGTTCTTAGGTGCTGGAGCGCCACCATCGTCATCCCCATTTCTGAAAACAAAGAACGCCACGATGCCACCCAGCACAACGACACCACCAAGAATCAGAGGCCATGGCGCCTTCTTGTTCTGATTGTTGGTGGAAATGCCGGACATAACGGGTGAAGTTTCAGCGGTGGGCTTTATTACTGGCGCTTCTGGGTGGCCAGTCCGACCTTTTCCATTCCGACTCGTCCAATCACATCAAGGACATCCATCACGCCCTGGTACTGGGTAGAGCTGTCACCGCGTACAACGACCGGAGTATCCGGATTGGCAGACTTCGCCTCCCCGAGTTTTTGCTCCAACTCGGGCAGAGTCACGGGAAGTGTATTCAGGAAAACAGCCCCCTCGGTATTCACCGTGACCGCCTGAGTCTTGGGCCCACCCATGCTGGGCGCAGAGCTTCCTTTAGGCAGGTTGACCTTCACACCCTGAATGCCGGCACTTGTCATGATGATAAAGATCAGCAAGAGCACAAGGTAGAGATCCACCATGGGCGTCACGTTGATATCAGCGATGGCTTCTCCGCCGGAGTCAGCTTGCATGTGAGGTCGTGTGTTGGATTAAAATTTCTTCTCTTACTGCTCAGTGGGATGATCCGCTGGAGCTGTTATCAGGATAATTCTCAGCCATCTTGGTGATGAACTCTTCCACAAAGAGATGCAGATCGGTCGTGACGTCCTTCACCTGAACGCTGAGGTAGTTGTATCCGAAGAGTGCCGGAATGGCGACCACTAGGCCTGCCACGGTGGCAAGCAAAGCTGCGGCAATACCTGGGGCGATGGCGTTGATATCAACCTCGCCCAGCATGGCGATCTCACCAAAGGTGATCATGACCCCGATGATGGTTCCCAGAAGGCCAACATAGGGCCCACCGGCGATGCAAATCGTCAGGAGTACCATCATGCTGCTTAACTTCGAGGATTCCCGCGTGATCTGCGCCTCCATGACTGACTCGATGGTCTCGATCGCGCGATGACTCAGACCCATAACCTGGCCCCCTGCGGTGCGCTGGCGAATTTCCTCACATCCGAGATGATAGACTCGGTAGATCGGCGTGGTGTGGATGAACTGAATATGAGCGGGGTCGGCCAATCCGCCCAAGGTAGCGATCTTCTCGGCATCATCGGTATCGAGGGCCGTGATATCCTTAGAGAGATGGTGCCACTGGTTCGTAAACTCCTTGGATCCACGAGCAAGGCTTGTGATGTAGCGGTACTTGACCACCATCACGAACCAGCTAATGGCTGACATGATGCCCAGGATGCCAATCACCACCCACGCATCGACCGTCACCGATTTGATCAGATAGCCGAAAAGACCGAAGCTATCCAGAATACTCACCTTGGCGGGTTCGGGTTTTCCCGCCACCAGAAGTTTTGCGTTCTGCTGACCCTGGCCGAGCGCCGCAAGCTTGATCAAGGCGGCATTACGCGCACTCTTTGAGATCTCCAACTCATCGATTTCCCCCCCGAAGGAGGCCTTGCCCTCTTCCCCGCCGATAAAGGCCGGGCCATTCAGCGCGGGCATCGCCACGGGAAGGTTGGCAACGGCATTCCCATCCACGTAGAGGGTCGTGCGAGTTCCATCCGAAACAAGGGCTAGATGCTTCCAAGTACCAGCGGCGAGGGGTGCGGCGGGAGCCGACCGCTGAGTGCCAGCGGAACCCGTGACCTCGAAGAAGGGTGCCCCGTTATCAAGTCCGATTTTCAGTGCTGAAGATCCGTCCTTACGGCTGTAGAGGATCGATTCCGGGGCAAGCACAGTCGGCTTGACCCAGCACATCCATGTGAAGGGGGCCGCCTCAAGGACAGCCGCATTGGGATTGGCGGCGATGCTGATGGGCTTCTTTCCATCAAGCTTGATGCCACCTCCGATCATGGACCCCTCAACGGGGATTCCGGGGGTTTCCGCCCTCACACCCTCTCCGGACGAGTCACCGGGAGGAGTTCCATGCTCATTGAAGTGGTAGACGGTAACCGTATCGCCATCGTAAGCGGTCTTGGGCAGATCCGTCTTCTCTCCCTTTGCAGGCTTCTTCTTCTCGTTGCGCGCTGAATAGAGATAGATCTCACGGGTCGCACCAGCCTTGATGTCGGGGATTTTCACCCAGACGAATCCCTCGTTCATCACCGGATCGAACTTCTCCACCTGGGAAGCCAGCAGCGTCTTGTCATCAGAATCCACGAAGCGGAGATCACTGCCATCCTCCTTCGCAGAACTGAAGTCAAAGTTTCCATCATGAAGCCTCACGACTACCGTTGCCGTGCCTGCTGCATCGGGGAGGAGCACTCCATTATCGGAGGTATCGACAGTGAACTTGGTGCGGGTACCCCATGCATCGTTCCACCATGTACGGGCCTCGAGACTTCCTGATCCAAGGATCAGAAGGAGGAGTGGAATCGTCTTGAGAAAAAGAGATGTTATGGATTTCAGCATAAATCGTGAATCATGGATGCGTGAGACAAGAGGCGTTAGAATTCACCGAAAACCCGGAACGTCAGGAGCGGTGACCATGCGAGTACCGAAGGCGGATTCTGATTGTACGGTTGTGTCGTCAGAGGGATTCCGAGATCGACCGAACCATTAAGGAACTGGAACATTTTTATGCGCGAACCCACACCGAATGCCGCGAGATCGTACTGTGACGGTGGGGCATTTACAGTTCCCGCAGGGTAGACGTTGTACGTCGCTCCGGCATCCATGAACGAATAGACACGCCACTCGTTGATCCCGCGTTTGCCTGAGACGATCGATGGCGAACGCAGCTCCACGCTTCCAAAAATCGCGCTGTCCCCGACAACGGTTCCCTCCAGATATCCTCGGCAGGTATCAAGCCCACCGCCTGTAAACTGCTCGGTGTAAATGAGGGGTTCCGGGGAGTATTGCCCCTGGATCTTTCCGAAAATCTGACATCCCCAGGGGAGGTCGTGCGTGTGAGAAAGATCCCCCCTCAGCAGGAAGAAGCCCCCGTCGGCTCCGGTCGTTGCCGTGGCTGTTTCAGACTCGTTGCCAAACTCACCGAGAGGTCCGAGTTGTACCACCGCTCCGCGGATTCCGAACGAAAGCCCCGCATCCAAGATGGTAACCGAGTTGGACGGAGCCCAGACACCAGTATAGTTAATGCGCCATGGCCAGTAATCCAAGGAGGTTGTGTTGACATTGGCACCTGCAGTAGTCTGGGCAAGGCTGGTGATCTGGTCGTTGTGCTTGAAATCAATCCCGGTCGAGAGCGACTGACTGAAATCCTTTTCCCCAGGAAGAGCGGCAAGGAATCGGAATCCCGCGGTGCTTCCGTTTCCAAGAGAAGAGCCTGAGGAAGAGGGAAGTGTGGAGATACTGTTTTGGTATCCGTAGGAAAGGTTGAGTTTCAGCCAATCCACGGAGGGTATGCGCGTCGTGCTGAAGAGATTCCAATTCTCAACAGCCGAGGGTTGCTGCGGGGCTGTCTGATACGATCCACCGATGGAGTCACCTCTCTGCCAGAGATTATCGTAGCTACCCGCGATGTTCAACCTGACCTGGGGAGTTCCGTAGCTGTAGCGGTTATTGATCTCGGCGCTACCGTGCAATGGGAGGGTGTCCTTGACCTTCAGGTTGACATTCACAGTTCCCGGGTCATAGCCGGGAGTCAGCGTTGGAATGACCTGACGATCACTCCATTGATTGAGTGCGAGGATCTCCTTGGAGACCTTGTTGAAGTCAGGGACCACACCCGGCTGGAGGGATGGCACACCCTTCTTGATCGCCTTGAGTGAGAAGAACCTGTTCCCCTCCACATTGAGTGTTCCAATCTTGGCTTCTGTCACCTGAAGAAAGACAATGCCTTTTTTACCCGTCTGTGCCGGGACTTGGACACTCACGGTTTGAAATCCCTTGTCTTGAAATGCCTTCTCCAGGGCCTCCCTAGCCTTTTCAACATCCTCAGGACTGCGCTCGGGACCCATGTAAGGATAAACCGCCCTCTCAATCTCGGAACGCCCGAGTTGATGGGATCCAAGAATCCTAAATTCCTTGATGTAGATCGATTGTGTACGGTCGACAGCGACAACTGGGGTGCCCGGAGGATTTTGGTGAACGGTTGGCACCGGAGGCGGAGAATCGATCTCGGACACTGTGGAAGGAGCAGCAGCGCGCAAGGCATTCACCCCAGTGCAGAAAACAACCAAAAAGCACACGAACCATCGCAGCAAAACAGGCCCGCTTCCGGGGTGCTTTGAAGAGAGGTGCGGGCTTGAGTCCATAGACTATGAGATCCTGGGAAAGAGGCGTTGGTGATAAGTGTTAAAACTACCAAGAAAGTGCCCCTTCTATAAAAAGAATATTGTGACAATTTCGACATGCGCCTAACGCGTTCGAAAAAAGAACTTTACTCGGTGAAAAAAGGTCTATGAGGGATCCTTCTCTCCACTTACCAAGTCTGAATCATGCTTCTGATGCCTTGCTAACTCGGAAGGGCCTAATACTCGGTGTCATCCAGTAACTGGAGACTCCTCATCCATAAAAGTGATGTCAAAGCGATGCCTGAATGGGGGCCTCCCCCACAGCGGCGGCCTTTTTGTTTTCTTCCTCCTCCGAGGCATCCCCGCCGTAACCCAACACATCAATGGTGAAGATGGACGGGGTCTGATCATTCTTGGAGGAATTAGCCGCATTTTTGGAGGCCGTGTCTGCTGCCGAGTTGTTGGCTGCTGCAGCTGTATTGGCTGCAGGGGGAGCTGCTGCGGGCGGAGCTGCAGGAGCTGCAGGGGCGGCGGCTGCAGGTGCCGCAGCGGCAGGCGGAGGAGGCGCCCCGATTGAGAGACCCTTGACGCCCAGATTGTCGGTATTCAGGAGAACAGGAGCAGCAAGGGTCAAATTGCCCGCCGAGCGGATACCGGCGTCACCAGCATCGATGAATCCAGAGGGGGCGATCAGATCGACGTTTCCGGGCAACACACCCGCGACCGTATCCAGAACACCGATACCGCCACCCGTCGCAAGACCTGCCAGATCAGTCACGACATCTCCGCTCTGTGGATCAAAGAGCACGCGTGCAGGAGGAGCCGAGGCAACTGTTTTTGCAGAAGAACCAGCCGCAATATTGCCTTGATCAGACCAGATCATGATGTCCCCACCTCGCAGGGTAAAGATACGCCCGATACCCAACTCGACATTCCCCCGGGTGAAGATATCGATCGAGCCGCCGTGCTCCGTCACAATACCTGGCGTGGTTGTGGTGTCAGGAGGTTGCGTCTTGGCCAAGGTTACTCCTCCACCCGGGGCGAGGATCGAGATATCGCCACCGTTCTTCGTCCGGATGTCACGAGACCATGCGGTGATCGAGCCCGACACATCGGAGGAACCAAAGATCTCAGCGATCGCCTTTCGGCCTCCTTCATAGGACCGGTAATTCGGGGAATTTGGATTATTGAAGCCGCGCCCAGTATCCCTAAGAGTCAGATAGAAGAGACGCGTTTGCAGCAGGGCCCTTTGTCCATCGGTCAGAAGACCGGATCCGGCGCTCATCGATTCCTTCGTCACAACCAGATCATCAGGCAGACCGGAGTAGGCAAGAGTCTCCTTGAGTTCCTTCAAATAGGAGTCCCCTGCATCCCCGGAAAGAATTGTGTCACTGAAAGCCTGCAGTTTCATGGCTCCATCAGAAGTCAGTCCGGATGGCATCGAGATTCCGGAGGAAAGCACCAAGTCTGCTCCCTGAAAAGTGAGGCCGGGATTCCGGGTGTTTCCGACACTCGTGATGCCGTTCCATGTGCTGCTATCGTTGGGATTCCCTGTCTGGTTACCGAGGTCCAGAGAGCTTCCAGCAAGCACTTCCAACGATCCGGGACCACTGATCTGCAAATCACCACTAGGGAATCCCGTGAAGGGTTCACCCTGGAGTGACGCATAGGATCGGATGGCGGAGAGAGGATCATACAGCTTGATCGTGCCACCGGCTGAGACCACCGAAATGTCTCCCTCATTGACATTCTGAATGTAAAAACCAACGTCCGAGATGTCACTACCAGCTGAAATCATGGCACGCTTGGAGGAAAAAAGCGTCATCCCAGAAATCGCTCCTCCAAGAGCCGTCAAAGTGAGTGGGTTGGCGTCATTGGCATGGAGCTGTCCATTCTGGTCATGTAGCGCCAGCTTCTTCTCGATCTGAGAGGCCACCCCCTCAGAGGAGCCGGTTTCAGAAAAGAGTGCACCCAGGCCATCCGTGTAGAACTGCGATCCAGAAGAAGCAGGATCGGAATTAGCTCCAGGTTTAGCGCGTTGCTCCGGAGGCAGTGAAGCGATCCGGGAGAGTGGTGTGGTAGTGCCGGGAACCTTGGAGGGATCCGCATCGGAAAGATTGATCACCGAGGCCGCATAGACATCCAGACCATTGTAGAAACCAGCCTTGGTGTACCCCGAAATCCCCCCGGATGAGAAAATCGCCAAATTACCCCGCGATGCAGGAGAGAGGGTAAGGTTACCTTGGACAGATATACTTCCCGAGGGGGTTGAGACATCGAGCGTCGGTGGCTGGATCGAGAACAGAGCCGACTGGATTGCCATGTTCAGCTCCGAGGAGCGAATCCACGGCTGGTAGTAGGAGAGGTTTGATTCACTGCTGGCATAGGCCATCTGCTGCATCCAAATCTGGAGGAGCGGAGAAACGATTCCAGAGGAAACATTGTTGGCAGCTCCCTCCCTCAGGAGCACATCACCGTTAAGAGAGGCGATATCGATGCGATTTCCAGAATCGTAAGTGGAGAAATAGGTGGAGTAGAAGGTGCCGTTGTTGATGCTCTGCGGCATCAGGAAGGCATTCGCCACGGGTCCGAGGAGGACATCACCATTGGCCTTCACAGAGAAGCCCCCACCACCATTGACGCCTTTGCCTTGGAATAGGGTTGTCGGCAGGTAGGCTTCAGGGGCCGAGGCCTCATTTCCCCCGTCGGTCAGCGAAGCCCCCCATGTTCCGTCAATCCCACCAATCAGACCAGTGTCTCTTGTTGGATTGCTAACAATACTTCCGCCAGCAAGGAGAGCCCCCTTCCCTTTCTCAACATAATAGACTCCCGCATCGATATTGTTGCCAGCGGTTACGCTAAGATCTCCGCCCCCAAGCTCCACGGCGGAGGAAACATCGGGAGCCACATTATTCTGGAAAGCATCCCTCGAGGGCATTCTGAAGTTTGAGGGAATCACTGCATCCACATTAGCCACGTTGCGTCCTGCATTCATCGTCACGTTGCCACCGCCGAGCGCCCCCACTCCTTGGAAGAAATTACTGAAATCAATCCACCAAGCCGTGGAAGCAAGTTCGGACTTCAGGGGATCCTGTGTGGCAGCTGGCATCTGAAGGAACAGTCCAGTTGCTGGATCGATCGCTCCACGGCGGAGAAGCCAGTTGGAAGGCATCTGACTCACCGAGGAAGCCACAATCGAGCTCTGCCCCGAGGCATCGTAATAGAAGCCGCCTGTGGAAGGATCCAACTTGAGAGCCAGACGAGTGATGTCGCGACCAGCCGAGATGGCAACATTCCCTCCGCCTTGGCTAAACTGAACGGCATATCCAGAAGCGGAAAATCCAAGATTCTCATTCTTGAGGTTCAGATCAGGTGAAGGAATATCGAAACGCCCACCCATCGTCGGATCGAGAACCCTTGATCCCGCAGTATAGATTGTGGAGAAATCGTTCCAGATCCGAAGATCGCCGGAGGAGGAGATGTCAATGGAACCTGCTCCCGTACGAATCGGTTGATAATAGCCGTAAAGAGCATCCAATGTCGGAGCAGCTGCGCCACCGACATACCCGTCAGGAATCCTGAAAGGAACTCCAACCGAGACATTTCCGACAGCTCCATCCAGGACATTCAAAGCATTTGCAGCCTTGAGATCTGCTCCCGCAATGATCCGGTAAGACCATGAGCGCTGGGCCATGGTGGATCCCAACGAATCCACAAGCGGAAGAAGAGAATCCTTGTAAAGTCCCGGGGCAAGGCCTGCGGTGGAGGAAGAACTGTTTCCAAAACCATCGGTAAGAGCCCCTCGGAACGTCACGTCGCCAACGGCCCTCAGGGTGAGCAATCCTGGATCAGTCCCAATCTCTGATGAGGTTTTCTTTCCCGAACCGTCAAGGACCGTAGCTTGAGAACCAAAACGGGCCAGCGAGAGATCCCAGTCTGAGTTGAGAACGAGACCCCCCTTGGAGTTCACGATCTCCTCTCCCGGTTGAAGCTGGATGACTCCCTTGTATGAGCCGGCAAAACGATTCCCTGATGAGGCAACTGACTCGGTAAAGGAGGCTGCATTGGCAAGCACGGAGGCCTGGAGATTGCCATCATCATTCTGAAGTGCCCATTGGGAGGATACGCCCGGTTGGATGGGGGACTCCTCGTTTATCAGAACCCGTGACAAGGCTGTATAGACCAGACCATCTGCGGGGTTGTAAATTTTGGTCCCCTTGGCGTAGGCCGTTGCACCTGACTCGTCCCATAATGCTGCGATCGCTTTCCAATAGGTGGATCCTGCGGGGTCGACCGAATTATCGCCTGCCACCTCAGTCGCCACATACTTGGCATACTTGGCGGGATCCACAGTGAGTTGATAGACTGCTCCATTATCTGCGCTGACGACACTCTGACCTGGGAGATAAGGGAGACCGAGGGGAAGAGCTCCAAAGAGCGGGAGTTTGTCGATTGCGGCAGTGCCGCTTCTTGATGCATCGAGACGATGATTACCAATCGCAGTGATGGAGGAGAAACCACGAATATCGGCTAGAAGTGGATTGATCTGCAGATCGGAGGAATCCCCCGTCTGCGGCGCCTTGAGTAGAAGCGTGCCGGCACTCTTTCCTGCCACGAGAGGGACATCCACCCCGAGATCAAGTGTAGCTCGACCAAGGTCCAGTACGGAGACCCCGGGAGCAAAGACCCCGGGTCCGCCCGCAGGTGCACTGGAAGCGATCACCGCGGAAGAGGAGTTCCCTGCTTCCAGATCAATGGAACCCCCTTTGCCTGCCGCATCGTAGGTCTTGCCGTGCACACTGAGCTGGGCAGCGTCGGCTAGAGTCAGACTCTTACCTGCATAGAGGGAGATACTCCCGCCGGTCTTGCCGCTTGCATTGATCATACCATTCACCGTGATTGATCCATCATCGGCGCTGAGGCTGAAGTGATGGGCCGTTGCATCGGAAAGAGTCACGTCGCCGGTCCTCACCCTGAGGTTCTGGGAGAGAGTGAATGGAGTGAGGAAGTCAGTCAGCGTACCGAGGTTTCCACCATCATAGCTCGCAAGATCGACTGAAACACTTCCACCCACACCCGATGGGGCAGCCGCTGAAATTCTTCCCCCGACGTTCACGCTTCCAAGGGGAGTTGAGATCTCTAGAGCTCCTGCATTACCACCGCCCACAGGAGCGGAAAGATTCAAAACGGATTCGGATCCAAACGTGATGTCTCCCTCCTCCGAGGAGAGCGAGATCTTACCGGCATCCGTGTAGCGTTGATCTGACTTGAAGGCTTGGACGCTGCCGGAGACATCAATCAATGAGGTAATGTTCAGATCACCTGCCTGAGCATTTGCAACAACAGAACCGCTGTTAAGAACCACGGGAGCCTCTAGGCTAACCGAGCCTCCAGTGAAGGTGATCGCTCCTCCAAGGTTTTTTGTGGAGAGGGAGGAGGTGAACGGTGAAGCCAAGACCTTCAAATCTCCACCTGCTGACAAAGAGGTGATGGCACCACCAAGGGAGGTGACGAGCGGTGTCATAAGCGTCAATCCTCCGTCAGCAGAGATACCTCCCACTCCCGCCCCCTGAAATCCCTGGCTCAACATTCCTCGGATCGTCTGGAATCCCCTGATCAGGACATTTCCTTTTCCGCTCTCCAAGATATCTGCATTGAGTGAAAGCGTACCCACAAGTGACTTTTTAGCGGAGGGGGTGGAGCCGTTGGCATTATCAAGGCGCATTGTACCTGCTGTGATCAACGCATCCGAGCCATCACCCGTAACAGAACCGGCATGGATGGTCAGGTTTGCAATCTGCGGCTTTCCTGTCTTTGGATCCGTGGCTCCCAGGGAGACTGCATTGATCAGGTTCAAGGAACTGTAACTCGTGAGCTCGAGTGTGGAGGCCCTCGAGAGAGCATTCAGGAGGCCGCCGGTGATTCTAAGAGAGGAGGAGACCGAAGAGTTACCCTGACCACCATCAAGTGTGATTTTACCGGATCGGATCGCAACAGACTGCGCCTCCATGGTGGAGGTGGCATTGACAGCACCATTTGCCGTTGAATCCAAAAGAATGGTCCCTCCGGAGAACTTCGTGGAGCCTGACACCGCAAGCGAGGCAAACGGCTTTCCGGAAGCATCTGCTGCATTAGCGAGGAAACCCGATCTGGAGAGCGTGGTCTTCGGCGACGCACTCACCATCATCAGGGCACCATCTCCTGAGATCGTGTAGGCAACAGCTGGTGCAGTTCCTGATGCGGTGATTGATGCACCTCTGTCAACAAGAACCGAGGCAGTGAAGCCCGGGATCCGCAGCTTTGTGTCCTGCACCACCACCGCAGAGGTGTTCCAGCTGACGAGATCAGCCAACTTCACCCCGAGGGTCGAGGCGATGGAGCCCAAGGATTCCCCCTTGCCAACGGTATAATCGGGATAGTCACCTTTCGGGATCGTGAGGGTCTGACCTACGACCAGCAGCGCATCGGGGTTGGATCTTGCGAGATCCTTTGCATCCACCCCATCGTACTGAGCACTGACCGAGGTGAAATTATCGCCACTCTGGGCCACATGGGTTTTGGAGGCGGCTGTCAGGATCAGTTCCGGTGCCTGAAGTGTCACTTTGGGATCAAGGGATACCGACATCGCCTCGGAGGTGATTTCAAACCCTGACGAAGTCCTGTTGCGGACACCTCCGATGAGGAGACTGCCCGCATCGAGTCCATTGAGGACTGATGCATCGATGACAACCGTTCCGGGAGCAGCCAAGACGTTTCCGGAAACAATCCGGAAATTGAGTGCTCCGGAAAGGTCAACGAATGCCCCCCTACCCCCCACGCCAGGGGTGCCCTTGACCGATCCTTGAAAAACCATCGCATCACCGGCCTGCAATTTCAGCGAGGCGGCATCAGCCGTCTTGCTGGAAGAGGGCAGAGAGGTAAAGAAGGCATCCGCTTTCAAGACGTCGTACTGAACCCTGGAGGCAAGCACTGAAGGTGTGTCCAAGCGGAAGGCTTGAGCGAGAGGGGAGGCTTGAGCCGATGGGTCAAGAGCATTGATTCTCGTGCCTGCAACAACATACGAACCATCTGGTTGAACTCCGGACTTAATGGTTCCGGAGGGAAGGGCCGTCAGCAAATAAGCTCCGGGTTGGGTGGCGTAACTTCCGGGAAGCAGCGTATAGGTTCCCGCCGGCAGGCCCCCTCCTCCGGAGAGATTGATCCGACTACCGACGCTCAATCCGGCGTCATTGTAGCCGGTGGGGGCAAAGGAGGATTGATAACCGGGAACGATGGCGTAGGAATTCGGCTGGGAAAGGTAATCGATCTTGCCACCGAGACCACTGACCCAGCGGTTTGCCGTAATCTCTCCTCCTCCTCTCAAGTCGATCCGCGACGAGGATAAAATATTGAGGCTGTTCCCTGTGATCGTGACAGAGGCATCGGGTAATCCCTTGGAGGAAATGTCCGTGCCGGATAGGTCGATCCAGCTGGTCCCATCAACTGATGTTCCGAAGGGAATGCTCAGCGCCTTGCCTGTGAGCAGATCGATTCCAGAGACCGATGTGACACTACCTCCACTGAGAGTCACCACGGAGGAGAGAGGGGCTATCAACCCGGACATCGGATCCTTCGACTTGGAGGCCCCGGAGCCAAGCAGGATCTGCCCGTAGGGCGCGAAAAGATTACCGGACTGCACGATCGAGTCCGAGTAGAATGCAAGCTTTCCTCCGGTGGAGAGTGGAGTGCCAGCCACAATGCCCTCCTGGAGGGTGATTGACCCAGGCGTCACATCATCACCTGACTCAGACACTGCATTCCCGTCAGCATCGTGATGAAAGGCCACAACCGTGAACGTCGTCCCCGATGAGGGGTAGATCATGCCGGCTGCGAAGGTCAGTTCCCCAGCCATCACGAAGCTCCCATCACCCCTGATCGTTCCGTTGATGAGACCGCCTCTGCCCGCCTCAAAGCTCGCCTTGCCGATCCCTAAGAGGGAGAGGTTACCCAGATCGATCAGATCGGCGTGGACGACTAACTCTCCCGCACCCCAGGCAGGCGGGGCAAAGAAACTCTTATTAACCGGATCGAGAACCGAGTCCCGGGTAAAATCTAGCGGGGTCAGCGGCTTAGCAAAGGGAGTCCCGAGGGATGCATAGGATGCATTGAGGGTAATGATCGTGTCAGATGCTAAGATCCCCTTGGTTGCTACACTCAATGCTCCCGGTACCGTGATCGAGACGGGGCCTTTTTCTCCACTGAAGAACACATTACCCCCTAATGTTACATTCTCAAATCCTGCCCCGAGTAGTGAGGATGCAGAGAACACCCCGCCACCCTTCGTGACACCAGCTGCGTTCGGCATCCCCTGTCCGATCGAATTCAAGCCTTGGGCAACTCCTCCTTGGGAGACGACGGAGAGCGTTAAGTCAGAAGGTGTTTTTTGATCAGTCGGGCCATAAAATCTGCCAGATGAGACTGAGAGCGTTCCGCCAAGGGCCGTAGGACCTCCCGCATGCGCCAGCAGGGTGGCATCCGAGCGCATGGACTGGCTCCCCTTCATCGTGATTTTGCCGCCATCCGAATCGATCCTTACCGGAGAGATGCCCCCCCTGAGGTTTCCCAGTTGGTAAGGGAAGAGATCCAGGATTCCACTGCCACCCGAGACATCCAGCACAGAACCAGATTGAGCGAGGAGGTTTCCCTGCAGAGAGATGCTTCCCCCAGAAAGAACACTCCCAAAGTGCCCCCTGATCCGCTTGGGATCCATACCATAAAGCGCCAAACCGGAAACCAAAAGGCGTGCCTCCGGAGTCAAGTCAAGGGTCACCTTCGCGGAGGTGGGTTCTGTAACATTTTCGGGAAGGGCCTCCGAGGAGATCTGAATGGTTCCACCGGGCGCATAGATCGTTCCTGCAACACTAACGGTCTGACCTTTCAGAATCGCTGATCCCATGCGGGCGGAGGGTTCCCCTCCTTGGAGGGTAAGGCCCGGATCCAGCGTAATGGAGGATCCGCAATTGAGGACTACATCTCCCCGGATCAGCAACTGCTCTTCGGGAAGTAGCCCCAGATCGGTCACGCCAGTTGCCTGAAAGGTTATTGAGGAGGCGGGTCTGTAGGGAGCCTGAGCGAGAAACGGACTAAGCGAGAGGAGGCCGGATAGTGGATTCAGGATAGCAGAACTGACGATCGGGTGAATGGAAGTTCCAGCAAGAAGCTCCACGCCGGGACGATACCCGCTGCCCGAGCGTTTGAGTCCCGTGCCAGTGAGCGAGAAGGAAGAGAATCCACCCAGATTAAAGAATCCCGGATCCAGAGCGATAACATCCTCGGAGGGAGTGATGCCTGATCCGATGGCAAAAGCCTGAGAAGAGAGCTGCAGCGACCCTCCCCTCATTCCATAGCCACCGAATCCCATCAGATTCTTCTGCCCGAAATCTAGGGAACCTTCCGTCATCGTGCCCAAGACCCCGGCCGAGACAGCAAGTGAGCCGCCGTTCCCATAGGCGACCGCACCGTTCTGTGCTTGGTGCACCCCACCTGAAACATCGAGGACCGCCCCTCCCAAGGAGACGTTGTAGCCGGAGAGTTGCATCGTGCCACCGTCCGGCTTAGCCGAGTTGATCTGATTGCGGGTCGAGGCAAGGAAATCGCTCGTCACCAAACCTGCGGTCGAGAGGAGCGTCGCCGCATGGAGAGTAAGGTTTCCGGTCTGAGATAAACGAAGCCCCTTCTTGGAAACGGTTTCCAAGAGCCCATACTTTTCAGGCCTTGCCAGATCACTGTGGAGGATGGTGATGAAGCCATCTTGAGCCGGGCCGTATTGGTAGACCTTCTCCCCGGTCTCAAGGATCTCGTAAAGGCCAAGGAGCGGCTGCAGGTGAATGCTTGTATCCACCGGAGCAACTTGACTGAGTTCCATGGGAATCAAGTCTGCAGCGAGTCGGACCGAACCACCGGGAGCGATGATGGAACCGGCAAGATCCAGATTAGCCCCCTCCAGATTGAGCGATCCGCCCAACCCTGCATCAAAAACCGAGCCTTTCTCCATTTTGATGAGACCATCATTGTTGAGGATACTGAGGTTTCCAAACCCCGAGGCAGCAAGCAGCGCAGGATTCAAAAAGACCGACCCCGATGCAGCGTTAACAGGCTTGCTCGAGCCTAGTAGAACGTCGGGGGCGTAGCGGGAGGTAAAGAGAACTGCATTGCCAAGGAGGGCCTGCCCCTGAAGGTTGATTGCAAGCGAGGAGGGAGCGGGTGGAGTGCCGGGCTGATTCTGATTCCTGACCTGGCGAAACCCAGTGACCGTCACTCCATGAAGATCGCCGTCAAGAGCGAGCGAAGGGGCCTGAATTGAGAGGGCCCCTCCGGAAGCTCCACTCAAGTAGGGGGCCTCATACGTTTTCGGGACATCCTTCAGGATCCCAGAGTAAAGCAAGTCAGGCGTGGCTGCGGAGATATCGTAAATTTTGCCATTTGGCCCGATCAGCTTGGTGGTGGCAAAGTCTCCACCCGAGTAACGAACCCATCCCCCGGAGACATTGATCTTCGAGCCTTCGGCAACAGAGACAGAGTCACCTGCGAACATGGCCAGGGATCCTCCCGCCGTGGTGAGTTCTCCAACCGTTCTTTGGACCAGACCAGGGTAGCCCGTTGCATCGCCCAATGGGGTTCCCACCCACTCCCGTCCGTCGTACGTTCCCGTAATTCTGGAATCAATCGTGATCGTTTTGCCACGAATGGAGTTATTGCCACGCTGGAGAGGACTATTGGCCAACTCGGGCCCTCGAAGCTGAAGTTGCAGCATGTACTCTGAACTATCAGCCTCGATGCCTGTGGAACCGGCCACATCGAGAATTGCTCCCTCATCGAGGCTGATTTTTCCACTGGAGTACATGACGCCCTTGGTATCGGCAAGCATGGGGCCGTACGCATTCATCGCGACACCGGAGTAGAGAATCTCACCGTAGAGACCGGTGGCCCCTTGCGTCACGGCGGCACCAGGAGCTAGCAGGACCGACTCCGAGCCAAAATGAATGTCCGCCCCGCTTAGGGTCACGACGGAGTTGAGAGCCAGCGAGGAGCCGATCGATTTGGTGGTTGTATCCTCCCACTCGGGGAGGATCCTGATCAGACTTTTGGGCCCCAGAATCACTTGGCCGGCCGTCGAGGATGAGAGGAAGGATCCATTAAGCCCATCGGGGGTAAACTTGGTGTTCGCTACGGCGTCATGGATCGCAGCGATGTCGACTCTTCCGTTCAGACCCGTCGAGGTGCCACCAAGAAGGGCCCCCTTCTGGAGAACAGTTCCCCCCGCCATGGTGATATTCCCCTCCATTGCCTGTATGATTCCGTTGTTCATGGTTTCTCCTGCGGATCCTGCCAGGGGTGAAACAGCGCCCAAATCATCCTTTAGGGCTCCCACGTAAGTATTCATTCCACGCAGACTCGGTTCAGCATGGGGGGTCAGACCGACCTGAAGCCCCGATGCAAGAACCGTCTGGCCGTTTGGTGTGGAGATCAAGCCGGCGTTGAGCACATTCGCACCGATCAGGGCAACAAGTCCACCGGTATGACTGGCATCCGCAGGGGAGAAAATCGAAGCTCCCGAACTCACCACCACGTCACCGAGCTTCCTATCCTGAGCCGTGATCACGGGATCGAAGGAGGCCGTGTTCAGCTGAGCATCTCCGTTCACATGCAGGGCGGTAAAGAGAAACTGATAGTCGGGATTATTTGCGATACCACGACCTGACTGGAACGCACTACCCGCAAGGTTTTCATTGATGGGGAGAGCCGAGGCAACCAGAGCGTGGGCATTGGCCGAGGAGCCACCCTCAAAGGTGATGCCATTTTGGTTGAGCAGATAGATCTGTCCTTGGGCCGTGAGACTTCCCCCCACCGAACTGGCATCACTGCCGGTCACCTTGATAAAGGCGATCCACTTTCCAACGTCAGCTCCACCGGCGCTCTGGTCCAAGGCCAGCGACATGCCGAATGCCGGGCTGAAGCGGCTCCAGCTCAGGTAGGCATTCTGGGCTGTTTGCGTGATTTCCATCGACTTAGAGAAGAGCGGGGAGGATATGTAGGCCCCCGACCAAGCATCGGGCCTGAAACTCACGTTGTTCAGCCCATCCAACTTCATCACCAGATTTCCCTCCGGGGTCAGTGCATCCAAGAGATTGGGCGAGGAAGGTTGATCGCTACCACCACCCTTGTAAAGACCGCCGTCAGAAGTGACAACCTTGCCGGGACTTGCCACATCAGGTTGCGTGGCAGAGGGTTTGTCGGGATTCCACTGCACACGCTCCCCTGCCAGTACGAGCTTGTTTTGTGCAGAGATCGTTGGAGCCGCATCATTGCGGACATTGGGCGCAACCAGAGCCACCATTCCCGCCTCACCTTGGGGTCCCGTCGCATTGATCCGGGCCCCCTTTTCGACAACAATGTCACCCGTCTTAGCCGCCGTGCGGTCACCGAGCGTGAAGAGGTTCTGGTTATTCGCATTGTTCAACTTTCCCCAACGGGAGAAGTCCACCGTATTGAAGGTACCCTTCGATTGGATATTCTTCAGGGCATCACCCGCAAGGTTCTCATTGATCGGCAGGGTCGAGGCCACCAACGCACGGACATTCACCTCGGAACCGTTGTGAAAGAGGATGCCGTTCTGATTCTGGATGAAGACCTGACCCTGGGCCTTGATCGCGCCAAAGATATGGGAGGGCGCCGTGGCCGTCATCACCTTGTTGAATGCAATGGCATTGTTCTCGGCCTGCCCCTGATCGAAATTGACGGTTGTCTTGGCCCCGACATTGAAATGATTCCAATAGAGGTAAGCATTCTGAGCCGTCTGGGTAATCTCAACATGATGGTTGCCTGATGCCCCGACAGGGGTCGTCTTGGCCATGTTGATGGATGCACCGCTCCATGAGGTGGTGTTAGGCGTGCCATTGACACTGATCCCCGAACCACCCCCGACGACATGCGGTTCCAACCATCCGTTTTTGAGACCATTGGGAGCTGATGCGGCCGCGCTTGCATCGGCGGCGCCCTTCTCTTTTGCCGCCGCATGGGCGGCATCCTGGGTTGCCGCCAAAGCAGCAAGAAGCTCATTGGACTTCTGGATGGAGGATCGGGCCAGAGCTGCGGTGAGATCCGCCGAAGCACCACCGGAGCCCTGCAGATTGGAGGCCGCCCCTCTACCCCCGCCGCCCGAGGAGGAACCGGCCACACCGGCCTTGATCTGGCCCATGGTGATGGCCATGAGGGAGGGGCTGGGCAGGAGTAGCAACAGCACCATGAACAGCGCTATGAAGCGCTTCCCAAGGGAGAGACTCGCTCCGGGAAGCGGCCCTACACCTCCGCCTCCGTACAAGCGGTTCGCTGATGGACGCTCCCAGACTATGGGGAGAGCTCCTCGGATCAGCTTGATGAATGAAGGGCTCTTCATGGATTCTCTACTATGCATGATTTTCCATGAAGGGCGTGTTACGTTTTTGCCACATTTTGCAATCAGGATTAAATAACGACCTATTTAATAGATAATACAAGCGAAATTTCTAGACCATATAAAAAAAGAAGAGAAGAGGGTACAAAGCCGCCCCCTCCCAGGAATCCCTAATCCTCCTGAGCCTGGCGAGCTTTAAGCTCCTGAAAAGCCTGCACACCGATCGATGCCTTGAGACTCTCCTCGGCATCCTGAGTGGCCTCCTTCCATGCCTTGTGATACGCATCCGTAGAAGTATCCCATCCTGCGGACTTCATCCTCTCCGAGAAGGCATCCGCTATGTCAGTCAAGCGCTCTTGGTCGATCTCGCTATTGGTGGCCATCTTGGCAATGGCAAAGACTCCAGGGATCTGCGAGGGTAGTTGAGGGGCCTCATCAAGGAGTTGTTCCGACAAGCCTGCCATGTCTGAAGTTAATGCGCTGGGTGTTGCCTCCGCTGCAGGAGAAATTCGATTCACGCTGGAAGCACCGGAAGACCGTGTTGAGTCGTCCTGAGAGGAAAGCGCCTCACCCGATTGGAGCGAGAGAGGTGAAGTAGTGAAAACCTGTGCAGAGGAATGCGTGACGGATGCACCAGTTGATTCTTTTACTGCAAGGGAGGATGAGTTGGGTGGCAAGGCGGGACCCTCTTCAGGCATCAATCCCTGCTGGGTGCGGTAGAGGGAGACTCCGATCACAACAAAACCGAGCAACATGATTGCAGCGAGTGAAGGCCAAGTCAGTTTCATGAAATGAAAAAAGGAAGAGTACCACTTGATCCATGATCCACAATGCAAGTTCTGAGTGTTTCGTTCCGAGTGATGGATGAGAGAGCGATCCATATAAACAGATCAGGCCGGCACTTATTAAGGTGCCGGCCTGTCCGTTTGAGTTTCCAGCAGAAGTCGAGACTTCCGATGGGACTTGATTACTTACTTGGAGCTGATCACGCCACCATCGATCGCGCGCTGTACCTTCATGCTAGAGAGCGTTGCGTTCGGCGCGATATCAGCCAGGCCAACAATGGTGTCCACCAGGTTCTGGTACACTGAATCATTCAGAGGCTTGCTCACTGCAGGTACGGTCTTGGCCTTGTAGAGGTTCTCAACAGTCCAGAACGGATAATTACCTGTGGTGATGTTGGCCACGCTGTCAGAAGTACCCTGCCATTTGAGCAGAACGTTCTTGGAGCTGGAGTAGTCGGACCTGCCTACATAACCGACAGCGAAGTTGTTGGTACTGGTCTGCAAATTGCCGAGGGCAGTCGCGACATCGCCACCCTTGTTGTAACCGCCCATGCCGCCGGTGCAGACGAGGCCATTGACGGTCTCATCAGCATAGAGGGTGGGGGTTGCATCAACGCCAGAAATGGCATACTGCTTGATGGTGGCGGTGTTGAACAGGCCTGCATTGAGCAGGGCGGCGCAACGGGTACCGGAATCGACGTTACGACCGGCGAGGTAGACGGTCTTGGAAACGTCGTTGCTGTCACCCGTGAAACGGGAGAGAGGGCAGGAACCGTTGTTGAAGAGCTCGACGGCGATATCCTTGGTCATGTTGACCGAGGAAGTCGGGAAGTTCGAGCTTCCGGCCCAAACGAAGTCCAGCACGCCGAGCGGTGTGGGAGCGTCAAGCTTGGTGTAGGCGGTGGTGTCATTGAGACCCTTGGCACCCGTCTTCAAGAAACGCGAGACATCCTGCTTCACGTCACTGAAGGCGATGGTAACGTTGTTGCTTAAGGTCAGGTCAGTGGTCGTATAGGTTCCACCATTGGCATCCAGAGGAAGGAAGCCGATCTTCTTTTGGCCGGCAGGAGCCGCGCAAGCCTGAAGACCACCCTCAGAACCGAGCCAGCGAACGTTGATGAACTGGACATTCTGGTTGGGTGAAGTGCCGGTCACCTTTTTGTAAAGGCGGGCAGTGGACTTCTGGTTGCCACTATCGCCGACAGTTCCATCGGAGGTGTAGGCAACGCGCTGCCATCCGCCGTTGAGGCCGCCGGAGTAGTTAGCATCCAGGGCGTTGGCGGCGTAAGTACGGAAGGCCGTTGAACCGCTGATCCAGGTAATGTTAGTCGTATTCGCAGCGAAGCTGGAACCGATTGAGCAGGCGACCGCGAGGGCTGCCATGAGTTTCGTGGTATTCATTGTGTGTTGTTTTGTTGTTTTGTTGGGTTTTTGGACTGACGACTGACATTCTTTTGAGGACTTCGTTGCCCCGTTTTAATGGGGAGGAGCGTTGTCTCTCGTTTGGTAATCTTTGAAGACTGTGTAGGCTGCGAGGTGAAGATCGTGATCGACGGCGGATGATCTCGGATGATCCGTGGGTGCCGATAAAATCTGGGGTTTTGGGTTATTGGATGCGTCCAAGATGCCTCGGACGTTGTGACTTATCTACCCAATCACCCAATTCGTCACCTCCTTTAGTGTAACAAGTTTGTAACATTTCCTCCCCCTCTCTGAGGCATTGCTGGAGGAGCCATCTGAGAACGCGCCAAGACCACTCGATGCAACAAACAAATGCTTTAGATTCCATCTCAAATCGACCACAGGCCACAGGACCACTGCACAAATTGACCCAAACACGCTGCACGGGGGTGTGATGGCAAGTAGCATCTCTGGGTAAAGACGCATCCACGCTGACGCAGGGCTTGTAGCAAGGGGTTCTTGAAGCAACTCTCCACGTAATACCAAATACCACGAGCCTAGATGGTGCGAAGTTGTCACAAAAAGATGCTGGGCAAAGAAATCCCCTCATGCTTGATCTTCTCCATGACCAGTTCCAGATCTCTGAGGATCCCAAGCGGGAGTCACCCGTTCTCCGGGACTCTGCCGGCCACGCTGACTCTCCTCACACTCCTGACACTCCTCTCCGGAGTACCGATGGCACGAGCCGAAGCCACTCCCAACCCAACGGGAAGCCTCAACTCGTCATCCACTCCGAGTGTGCCTGCAGCCTCGATCCGCAGCTGCCCGGAGGCTTCTAAAATCATTGCCCAGACCATCTCCTTGCTGTCTGCGGGACTCTCAACAAACGCGCTCTCAAGGGAGACACTGAATTCCGAGGTGGCTACCAGGATCCGCAAGGAACTCTCCCCGCTTGTAAGTGAAAAGAGGATGGAAGATTCCCAAGCCGTCTCGGAAGCGATTGCCCGAGCCACCACCTCCTCCATCGAGAGCAAGACACGCACTCTCTCTGTGGAGGGCCCCTCCGGATCGAAGGTGCTCGCTGTCTACAAGAAGCAGGGAGAAGTCGTCCATCGCGGCGAGAAGATCGCAACAATTCTGCACAACGGTCACGAAGTCCCCATCGTTGCGACAGCAGACGGGATCATGCAGGAAATCAATATCAGCAAGGGGGGGCATTCTGGGGAATCATCTTCCCTCCTCGGTCCAGCGTCACAAATCCCGCTCGGTGCTGATTGCCACGATCACCACCTTCCCCGTCACCCGCTAATCCGGCCATGCATTCCTTCTTACCCTTATCACGTGCAATCATCATGCGTCGGATGAAAAGCTTTCTGCTGACGGGATTCTTTGCCATGGCCCCATGGTCAGGCATCAGCCTCAGCGCCCAAGAGGCCGGGACATCGGCCAACTCGGGCAGCCCTTCGATCCCCCCCTCCTTGGTGGCCGCCGCCATCGCCGCGGCGACTCGTGCCGCAGTCATTGCCTCTCCGGGACAGGCCGCAAGCATTACCGCCACCTCGATCAGCTCGACCGGAAAAGCCCTTGGATCCTCATCCTCGGCGACGATGGCCATTACCAAGCAGACGGTCACCGCCGTGGTCTCCCAGTTAATTGCGATGAACCTGCCAGAGCAGGTCGCAGCAACCGTGGCCATGGCTGTCGCGATCGCTCCAAAATTGGAAGCTGAGATCACACGGGCCGCCATCGATGCGGCGCCTGAACTCCGATCCTCGATCATCAAGGCTGCCGAGCAAGGAAAGTCAGTGGCTGCCGCTCAGGCCACAGGTGCTAATCCTACTCAGCAAGATGTCGCCGCCATCACCTCCATTACACAGGAGATCAACTCGATCATCAGTCAGGTCAATGCCCAGTCACCTACGGCAAATCCTTCGGTAATTGTCAGC
>Ga0209829_10000795_pt1 | contig 27496 bp, 38 predicted proteins | sample C_140205_EF_Meta_FD_187311 | JGI IMG/M metagenome (GOLD analysis project Ga0209829, IMG submission 187311) | Freshwater microbial communities from Lake Croche, Canada to study carbon cycling - C_140205_EF_MetaG (SPAdes) (version 2) | ecosystem: Environmental > Aquatic > Freshwater > Lake... | reverse complement strand
TTACGGACAATTACTCCGACAGCTAGCTCAGCTATCGGAAGAACAACTTACCCGGGATGTCACTATTACTACCTCTGATATGTCTGTCTATGCCGTTGATAAGATTGTTATCTGGGCTGGTAATGAATACCAGGAAGATATAGCTGAAGTGGATATTCAGATTGTTATTAGAGAGTAACTAGCTAAGTATCTATATATGAGATTCTATCATGGCTTTGTTGAACGTCTAATGCGTAAAGAGAACCCTGAACAGGATGACCAGACTGGTAGACTCATTAGTGTCTCAGGTACTGTAGTGATTGAGCAGGAATAGAGGGGGGGGGACTGAAGCCGGGCCGGGCTCTAAAGGCATGAAGGGTAAGCTTTTTTAACCTTGTTTTTATAAGATCCTGATATATTATATTAATACGATGAAGAGTAAAGAAGAACTATTAGAGAGATTTAGTAATCTAAAGGAAGCCTATGAACAGGCTATTAAACCTGAAGCTGTACAGAGACAGAATCAGCTTCGAACTCTAGTTGAGAATCATAGAGAGAATCTAGAGAACTTAAGTCTTCTCTTTCAGAATAAGAAGATTAGTGCTACTACGTTTAATAAGAGATTAGAGGAACTAACCAGTACCTATAATATGAACTATATTACTATCTCTGAAGGTGTTCTAGAAGAGACTTCAAATGATTAATTGGTCTTATTTAGAAGACGAGATCTATCTCTTTGTTCTTCTAGCTATTATGGTCGTATCCGGAACGATTAAGGAGTATGGTATATTCCAAGATATCTACGGGTACTTGAAGTCAAAGTTTAGAAGTAATCGAGTTGTTATATCTCTATTGTCTTTTGTCTCCGGGATCCTTCCAATTGAGGGCCGGGCCACGGTATCTGCAGGTATCCTCGATACTGCTACCTCAAATTGTAATTGTATCGGTCATGAAAGTACAAATAATGAATCTAGAAAGAAATTAGGTATTGTTGACTTCCTCACCACCCATCACTTCTATATGTGGTCACCTTTGGAGAAGCCTGTTATCTTACCGATGGCTGCCTTCGGTATAGGGTATTTGTCTTGGCTAGGAATGATCTGGCCGTTAATTGCCGTATCCTTTCTCTTTATTGGCTCCTATATTTGGTTCGGAGTTAAAGAAGAAGAGGTTCAGATCCAGGCCCGGCCGGGCTTTAATGTAGGATCCTTTCTAAAGAACGTTGTTCCCTTCCTTTTAGCTATTGTTGGTTATATTCTTCTAGGAGGAGAAGGACCTCTAGCGGTATTCTCTATCTTTGGCTCATTAATGCTCTACTATCTTGTTCTAACCCGGAACTTTAATATAAAGAAACTCAATAGTTATGTTAATTGGAATACTCTTTGGATTATAGGTATCGTGTTCTTTCTATCTGATTACATGCAGGAGCACCATGATTGGATCGAGCATACAGTGAAGGGCCTGGGTGTATCCATGCATACCCTTGGTGGCTTCTGTCTTATTAGTATCCTTACCTTTATCGCCTCCTATAGTATGGGTTCAGATGGTAAGTTCGCCGCTTTAACAGTATTAATGAGTACAATATTTGGAAAAGAATACCTTCTTTGGTTCTTTGCTTTGGATTACGCCGGTTATCTTATTTCCCCGCTTCATGAATGCGTACTCATTGGTAAGAGATACTTCGGAACTAGTCTTCGAACATATTACGGTACGCTATGTATTTGGGTGTCGCTTTTACTCTCTACAGCAGCTATCTTTACTTTTTTAATTAAATGAACAAGTACCTTATATCACTACTAACACTAGTCACTACTGTTACAATTTATGCCGGTGACGTAAAGAACGTCGTACTCCAATCTACGAATGAGCCGATTGAATTTAATATCGAGCCGCATTGGACAGGAATGTATCAGCGTACAAAGACTGACGGTCAATGGGGACCGTATCAATGGAATAACTCTGAACAACTATCCATGGGTGCTAACTTTAAAAACGGGTGGGATGTTGAAGCTGAGACCGGAGCTACGCGTACAACAGGACCTGATCAGCAGACTGGCGGTTATACAGAGCTAAAGGTACGTTATACCTGGTCTCTTAGTAAGGATTGGGAGTTTAGCTTACGTGGAGGCCTAGGTGATGGTTACATCTATACTCAGCCTTCAGCTCCAAATGTAGGTTATTGGCTAGCTCAGGCTAAGCTTGAACGTAAGATTAACGACAAATGGAGTACATTCTTAAGATACGATCCAGGTAGTGCTCTTAACTCACAATACGGTGATACCTTCGTTAATACCTTTAAGCTCGGTCTAACCTATAAGGTTTCAAAGAATGTCGATCTTGGTGCACGGTATATCACCGCTTTTGGTCAGAACTATCAGGGTAATGGTGTAGAGTCAACACTTGGCTATTCTTTTTAAAAATAACATAAAACTACCATATAGAATATAAATAATCTATATGAGTTTAAGAGATTATCAGCGTATTGATGAAGTCTATCACAATATGTACAAAAATAAGTTCCACAGAGAAGAGCCTCTTGTTAAAGAGTCTGGGTGGGATGATGAAGAGCGTCAAGGTGATGCTAATGGCCGTTGGTCAGACAAGCGCACAGGTCGTTCACATAGAGATGATCAAGGTGATGAGGACGAGGAGTATAAGGCTAAGGCTAAATCACATATGCCTGAAGCTGCTACGGTGATTATGCACAAGCTTAAGCTTGAATACGGTGACAAGTATAATCCGGAGAAGGCTAAAGCTGCTGTAAAGCATGCACTTGCTTCAACAACAGAAGAGGATTGCGAAGAGTGGATGCTAAAGCAGGACTACTCACATACACCTGATCAAAAAAAGAACGTTGTAAAATATTTACAGAGTGATGAAGAGAATGCTGAAGAAAAGCATTGTAAATGGGCTGCCCAGGGATGTGATTGCGGAGAGTGTGAGGAGTGTCAAGATAACGCAATAAAGAGCTAAGATATATGAATAAAGACATTAATTTCATTTTTGAAGCTTATAATAGGGTCTTAATAAAGGAAGATACAGGGCAAGAACTTGGACCAGATCCTAAAGAAGTAGCTGAGTACGATCAGGCAAAGAAAGATATTTGCTATGATAACTATCCTTTCTGGGACGCTTATCATGCTGTAAAAGAAGGAGCTTGGTCGGAAGAAGACTTCCATCAGTGGGCTTCTTCTGTATGGTCAGCTGGAGCTGACGAGAGTCAAAGCTATCAGGAATCATAAGTTCCTTGTTCCTTTTATATTATTGGTAGCACCGGTAAGTTCCTAGGAACCGTAGTGCTAGACGTGCCTTGTTCCGAGGAACCCTATGTTTAATAGGAACGGAACGCGTTATTGTTGTGCCGAGGAACTGGTTCCTCGTTTAAACATATCCATATTAATATACAAAGTAGCATTACTTGCATATACATCATTTATAATGGTTCCGTTATCTATGCTCATAACGGTGTCTTTGTTTACATTATAAAATTCTGCGTGACCGTCTTCTGTTATATTAGCAAAATAACCACCGAACCCAGGCTTAATAGCGAGTTTTGCCGTAAGGAATAATTTAAGAACAGTAGCTGCTCCGTCTTCTGCTATAAATGTCTTAGGGTTTAATCCTAAAGCTGCTATTGTTGAATCTATTTGTTGATAAAGAGTGTTTATAGGAACAAATTGCGGTGCTAGGGCTCTAAGCTGTTTATTGTTTATAAACTCTTTTATCGTATTAAAAGCATCTATTAATTCATTCTGCCTGAATGACATTAATGAAGGAGGACCTTGCTTACGTTTTTTACGTGTAGTCTCGCTTACTGTTCCAAGAAGTACTTGAATACCAAATATAATTGACAGAAGCTTAAGGTTTTCACCTTGTGATTCAAATCTGCCTAATGGTATCCATGCAGCACCTAGCTTATATGATTTTACTTCTAAGCCACGACCATCAACTGTAAGATCAGGAAGATCCTTACCACGTGTATCAAGTACAGTATGGTTTTTTGATAAAAGCCAGTATAAAGCTATTTCGCCATTGCCGGATCCTTTTGTACCGGCTGTATCACTTTCAACAGGTTTACCTTTCTTGGGCGGTGTAACGGGAAATAGAAGCTTAAAGGTATTGAAGTCTTTTTTATCAACTGTAAAATCAACACCGAGTCTATAATTACCAAATGGTGTTGGTACACTATCAGTACCGAGATGTTTGATTATTACCTGATTATATTGCTCGGATCCATTCTCGACTGCCTCGTATAATTCATGATACTCTCTAAAATTCATAGTATATAGATATTTATACGTATAAATAATATTATGCTTAAGGATTCGAGAATAATTGCCGAGATTGCGTATAATAGTACCGATGCTATTATACCTGGAAAGGGTATTGCAACGTCACAAACTATGCCTAATATGCCGGCGTCTGTAGCTAATGAAGAGCCTAAAAAAGATACAAAACCTGCTACTAAAGATTGGATTAGACTTGAGCCTGGTCTCTGTCCTATTGATACAGTACGTAAAGCTGATCATACAGCTCATATGATTCTTCAATTCATTTACTCAGTATGTGCAAGTCCTGATGCTGTTAGTCGTGTGTTAAAGACAATTAATAAAGCCTATAAGCAAGACCATAAGTAAGGGCTTGATACTTTATCAGTGTAGGCTTAAAATACCTATACCAATAAAGGATTAAATAATTATGGCAATGACAACAACCAATAAAAAAGGTCAGCCGCAAAAGGTTGAAATAAGATCTTCAACGCTAATCACTTCAGATATGGTTTTAGATCTTTACGATAAGGCTAAAAAGACAAAGGGAGCTGAAAAAAAGAATATAATGGAGAAGGTTGTCTTTCTTAGTCAGCATTTGAATCGGTATACTCCGATAGTTGTAAGTCAGTACTTGCCTTAAATTTAGCTTCATACTTTTCAACAATTGAGTCAATTACCCTCTTACGATTTTCGTTGAAGTGATAGCCACGACATTTAGAACAGAATACATTTTCATACAGGGCTACTGTATCGCATCCTTCACATACTTTGTACCAAAACCAAGTTAGTTGAATTTCTTTTTTAATATCCTCTATAGTAATTCTCTTCGGTTTTTCTGTACTCATTTACTAAATAGTATATATGGTTAATGACATGTATGCCATCTACGAATCTTATAAACAGCTAAATGAAGATCGCGCTGACTTGAGTGGATTGTCAACCGGCTCTAAACTTCCAGCTCAGGCTAATAATACAAATCGCTTTAGCGGAAATATACCATCTGGAGCTATTGCGCCAGTTGATCAGGGTATAAGTCAGGATAATGAAGAGAAAAATATACCAAAGGATATTTTAAATTTGTTAAAGAGTATATCTAAGGGTGCACATAAAGCAGATCATGGTAGCGTTATTGTAGATTGTGCGCGGTTGAGAAAAGTATTATCAAAATACAATCTAAAACGTAATTGATTTTTAAAAGCATTATATTATAATGCTTGCATGAACAAAGATCTGTCGTGGTCAGATATTTTTTATGGAGTTACATGTCTAGAAGAACTTCTTCGAGCAGATGAATTTATACCTGATGTTGTTGTGACTATTGGTAGAGGTGGAATGATACCTGGTACTCTTCTTGCCTATCGTCTTGATGTTAAGATTATACATAATTTTTCTGTACAAACCTATAATGAAAAAAATGTAAAGTCAGGCTTTATTATTTCAATTCAAGAGCCAGGTTATAGCCTAACAGTAAAGCACCGTGAGCATAAAGTGCTCGTTGTAGATGATATCTCAGATGGTGGTAGTACATTGGAGTACATTAAACACGAATTAATTGAAAACTATGGCCTTAACAATCTAAGGTTTGCTACTCTCTATACCAAGCCACATACTACGTTTGTACCTGACTATTACGTTACCGAATTTCCAAACGAATCCTGGGTGGTTTTTCCTTGGGAATAAATTTTTTACGTTTTAGTTTTTTAATATCTTTTTTAGTAGGTAAGATTTTTCCGCTTAGCTTTTCTTGCTTAGAAGGAAATGAACCGTTAATATCACCTCTTGTTGTGCCTATATCAGGGCCATTATTAGAGGCATTTTGATATTGCGGGGAGATATTAAAATCCTCTAATAGTCGATTTATTTCATCATTAAATTTCATCTGGTTTAGGGTATTTAGCTTTTACAGCTCTACACTGTTCAATATACTTATTAATTTGATCTTGATCATTCTTTACTATACCGTCGATAATATCATATATTGGTGGATACTCCCTTGCACGTAACTCCTGATATCTTGGCGTGATGTTAATAATACACCATTCATCTCTTTCTTCATTAAACTGAGCTAGCTCGTTTTTTTTTAACTTGGGCGGAGCTTTTAAGGTAGCATGAGCAGGTACTAACCACCTACCGGGTATCAAGGGATCTTCATCAGCAAATTCCTCGTTAATGAAAGTCTTTGTTATTCTGTCGTAATTATATACCTTCATCGGTATATTATATCTTAGTACTTGATACAGGCAAGTAAAGCAACGTTGTAAGGGCGCGTTTCAGTGCCACCGGTATTTGAATTTGTAACTGTTATATTCGCTAACGCAATAGCTGTAGAGCGATAATACGCTTTCTGATCTGATTTATACGTCGAAGCATATGCATCACCTGTACCAGAACCGGTGGAATCAGGTAACGAATATCCATGCGAGTGTCCCTTACCATCTACGCCATCTATAACAGTTGCTGTATGAGTGTGGCTACTAAAGACGTCTATTTGATATGAACCAAACGCTCTACCGATATTATCATGAGACGAAATATCAGTAATACCAGATGGGGGGTTAGTATCAGGATTACCTGCTGCAACGTTTGTCAAACCATCGTTCCAGCCACGTACAAAAACACCACGAAGATCTGGTATACGGAAATAGCCAGGTGTATCACCAGCTTGAGTCCAGGGCGTTTGTATAGTGTTTTGTAATCTTAGAGCGTTATAAAGATTAGCGTACGTCGCTGTACTTAACAATGCACCGTTTGCTTTTAACCAGCCCGCTGGAGCCGTTGGTGCAGCATTAGAATATGTTGTTGCAAAGAAGGCAACCATACCAACAGGTACGAAGTAATTAGCAGAAAGACTATCAACATAGTTTGTAAGGTAAGCTAAATTAACAGCATCAGTACCGAGAATAGGGCCTCTCGGTAAATATACTCCCTGATCAATAACTTGTGTGACATGTGTTGGCATAATAATTAGAAGTATGAAACAACTGTTATCGCAGCACCGGTGTATGGAGCTTTAGTAAATGATATATTACCTGCTGTTGGTATTGTGTAATCGACTGTTGGTGCTTGTAACACACCATTTAAATCTACTCTATAAGCTGCAGCATTTGTTGTTGTTCCGCCGTTAAGGGTAAAGAGAGTTGTTGTACCGTTACCAGTTAATCCTGTATAGACTGGGTTAAATGCGTTTGTATTATCAACTGTTACAGTACCACTACTATTATCTCTAATGCTTATGCCTGTACCTGCGCTTAAAGATTTAAACGCTAAATTACTTGTTGTAGAACCACCGCTATAATACACACCTGTACCTGTACCAGCATTAGATGCTGTAAGTACTGTACCAGATCCGCCTCCACCGCTACCGCTTAAAGCTGAAAGACTAACCGTGTTACCATTAGATATTGTAAGCTGTGCTGTATTTTGATTAAATGATAAAACCTGAGCACCGGCCGGTGTTGGTAAAGCTGCTGTTACTGCCTTTAAGTACGTTAGATTAACAACATCATTTGAGTTTGTAGGTGTTGTACTCGTAGTGAACTTATATGGTGAAAGAGCATTTAAATTACCAGTTAAATTACCACCAGTAAAAGGAATATATTTATCGTCAGTATATGTCTTATTTGTTAAATCGTATGCATTGACTGGCGCTGCTTGTACTATTACTTTATTAGCTGTAACAGTACTAGTTGTACTAACACTACCGTCGTAGTTGAGATTAAATTGCGATACGTTGAGGTTATTGAGAACCTGTAATACTGTACCGTTTACCTGTTGTAGTGTTATTGCAGGTGCAGAATTCGATACAGAAATCTTTGAAGTAATCGGCCCTGTTAATGTACTGTTACCAGATAATGGCAGGTAATTCGCAAGCGCAGCAATATTGATTGGTAAGCCTGTTCCTGTAGCAGATTGTAAAAATGTCAGATTTACAACATCGTAAGGATTAACAGGTGATGTAGAGGTAATGAATTTCACACCACCGGTAGCACTTAAATTACCAGTTAATATACCACCGCTTGCAGGTAACAAGCCAGGATTGCTAAAATTAAATTGATATGTTGTTGGATTAGCACTCAGTGTAAGACCGGTGCCTGCAGCAAGCGTTACGGCTCCAAACGAACCACCAGTAGCAGATGAATAGCCTACTACTTGACCGGGTGCTATTTGCACATCTTGAATTGCCGTACCCGTGCTGTTTGTAACTTTAATACTATTTGACGGTCCAACAGCAATGTAAGCATTACCAATACTACCTGGTCGTAAACCAATTTGAGAGCCGTTACCACCAGTAAGAATATTTTGCGATGAATTTAATGCGGTACTGTTAATTTCTGTTGACGTTACACCACCGGTTTTAATAGTTAGAGTGTTACTAGGATTAGTAAATTGTGATGTATTAAATTTTACGGAAATATTATAAGGTATAAGATTAGAAAGATTCGGTGTAAAGCTTGCTGCTGTGAGTGTGTATAGTGTTGATGAGGCTTGATCATATACGAGATCACCTACAAGAGCTGCGCTTAATAGTTGATAAGCGGCTTGTGTAAGATTACTATTTGAGTAAGAACCGGAGAGTGCTAATATTGAGCCATAATTGACTATACCAACAGGTGTACCACCATATGTTACACCATCGCCGACAAATAATCTTTTCGTATCGTATGTATACGCAGGTTCACCAGCATTAAAAATAACACCAGGATTTGGATTTGTAGAGGTTGCACTTATTCTTTGTACATTTGTACCCTGTCGAAATAAGATCTTAGTGATATTATTAGCCATATCGTTATACCAAATTATTTATCATATTAACATAAATTACCATAGCTTCATAAATACTATTATGGCAAAGATATATTCAGCTGTTGCGTCAGGTAAAAATATGTTATCTGTATTCGATGTAACAAATGGTATTACAAGTTATAAGATTAATCTCGGTAATGTAGAGATTGTTAATGGACCTGTTATAACACAAGATAAGTTAACTGTTGTAGTTAAAGATAATCAAGGAAAAATGCAGGGTAAAGTATATTCTTTACCGAAGGGTATTCTTTCTTATTCTTTTCAGATTAAATAATTGTAAGTTTTTATTGTCTTATGTCTGCTGCATCTAAAATAACTGAATTAGCTAGTTTAAAATTAGAAGTAGAACACCTCTACAAAACCGTGTATCAAGGTAATGGTCGACCGTCTATTGTTAATCAAATTACGAGTATAGAGCATAGATTAACATCACTTGAGGATAAGTTAGATACAAGCTTCAAGACGATGGAGACGGAGATGTCTTTAAAGTTTGATAATATTACAGAAATTGTAAATGAACGTTTTAATCATATCTCGTATCAAATCTCACGTGAGTTCGAAACAGAGAAAGTACACACTGCTGGTAAACATCAATTAAAAGCAAATCTAATTGCAGCGACTATTGCAACAGTCACAACATTTGGTGCACTTTTAATCAATCACTTGATAGCAGCAGCTCACTAGTAAAAAAAGTAGATTTATAACAGCAATGTTATATAATGCTAGTATGACATTAGTTGATGTAGACAATATAGCTGAGCCGCTTCAGCTGGATAATTTTTATGTAATACCTGAAAACGAATATCCGTATTGTCTATTTGGGTTTCAATTAAAAAATTCCTACGATCAGGAAAGAATTAAAATAAAGTCAAAATACAAAGTAAAAGACGTAATTCATTTATTGCCAACTTCAGAGGCGTCGCCAGTTTGCTTTAGAGGTATAAAATTACAAGTTAACGCACAACTATTACCTTTAATTAAACAATTACAATCACTCAACACGTCACTAAAGAGTGATATTAATGTTGATGAGTATAAAAAATTATTAACAAAATTCAATTTAACGTGTAACGATAGCTATGCCTATCTTCGTAAAGGTGTTTACCCGATTGACGGTAGCTGTATTAATAAAGTTTCTAATGAAAATTGGTCATTAGAAAAGCTCTATAATGATGCTTTTGATAATAGTATCCCGTTTTTTCAATCTTTTAGTTGTTTTACCATATACATTTTTTGTAACGAATCAATTTATCCAAGATTTGATTAAATATCTATATGGATTACCCTATAGAGAAATCGTTACTCTATAGAAAGTATATGGAAGAAAGAGAACATATATTACGAAATAAATGGTATATGTCTGAGCGTGTAGGGAAGGATGTAGGTTATGAAAAAGCGTTTCTTGATTGGCTTATACATAAAAAAGAATATTTAGCTTTAAGAGGTCGGTAATTGTAATGCTTGTAACACTAGGTTTGTACCGAGTGAATTAACCGTCTTAGGAGCAGAGAAATCATCATTTTCAAGAGCTGCCATACTACCCATACCTATTTGACGTATGGCAGCGTGCGAACCAACTTCACCTTCATCATGACTATGAGAGTGCTTTGCCATAACGTGACTATCAGCGTGCGCACCAACACCGAGATTCATAACCGGGAATGGTATAGCACCAACTCCTTGTACAGAACCTTTCGCAGCTGCAACTAACTTTGCTACTTCAAGAGGCGGTAATCCGCGAAGAGTAACCTGCGAAGTAATATCCATTGGCACTGGCGAGGCTGTAGGAACGGTTGGCGGTACGTAACCTGGTGTATGTTGTAATGTACCTGTAACACCAATCGGACCTGTACCTGCCACGCAAAAGCCAGTTGGTGTTAAAATTGGCGCACTAGGCATTGGAGTAGGTACAGCACCGAGTACAGTAAATACACCTTTACCGGTAACAGCACCGCCGTTTGAGTCAACTAAACCTACAACAGTAGCAGTAAATGTTACAGGCATAAAGCCTGTAATTGTTGCTTTTGGTACAAAGCCAGTATATCTACCTTGATCTGTATACCCCATATGAACAGGTACACCAGCACCGTATGAAGGTGTTAATTCTCTTGTTATAGGATCTATTACATGTCCTGCAGTATCAACAGGCATACTAACTCCAGTACATTGATCTGCTGTCGGACTACCTGACACTACGATAGGATCGGTTTGCTTTTTATGTTGCGGTGTATCAGTGCTTTGTGCTGCTAGATTACCCTCAATATAAACACCACCCTTAACGATTAACTTTCCTGTAATACCAACATCACTATCGAGTACAATCTGCTCATTATTACGCTGTTTAATATGTACAATGTCACCTACAAGAGACAAGCGCTTACCACCATCAATGTTAACCTCGTTAGCACTACCAACATTTACTTGCTCACCAGCGATGTTTGTAATAGCACCAGATACATTAACAACACCGTAGGACTTGAGATTTAAACCACCAGCACCTACTAGAACATTATATCTATTACAGACGTTGAGTGAATATGTACCACCCGGTAAATCATCTACATGAACTTGTTCAATAAGAGGTGAAGGCTTACGTATTGTAAGCGTAGCGCCTGGATGTACCTGTACATATGCCGGTTCCATTTTGCCTTTAGGATCAACTCTTATAGCGCCCCAATCATTCATTACCGTGCCAATAGTTTCAACCTTGTGTTTGGTAATTTCAATAATTTCAGAACCACCTTGACCCATTTGAGCTTCAATTTTTGCAAGCTGAGGTATAACTGTAGCTAGCTGTAATGGTAGTGTTAATTTCTTAGGTTCAGGTAACCACACACCATTAAATGAGCTCGGACTCATACCTGTACCACCGCAAGCCGGGCAATTATGCCCTGCAGGATAGCCTGGTCTATTCTGTAGAGTTGAACCATCGTGGCCAATTAGAGGGAGACTAGCTGTAATTGCCTTTGGTATACTAGCTCCGAACACCTGTAAAAGACCGGTAAGAAAGCTACCAACAAATCCTGTACCGGGTATATCTGAACCACGTCCCCATTGTGGTAGGCCGAATAAATTCTGTGTACCAACGGAATCACCATTTACAACACTTGTATGTCCAACGTTAGCATATACTCTGTAGCCAGGTGCGAATGAATTATTGATCGCCATTGTTGTAGCTCCACCTGCGCAAACTGGACATAATGCAGGGTTACCAGACTTTGTTTGACCCGTACCGTTGAGTTTTATTAATTTAGTAACATCGTCAACAGCGCCTGATGTTCGCTGAATATCAAATAACTGCTTAATATCAGCAATTGGATCCATTAATGACTTCCATTTCTGATAGAGAGCTACATTTAAGTCTCCGACTTTACGATAATGATCACCTGCTATAACACAATCAAAGTCACGTTGAGTAAACTCATTACGCGTGCCTCTAATGGTTTCAAACATATCACCTAATACAAGTTTCTGATCATTATTAGCAGCTAATTCAATATTAGCTTGATTATTAAATTCCTTAAACGAGCCTGAGTAGTGTGTGAGTTTTAAAATTTCTCTATTATCAGTATTAACAAAAGCAATCGTACCGCCTTTTTGATTAATAACATATTTGTTACGATATGTTTCAGAATTAATTGTATTGGAACTTATCGCACTATTTTCCCATTCACCGGGATAATCTAAGCCTGGTTGACCTTTTGCTGCGTCAAAAATACTACTCCATTCTGATGCACCATGTGATACGCTGAATACAACAGGGTGTAATGGGTCACCGGCGTTAAAAAATACCCATACATGTGAGCCTACATTTGGTACAGCAAATGATCCCTTGCCACTATTACTATAACACTCTGGTGTATAGTTATAGCTTAGCTTATTGACATTGTTAACGTTTGTCAATTGTGGGTTATTAAATGCGTCACTTAAGTTAACTGTCGACATATCATAGATATGACCTGGTTTTTCAGCAATGTTATCAGCGTTTTGTTTATATTTTGATTCAGATCCAGCGCTACTACTAAACAAATAAGTAAAATTGCTACCATCACTTGTTGTAGCTTTCTTTGATGCTGCATGAAATCTTCCGGAACTAGATTCACCTGTAATAGGCGACGCTATTTCAGCCCATGGAAGTATTAATTTTAAATCTTCTAAAATATTTGTTAAATCACTACCTACATTAGTACCAATAAATCTAAAAATTCTATCAACAGCAGGTTTTTGATCGCTGTTTTCAATCCAATTTTTATATACTGAAGGAGATATATGCGGAACAAATACCTTAACTCTACCACGATATAGTGGATCGTTGTTCTGTACAACGATGCCCATGTAATTGCCAAAATATTTTGGATATTCCATACTTGATATATCATTATTTACACATATAATTCAAATATGCTAATTAAAGTATCACACGAATCTCCTATCTCGATTCTTCAGACCTCTACGCTTTATAATGATTTTGATTACGCACTAGTACATCTCTTTGAATCGCATCCAAAATATTATGAGTATTTTAAGAGGGCTCGTGAAATTTATAATCGTGAGGTACTTTTAGATAATTCAATTTTTGAACTCGGCCATGCTTTTGATAGTGATAAGTTTCTCAAAGCGGCTATTGATCTTAAGCCGAATATGTTCATCGTACCTGATGTTCTTGAAGATAGTAACGAAACAAGACGTAGTTTTGTGAATTGGATTGCGGAGGATAAGATTACACAAATTAAGGATGCATGTTTTACTAAAGCTATTGGCGCTGTACAGGGGAAGACCTGGCAGGAGCTTATTGATTGTTATAAATTTATGTCTGATCATGCAGATATGATTGCTATTAGTTTTGATTTTTCGTACTATGAGTCTACTGGTGAAGGATATACAAAGCTTGATAAATGGTGTTCAGGTCGTCAGCGTTTTATCTCTCAGCTTATTGATAAGGGTATTTGGAATTGGGATAAGCCACATCATCTTCTTGGATGTTCTTTAGCTAGAGAGTTTAGATATTATGTAAGTCATAATATCTTTAATATTGTGAGTTGTGATACGAGTAATCCAATTGTCGCAGCATTACATGGAATGCAGTATGATGCTGATTATGGTCTTCCTATTAAACCATCAACTAAGCTTGCAGATTTAATCGATCATCAAGTTACAAAAGATGAGATGGATATTATAGATTATAATACTAAAATGTTTAAGAAGATTTTATGCCGATAGATACAACTTGGATAGCTTTTTTTAGTCGCTCTGGCTCTGAAATAAGCAATATCATTTACCAGACAAACAAGATACCTGCTATTGTTATTACAAATAGACAGAATGATGAAGGGTTAAATCCGTATCTTAAAGAATTAAAAGATGCTGGTCTTAAGTGGCATGTATTGCCTAGGAATCCTGAGCTAAAGGATTATAAAAAAGTCTTAAAGCCATATAAAAATCCTCTTATTACATTGCATGGTTATCTTAGAATAATACCAAAAGAGATTTGTAAGAAGTATAAGAATATCTATAATCTTCATCCTGGTCTTATAACTGAATACCCGGAGCTTAAAGGCAAGGATCCGCAGGTTCGTGCTGTACAATTAGGACATAAAACAGCTGGCGCTGTTATACATCGGGTCATACCTGAAGTTGATGAGGGTGAAATTATATCATCACATGCTATTAATATACCTGGACTAAATGAGGAAGAGGTTATAGATCAATTACACTCGCTTGCGAGTATTATGTGGTACAAATTTTTTGAGACTTATGAGCATAGATAAAATAGTAACAGCAATTGAAACCCAGTATCCCGCCACTTGTGCTGAATTTAAAAAGATTCAGCACGATCATTATCTTACTTTTTGTAAGAAACAATTTGATTATGGACCTGGTAATATCTCATTAGGTTCTTCACTGAATACAGCTGAGGAGAGGAAAGCATCGATCTCTGCTATTGTTGTTCGACTTAATGATAAACTTCAACGCTTGATTAATCTTGTTCTTAGAAAGAATAGTTTAGAGTCGGCAAACGAATCTGTCTTTGACGCTTTTCTTGATATTTCCGTTTATAGCATTATTGCTGAGATTGTTAATCGTGGCAAGTGGGCGAAGTAGTAATATAATAGTTATATGATTATTAGCTTTTCAGGTGTACAGAGCTCAGGTAAGACTACATTACTAAAGGCTTGTAAGGAGATTTATAGCGATCGATTTGAGTTTGTAGATGAGGTAACGAGATTAGTAAAGCGTGAATTTAATGTACCGATTAATGAGGAGGGTACAGGATTAACTCAATGTCTTATTACTAATAAGCATATTGAAAATGTATTGCGGTATAGAGAGAAGAGTGTGATACTTGATCGTTGTATCTTAGATGGTTTGTGTTATACAGGTTATTTGCATCTAGAGGGTAGTGTACCAAAGTGGGTATTTGATTATACTAAGAATGTGTTTAAGAGACTTATTACTCAGTATGATGTTATCTTTTATACTGATCCTTCTGATGTAGCTCTTGCTGACGATGGTGAAAGAAGTACTGATATAGAGTTTAGAAATAAAATGATAGAGACGTTTGAACAAGCTATAGTTTCGTATAATGATTTATTACAAAATAAATTGGTCAGATTAAAAGGAACAGTTGAAGAACGAATGGAAGCTATTAAACTAGTATTATGTCAACAAACCTAACTGATATTGCTTCTAAGACTCTTGGTTCATCTGCATCGTATGCTATTTATACAGAGCAGTTTGACCCGTCACTTCTTAATCCTATGCCTAGAATTCTTGCCCGTGAAGGGTGGGGTATTAATGGCGATGAATTTGTAGGGTTTGATACATGGCATTGTCATGAAGCTACGTTTCTTCTTAATAACGGTTATCCTGTCGCTGGTACTATTAAGTTTGTTTATCCATCGGATTCAGAGTTTATGGTAGAGTCAAAGTCTGCTAAGCTTTATATGAACTCTTTTGATATGTGTAAGATGGGTGAAACGTTAAAAGAGGCTATCTATAATTATGAGAATCAAATTACTACCGACCTTACTAATGCAATTGGTAAACCTGTCAAAGTCAAATTCTTTCCATCAGAATCTTCAGGTCTCTTTCCGCTAAGAGACTATCAGGACCTGTACACTGTGCTTGCTGATACTGCGTCGCAAATTACAATTACTGATTATTCAGCTCAGCAGGATCATTTAGAGTTTTATAAAATTCATCCTGAAGATCATGCTTCGGTTAGTGATAAGTTTTTTACTAACGCTTTACGGTCACGTTGCCGTCATACAAAGCAGAAGGATACAGGTGCTGCTTATATTCATATTATTACAAAGAATGGCATGCGTGTAAAGCCTGAATCACTCTTTAAACAAATTGTCGCTCTTCGTGAGGTTAATGAGTTTCATGAATTTTGTGCCGAGAAGCTTTTTACAAGTATTATGGCTCATGCAGAAGTACAAGATTGTGTTGTTACGCTTCTTTATTCACGTCGTGGTTCGTTAGATATTAATCCGACTAGAGCTAGTAGTAGACATCTCCTCCCGCATATTCTTGGTGATACTAATCATTATACAGAGAAGGCAATGGGTCAATAATTTAGTTCGTTAGTTGTTGTTACAAACAAAAAGCCCCGACTTAGTCGGGGCTTTTTCTTTATTTATGTATTAACTATTAACCTAAGTAAGAAACAAGTCTTGCTTGACCGCTTGTTGTACGTACGTTCTGCGGACCTGTATTAACGATATAGAAAGGGTTATCTAATGTTGATGTTTTTGTAACGTCGAAGACAACACTATTGTTAACACTATTAGCTGAGAGATATAAGGCTGTGGTACGTAAGTTTACATCGGTAAATGCAAGACCGAGCTGAGCTGTAGTACCGTTACCAGGTAAGCTTGAACTAATAACAGCGCCTGAATATGTTTGTGTTAAGAGACTGGCAGAAGTAGAACTTAATGCAAGGGTAATAGCACCGCCACCTGAGGAAGCACTAAGAGCACTAAGTGAAGCTGCTGCAGTATCAGTATTAAAATTAAGTACAGCAACAAGATCAGGGTATTGAGCTCCTAGTGTTGTTGCACTTGTCTGAAGGTAGATAACACCATCAAAACCGTTAGCGTATGAAAGGGTTGATGTAGCTTTACCGGCTGAGATTGCTGGTGTGATATTAAGAACGGATTCGTATGCCATATACTATTATTTATTCGCTCCTACAATTTTTTTTACAACAATATAAAAGGGAAAACCCGGTCTTTCGACCGGGTTTCCTTTATTGATCTTTTGCGGATCGTTATACTTCTTAGAAGTAAACAGACTGAGTAGCAGGCGTAAATGCTGTACTGAGACCCTGAAGAACGATGACGTGGTAATAAAGATTCGCACCGAAGATGTTATCTACAACGCCATAACGGGTTAATAGACCAACACGTGGTGAGAAATCGTTAGGACCAATGGTACGCTGAACCATTACAGGGATGTAAGGACAGTAGATGATACCAGTGTCATAGAACTCAGGCCCCTTGTAACCAAGGAGTGCGTAGTCGAGACGTGCAGTACGAGTTTGGCCGGTTGGGAAACCGCCACCAGCATAGTTGGTATTATAACCTGCCTGGTTGTTACCAGAGAAGTTACCACCAGCGTTTGCTTCGAACTGAGCCTCTGTACGTGTGTCACGGTAAACATTGAAGCGACCAGCTAATGAGCCTACTTTTGCAACACCGACGGGCTGTGTATTGACTGAACCCTGTACAGGTGCCCACTGGAATTCAGGGAGCATCTCTAGGATAGCGCAAACGCGAGGTGTACCAACAATGAAGTTAGCGGAACCACGGCGGTTACGTACGGCAATACGATTAGCCTCAACGATGAGTCTCTGATAGAAGTCACGATTACGCTCAACGAGCCAGCGACCATCGGCTGAAGCAGGATTCCATACAGAGAACCCAACGCCGAAACCGGCATTGAGGGCTGTTTGGATCATACGAATGATCATTTCACGGTCGATTTCGGCCTGAAGCTCATACGACATAGCGTTTGTGAGCTCAGTATCGATATCGATACCGTTCATGTTCTTAAGATCCTGTTCCAACTCAACGGACCAACGAGCTGCAAGACGGCGTGTGCCGGCTTCAACTGCTGTCTTCTCGAATGAAACAACGATCTGAGGAATATTGCTGGACAACTCAAACTGGCTGAGAAGTGCTGCAACACCTTGATCTTGTGGCTGCATTGGGAAGAAACCTGTTGCACCGGAGAGATACTGTGAAGATGCACCGGTGAAGGCTGTGTTGAGGTACTGATAACCTAATTCAGGGTTAGCTGAAAGTGCGGCGCCACCTGCGTACTGTGTAGTACCGGAAGCGTCGAGACCTGTGGTGTTTGATGCACCACCGTAACCAAGGGATGTAGGTTCGTACTTATAACGGAGAGCAAAAGCAAGACCGACTGGACCACTCATAGGCTGAACACCAACGATTTCGTTAGTGATAAGCTCAGGGAATGTACGTCTGATCATCGGAATGAGGATCTTTGGAAGACGAGCATCACTTGATGCATAGGCACTGTCGTTCTGTGATGGGAACTGGTTGCCGTATGCACCGTTTGCAGTACCATTGTTGGTACCGAAAACGCCGCCGTTTGAGGAATTATTTGCCTCAAAGCACCACTTCTCTTGGTTCTCAAGGAGGATAGCAGTGTTTAAACGGGTGTGATCATCTTCAATCGCGCGAACGTTGTTGGATGTGTAATCCAATACTGGATTCCACTTCTCAAGCAATGTCTTTGCGCTTCTCTCATCGATGTAGGACTGTGAAGGACGGATTGATTTTGACATAGTTTTAAAAAATTTCTTTCTTTTTGTCGACCTTATTATCTATTCAGGGGAAAACCCTCAACAATAAATCTTCTATTCTTTAGAAGAAAATAAAACTTAGTACTTATGAAGCTCGTTCAAGTAAAGATTGAATGTACGATCTTCACTTGCTGGAGTCTCAACGGACTCCTCGATTACTGGGCGATCAACAGCTGCTGTAACTGTCTCCTCCCTAGCTTCGGTAACAAGATTGTTGAACCGCTCTTCTTCGGATTTTTCAAAAAGACCAAGTGTATAATCAAAGTTCTCTGCGATGAATTTTGCGGACTTAGAACCAAGCATTTTTTTCATATACTTCTTCTTGTCCTCATCAAGAGAAGAAATTTTCTTCTCGAGAATTAAACTCGCATTGACATTGTTTAGTTGCTCGGTCAATGTGGCAACCCGCTTATTCGCGGTTTCAAGCTGCTGGGCAGCTTCATCAATTCTTGTTTTGCCGTCAATAACGGCATCACGGATGCTCTCTTGTGCGAGAGCCATGTCAACTGAAAGCATGTTGCGCATTTCGTTTAATACGTTTGCGGCACGCTTATTGTCGACAGCTTCTTGAATATCAGCTACTGGGAGCTTCTCTTCAAGATAAATTTCAAGGTAATTGCTTACCTGATCAATCATTTGATTTTTAAAATTAGCAGCTTCTGTTGTAAGAGCTGTCTCATATTTTTCAATAACAACCTTGAGCTTATTAGCACGATCTGCATCAAGAGCAGCTACAACTTTATTGAGCTTAGCGACGTGATCGGTATCAACAGCCTCTAAAAGAGTCTCGAGCTTCTTAGCATAATCTTCATCCTGTTCATTAAGAGCTTTTTCAACATGAAGTCTTACTTTAGCGTCAACAGAAGCTTCGTAAGCTGATTCAATTTCCTTAAGAACGTCTTCAGTAAGAATGTCCTTTGTGGCGGCCTTGAGGAGTTCGGAGATATTGTTTTGCATATAAATTATTTAGAATTTTGGATAGCTTTACTAATGGCAGTTTTAAGTTTGCTTTCGACTGTACCCTGTAAATACTTATCGGCCTGAGCGTAATTTTTCTGCGAAATAGCCTTTAAAAAGTTAGCAATATCTGTTGATTCATTTTTTACTTCTTCTGAATCTTCATCAACACCCTTATTAGCCGCGTCGAGCTCTTCCTTAGCTTTTTGTTGTTTGAGTTTTTTTAAATTAGCCTTATCATTAGGATTTGCTTCCTGTCCATTAGCCTCTGGCTTGAGAACTTTTTTCTTTGCGTCTAATAATGCTTTAGGGTCGATTGGCATATATTTTATTTATGTTAGAGTTTAGATAAAAACGACATAATCTGCTCTTTTAAGAAGCTAGCAACATCATGTCGTGGTAAACCGCGAATACTCTTTTCAAACGACTCGTAAACTTCTTCAAGCTTACCATCCATACCTAATACATACTGCTTTGATTCAAGAATACCGTTAACAAACGCCTTAGGACAACTCGGATCAGCTACACAATCAACAGCAATAAGACGCATTTCGTTAACACGATTAATACCATCAGATTGTTCTTCAAGTTGACCAAGGGCGCGGCTTGACATACCAACCTTAACACCGTCATTAATAAGAGAGCGGACGATTTGACCAACTGGTGTTGAAAGAACAATTGATTCACCAATAATAATATTACCATCCTTACGTAAAGATGTCACCATGTGACAGGCTCTTTCGAGATCAACTTCAGCTGAAGCAGGGTGATTTAATTCACCTAAAGCGCGCTTTGGAATAACCATTTCTTGAACATAACGATTTACTTCACGCTCCATGTCTGACTCTGTATAGATTCTTTTGTTTTTATTAACCTCTTCACAAGCCATATAAGGGCCGCGAATTTTCATTACAGATTGACCTTTGAGGTTTTTTTGTTCTTCGATATATTCGAATTGCTCTTCTGAAGCTGGTGTTTCAACTAGTAATCTAAGTGACATACAGATATTTATTGTCAGAATAGTTATTTATCTATACCTAATTCTTTTTCTGTTAGAATTAAAAAGCTGTAACCATATTTCTGACACCACTTTCTGGCAGCATCCCATTTTGCCTGATTTTGCGCGTAGCGCGCGGTTTCGTAAACCATTGTCGACATACGCTTTCTACCTTTTACAGGTAGTATAGTTTGTGAACTTGGCTTTATTTCAATAATATATTTTTTTATTATATTACCCTCTTTTATAGCAACAACACCGTCAGTATGATAACGATGTACCTTACGATCGATTGGACTAACATAAGGTATTATTATAGCTTCTGATGCCCACTCAACAACATTAGGATTGTCATCACACCATCTAAAGAATTTTAATTCCCAACCTGACCTATAAACAGGATTTTCTTTACCAATATATTTTGTTTGATTTTTTGGTTTGAAGATGCCTTGCTTAAACTTACCCTTACCGTTAAGAGGGATCATAATTATCCAATAAAGAACATTGGAGGCATGGCATCTCCAAAGCCTGGAGATGCACCGGTAAAGAGTTGATCTTCTAGTGCTTTTTTCTCTTCAAGTCCTTCTGATTTGAAATCAGATCCATTTATTGATCCACCGCCGAATAGAGTGGTACCAGTGTATTTTCCTCTTACATTACCGATTGCAATCTTTGTTAAAGCTAAAGCGTATTGATACACCCAGGGTTCTTTAATAACATCTCTTAAAGGTCTTTCTACATAACAAGCAACTGTTCCCCAGAAATGACTACTAGAGCCAGAGATGTGCGGTGGCGGATAGAAATTAAGAATTTGCGTACGAGGGTCAAATGTAAATGAACGTCTTGTGGCTAACAGCTTATCTCTTACTTCGAGCCAGTTTTTCAACGTATACCAACTAATAAGATCAAAACCATAATTACCCATTGCGTAACTAAAATATGTTTGTTGTGCTAGAGTTTGTTCAATTGTGAATAGCGAATTAACACCATCGGATGTACCTTCTTCAAAATTATAAATTTCAACAACTTTTCTATAATCCATTGTATCGTAGTCAAAATTATTAACTGTTTTTATTTGACTTGTTGTTGATTGATTGAAGTATTGAGTTAGTGTACTATTAAAATTTAATACGCTAAGATAATCTGTTGTTGTTAACAATTGATTTTGAAAAATACCAGTGCCAAAATAACTTGAAAGAGTCGTAGATGTACTAAACACACCAGCGGGTATTGTAGAAGTCGCAGCATAGACAGTTGATGCAATCGGAGGATTGACACGTGAGAATTCGGGTGTTATACTAAACAAGTCATCAAGCTTAATACCAACACCGTCAACATATAAATTTGAATTAAACACCAAATACTCTTCTGTATAGCCAGCGTATTTTGTAAACAACTCACAAGCTTGTGATATAAATTCAAATAACTGGTCTTGATGTATTTCAATATTAACCATTGGCGCGCCAAGAGCTCGTGTAATACGGTCTCCTAGTCTACTAAAAGTATTAATTCTACTTGTTAAGTTTGTGCTCTGAAAAGCAGATATCGGTGTTATGGCGGAACAATCCATAACATTATTTATTAAGCAGGAGGTGCCTCAGCGGCAGGAGCTGCAGCTCCAGCTTCAGGAGCGGCTCCCCCTTCAGGCGGTGCTTCTTCACCACCAGTTGGAGCTGGTCCAAAAGCAGGAGGAGTACCTCCACCACCTGGTGCGCCACCCCCGACAGGTGCACCACCACCAGGTGCAGCAAGCGAACCAGCTTCACGCCAATCAGGTCCAGTATTTTCAATTTGTGCCAATTCCCACATAAGCTCTTTATCCTTACGTAAGAATTCACGGTTTGCCATAACTTCAGAATCTGACCAACCAAGATATTTTTTCTGAGCATATGTTTTTGATACAAAATCACTCTGAGTAATACTATTAAAATTCTCAGCTTTAAGTTGAAACTTTTGATTTTCCCTTAATTCGTAGAAATTTGTTGGTACATTAAAGGTAAGATCGATGTGTGGCTCTTTGAGCTTCATCTCATTATAAATTCCTTTTAATTTAAGGTGTGTAATGAAACCGTTTTTTAAGCCTGAAGCAAAGCGTTGTTGCTGACGGATAACGAACCGTGCGAATTTTAGCTCTTCACGTAAAATATCAGCACCGTCCTTATAGGGATCATCAGGATTAAGACGCGTTGAAGGTACCTTAAGAGACTTATATAGCTTCTTTACAAAGTACATAAGATCGGTTAACTCACCGAGGTTTGCACCACCGGCAAGTTGTGTTACCGATGTACCTTCAGAGCCTGCACGTTTAGCGAACCAAAAGCTATCAAGCATGGATTGCGGATTAAACTTTTGTACGGTAGCTCCTTGATTAGCATCATACGTCCGCTTTGACCAATAGTTGGTCATAAGCTTACGAAGGTAAGCTTCAGCCTTTGGTGGAGGCATATTACCAACATCAACGTTAAATACAAGACGTTCTGGGGCCCGTACTAAGCGGTAGATAACAATTGAATCTTCGATTAAGCTTAATTGACGATAGGCACGTCTTGCATTTTCAATGAATGGTAGTCTTAGATTTTTATTTTCATTCCAAATACCAGAGTTAACATAGGTAACTTGATTGATATCCATCGGTACAAGCTCTGTTCTTGCAATCTTACCAGGATTTTTAGCATCATAAATAGGCTTTCTTAAGAGGTAGCCCTTTACAATCATGTTCTGTACATTTTCAAATACAGGATCGATTACATCTGAAGGAATTGAAACTACGCCAAGAATGCCTTCTTTAGTATGATCTTTGTGAATAATATGTTCCCAATAAATTTCTGCGTCAACAAGCATCTGACGAACGTACTCCCATCCTTTATGCTCTAAATCAAAGTAACCAATATACTTTTGAAATTCTTTTTTGATTTTTGCCTTTTGTGATTCTGATAATCCTGAATCAACAAAATTAAGTTTTACTATTTCACCATGCTCATCTTTATTGACAAACTCATCACAAATCTCATCTAAAGCATCAGCAACTTCTGAGTATGCTGACATGACGCGGTAATCCATAAGCCGGCGACCTTTATCCGGCTGTATATTTGCGTACATGAAATCATGATAATCTTTATTCTGTAGAATACTGGCGTACTGATCATCAGTCATCGAAATCGATGATGAAACTGATTGTCGTATTAATGCACCTATTCTATCAGTACCCTTACCGAAAAAGTTTTCATATTTTGGATTAAGAGTTTTGATCTTATCGTTTATATCATAAGATTGATAAGGGAGTTTAGAAGATACATACTTCATTAACTCCCTTCCAAATGTACTTTCTCTATTAGAATCTACCATAGGTCAACACGATTACTTAATGAGTATTTAGTAGAATATCAAATTTATAAATATAAATCTGCATTAGCATTTGATGTTGTGTATGTAATTGGCGGTGTTATCTGTGGGAATGCGTATGTTGATACTGTTTCAACTTCAGTTACAAGATTTGGATCAAGATATTTTAAGTTTGTTACTGTAAGTTGACTGACAGATGTCAGTACATCAACAGCATTAAAATTACTATCAATATAAAATATATTACCAACTGGATCTTGCGATGCAGGAAATAACCAGCCTTTAATAGTAAATGACGTATCACCGGCTATCTTGTATTTTTCGTTTGCTGAGATATCGGTAGGGTAATTAAGATTTACTGATCCACTCCATAGCACTTCACTTCGAATTTCCTGTGGTATAGCGAATCCTTGTGACGAAAGATCAAGAGGTACTTTCCATGATAATACAATATAAGGATTATTATATGGTATAAAATTAGATAAAATCTGATCCATATCAGTTTGAAACTTAGTTAATATTGACATATTAACCGTTATATTAACAGGGACCGGGCTATTATAGTGAATTGATGTACTACCTGTCGTCTGATCACTAGTACCGTTTGAAAAATAATAACCATTAATTTTATTAAAAACACGTGCTTCATCTCTTGAGATATTGCTAATGCTAACAGAAACAACTGGCACAGTAATATTTTGTGCTAAGTTAACGAGATCATATAATACACGTTGTTTTGGTGCATATACATATCGAACCTGTACCCTGTTTTGAGCTATACGATTATTATCATATCTATTAATAATAATATTATCAAACGCCGTTACAAACTGCGTTAAAAGATCTTTAATTTCAAAATGATAAGTCTGGAGCTTCACTACAGATATTTATCAATGAATACGTTCGATAAAATACTTTGGAAGCTTAGGCTTAGCTCTTTTCACAGTATTAATAAAATTACCATCTAAGATATATGTACTTGAATAATCGTCCTTATTACGTGTCGCGCGGCCAGCAGCTTGTACGACAGCGTTTAGCATCTTATTTTCATACCAATCCTTATCTAATTCAAAAAGTTTCTTAATTCGCTTTGACGAAAGCGGTAGAAAAGGTAGTTTAACAATTATTTGAAATCTAGCTAGGTCATCTTTAAGATCAATACCATACACAAGGGACGGCGAGACGAGTACAGTAGGATCACTGCTTTCAGTATGTATCTTTAAGATGTCCTCGTTTGTACTATTTGTATCTCTACAGAGTAACCGATTACTTTTAATTCTATCTCTAATAAAGGAAGTAATGTCATTAGAATGTGTATGAATAATACCTTTATCATTTTTATGATGCTCAATGATTGTTTTAATTTGCTCACAAACCCCTGGTAGAGAGTTCGCTAGAGTTTTATAATTGAGCTTATATTTTGATGAAATATAAATTGGTGATTTTGCAGCTTCAAATGTACTATCTACCTCAATATACTCGTAATCAGTTATACCAAGAGACTTTGCAAAATGCTTATGATCAATAATGGTTGCTGACATTAAAACCACTCTTTCACCGTGATTAAAAATATACTTAGATAGAGAGTGAGCGCGAAGAGGCGTAAGAATTACTCGCTTTGAATCAATATCAATTACAAATTCGCATTCCTGCCAGTGTGAATTTATAATTGTTAAAGAGCGGTGCATATTTTTTAAAAATTGATATTTTATCTTTTCAGCTTGCGTAATAAGCTTTTTATTCGTCTTATTAATAAAGACTGATAGCTCATTTGAAATATTTTCAATTAATGCACTCGTCCAGTTATACGCACGATCTCGATTATCGGTCACTAATACGTCATAAGGTATATTATAATTACTAAGTTTCTCGTAACTAATTTCAGCTGAAAATTGACGAATAAGCTCGTCTTCAAGCTCGGATGCCTCGTCACATATTAAAAAGTTCTTTTGTTTAATATGTGATGGAAGGGATAAAAACATCTTATAGTTAAGAACAGCGAACTGTGATAGCATCGCTTCGTTACGTGCATTGTAGTATGGACACCTATTCTCTGCCCAGCAACCATCACGTAGAGTCGGAGCAAACGTGCATGGCGCTAATTCAGCATCATAGTTCTTATCAACATCACAGGTATAATTTGTCTTACCTTTTAGGGAATCTGTACCTTTAAATAAATCTTGATACTGATCCTGTAATGACTTTGTAATGGTTAGAGCAAACGTACCAAATGCAGGTTCATCCTTACATTCCTTTTCAAAAGAATAATTACCGTCAAAGTCTACCTTGTAAGCGTCATAGCTACGAATTAATTGCTCAAAAGTCTCACTTGGTGAGGAGCTTGTATTAGCAAGGGTTTTGGCTAAAAAACTCTTACCAGAGCCGGTTGGTGCGCAGCATACAACAAACTTTTTACCGCTACTAAATGCCTTATCAATTTTATTGATAAGATTGACTTGAAGTTTGCTAGGAGTGAAATCGCTTGGAAATTGAGATATAAAACTTGTAGGCACACTTTAATTATAAGCTGCTTAGCTAAAGTTAGCAATTACCTTTTTATTAAAAAATTTCGATGTCTTAAGTAGCTTAATTTTATTTGTATGTTCTCTAATTAAAGCGTTTGATAAACAAAAAGCGTCTAACGTATAATCAAATTCAATGCTGTTCTCTGTGCTTGAAATAGCGAAAGGGTAGGGCAACTCGTATAATACTTTTTTTGTTTCTTTCTCGAGACCGAGTAATGTAAAGATACAAAAGAAATCTTTAATGCAGAAGAGTTGAAGCTTACCCTGTTTAACAACTTTGTTGTCAACAGTAAAAGATACCTTTAACAAGTGAAAGGGCTTTACAGTTTGTTCTACTTCTTCTATAGATGTCATGAGTTCATAAAACTTACCTTTTGTGGAGCTGATAGCCCGGCAAGTTTTTCGTTAAAGAATTTCCAAAATGTTTTATTGGCTGGTATAACTTGAATTAAATCACAAGCCACCATATTGATACATCGGTAATCTTGCATAAAGATATCCCAAGTAATAATAAGATCTTTTGTATTGGGGTCAAACTTAGGCATATTAATAGCGCGTTTATAGTTTAAAGCAAGTCTACCTTCTGGACTGTTAAGTAGGTTAAGAGAATTCGTACAAAGCATTCGCCTTGTAGCTCCAGCGCCTGGCTTTAGACGTCGTCGATTAAACTTTATTTCGACGACGTTGTTTAGTAACAGACTTTTTAAGGTGGGCAGCGACGCTTTCATTATCATCTCCTCGTAGTGTGCAGATACCGAAGATACGTTGTTCGTTTAAGAAAATACCTTTC
>Ga0209829_10000794_pt1 | contig 27509 bp, 28 predicted proteins | sample C_140205_EF_Meta_FD_187311 | JGI IMG/M metagenome (GOLD analysis project Ga0209829, IMG submission 187311) | Freshwater microbial communities from Lake Croche, Canada to study carbon cycling - C_140205_EF_MetaG (SPAdes) (version 2) | ecosystem: Environmental > Aquatic > Freshwater > Lake... | reverse complement strand
GCCAGGCACCAATGCTACCGAATTCAATCTAACACTTGATTATGCTAAATCTATGTTTAATAAAAGTAAATTAAGCAAACTAAAAGTGGCTTAATACTTATTAATAAAATAATAAAACAAACAAAATGCAAGAACTTATTGATCGTTTAGTGAAAGAAGCCAATGTAACGCCTGAACAAGCAAAACAATCTATTGAAACCATTGCTGCATTTGTAAAAGAAAAGTTTCCGATGTTGGGCGGTGCAGTCAATCAGATATTTAAAGCTGGTAAATAATTAGCAAGTATAGTTTAAATCAATCTATACTTATTTTATTATGAAGCCAGTTGGCCTGCATTTCTGTTAAATCAAAGTTTAACACCAAATCGCGCAACCCTATTCTCCCTCCATGCTCTTTTTTGAAATGCAGCAATTGCTTTATTTCTTTGTCTTGAAAAAGTTCGAGCTTTTTCCATTGCTCAAAAGTCATCAAATTCGCTATCCATTTGCCCGACTTTGTTTTTTGCACCCGCAAATGAGGCCTCAGTCGTTGAAAGCTACTATCGGCGATCCCATATACTTTACTTATTTGATATACAGATTGAAAACCACCCAGGTATTGCTTGTACTGTAATAAACTTTCAATAGTGATTTTGGATAAATGGGTACTAAGCATCCACTCGTTGGCTGTTGCCACATTGATATCAATGGTCCAATCTAATTCCTTCATAGGATTTTTGTCATGAATCAAATACCCTTTTGTTCTTTCACCTCCGCTGTACTTATAGCCGTACTTATAGTTTATAATTCGATTTTGCTTCAACACTTCCATCGTATCCATTTTTCGAATGTTTACCAAGGGCATTAACTTTTCGAGTAAGTCTTTCTTTAATCCATACCAATGCGCCAAGTCTTGTTGGCGATAAAACCTACCTCCTTTGTTTCTATAATGAAGTAAAGTACTTATTTGCCTCGGAGGAATGCCCAGCAACAATGCATGCGCACTGTCGATGGTATTGGGATCAAAATTAAATGAAGCGTATTCTTTTTGATCTTTTTTTATTTTGGAACTAACCAAGGGCTTGGGCATCAGCATACCAATGACTGTACTCAGTAACAAGACGATCCCTAACACCATGATCCCTTTCTGTTCTTTCACTGAAAATATAAAATAAGCTTTCCATGAATTTCGCATGCTCCAATTTCACACTAGTTAACTTTATTGGAAAGGGAAAAATAGCGTATAAATACTTTGTATTAAATGGAAAAATGCCTGCTATTATATAGAGAACTGAAGTCCATCATAGGCCAAATGAACGCCTTTAGGCAAACTGGATTCTACTTGCTGGTGCAACCCTATTTGATGGCTAAAATGAATCAAATATACTTGCGGTATACCTAATGGCTGTATGACTTCCAAGGCTTGTTCTAAATTGTAATGCGTTGGATGTGCTTGTTTACGAAGCGCATTTAAAATGAGCACTTTAGACCCTTTTATTTTTTGCATTTCTGTAGCTGAAATAAAATTAGCATCCGTGATATAAGTAAAGTCACCAATTCTAAATCCCAAAACAGGCATTTCTCTATGCATTACTTGTATTGGAACAAATGGAATGTCACCAACAGTAAATGGATCTTGCCCAATGGTTATCAATTCCATTTCAGGAAGTCCTAGGTCTTTGTCTTTTTCAAACGCATAGTAAAAATCACGCTTGATGGCTGTCTGTGTAATTTCGTTGGCATAAATAGGCATCGACTTTTTAGAGAAAAAATTAAAAGGTCTAATATCGTCTAAGCCTGCATAATGATCTCGATGTGGATGGGTAAAAATAATGGCATCTATTTGAGTGGTTTGCGTACGCAACATTTGGTACCTAAAATCGGGCGTGGTATCAATGACCACTGTGGTGGTTTTACTTTGAATTTTTATACTCGTTCTTAATCTTTTGTTTTTGGCATCTGTGGAAGTACAAACAGCGCAATCGCATCCAATGAGTGGAACCCCCGTGCTGGTACCCGAACCTAAAATAGTAATGTCAAACAAAGTATTAAAATTTATTGGAAAGCCTCCTGCAAAAATGAACTAAGCTTCCGTTAAAGAAAGTCGTTTTACTTCGGTATATAATTTTTGAGATTCGTGGGTGAGTTTGTCAAATTGAATGTCTAAGAGCGGGATCAATTCTAATAAAGTATTAATTCGAGCCTCTAGGTTTAAAAATTTGTTCAGCACCACGATCCTTTTAGATTCGAGCAAACACCATCCACTCTGAAAATTGCCTCTTTCATAGCGAACTACAAAATCAGATTCCCCTAAGATATCTTCTAATTTGTCCAATGTAGTTTGAGTCAATTTCATATTAAGCATTGATTTTTAGTGTAGTAAGTAACCCTACAAATATAGTTTTTTGTTGCACCGGTCATTTAAATATAAGCGCAGAGTTATTCACATTTCGTACCTTTGTGGACACAAATTAACTATGGCTTTTACACATCGAAAAATTATCAACGACCCCGTTCATGGTTTTATTACCATCAATGATCCATTAATTTTTGAGTTAATCAATCATCCATTTTACCAACGCCTAAGAAGAATTCAACAAATGGCTTTGGCGCAGATGGTTTATCCAGGGGCAGTTCATACCCGCTTACATCATTCACTAGGGGCCTACCACTTAATGTGTATTGCTATCAATGAGCTCACCGACAAAGGAATTGAAATTACCAAGGAAGAAGCGCAGGCTGCAAAAGTGGCTATTTTATTGCACGATATTGGACACGGCCCTTTCTCTCATGCCTTAGAAAATATTTTATTAAAAGGGGTGAGCCATGAGGACTTGTCCTTACTCATTATGCAACAACTTAATGAGTCACCAAATCCCATTTTAAAAGGACAACTAAATTTAGCCATACAAATCTTCACCAATCAATATCCAAAAAGATTCTTGCACCAACTCATCAGTGGTCAGTTGGATGTAGATAGATTGGACTATTTATCTAGAGATAGCTTTTTCACAGGTGTTAGTGAAGGCGTAGTTGGTTACGAGCGCATTTTAAAAATGCTTACAGTTCACAACAATGAATTGGTAGTAGAAGAAAAAGGAATCAATAGCGTAGAAAAATTTTTGATGTCAAGAAGGCTCATGTATTGGCAAGTATACCAACATAAGACGGTGATTGCTTCCGAAAATATGTTGGTGAAAATTATTGAGCGTGCCCAGCTTTTATTTCAACAAAAAGTGGAAGCTGTAAAAACTGGCAGCGTTTTGGATTATTTTTTAGGTGAATTCAACGGCGATTTAAAAAATATAAATTTAGACGCGTACTGTGAATTAGACGATACAGATATTCTATTTGCCATCAAACAATGGCAACATCATTCAGACCCTGTTTTGTCTTTATTGTGTAATCGATTATTGAATAGACAAGGTTTTAAATGTACTATGCAATCCGATCCTATTTCAACTGCACAATGGGAACAAGCTTACCAATTGGTAAAATCAAAATTTCCGATGGAAGATAAAGACCTTGCCTTCCTTTGCTTTAAAGGCACCGCCAGCAATACCTTGTATAAAAACAACAATGAAACCATTAAAATTTTGCTAAAATCGGGGGAAATCACCTCTATTTCACAAATTCAAAATACCTTAATCATTGAAAGTCTTTCTGCACCGGTTAAAAAATTTTACATTTGCTTACTTAAAGAATAAGCCCCCAATTCAAATAATTACGCATGCTATCATTTAGTGCACAACAGATTGCTTTGATGATTCAAGGAACAATAGAAGGTAACGCGGCAGTGACCGTGCATCAATTTGGCAAAATTGAAACGGCACAAGCAGGAGAAATTTCTTTTTTAGCCAATCCCAAATACGAAGATTTTTTGTACCAAACAAAAGCTTCCATTGTTATCATCAACGAAAGCTTGGAATTAAAAAAACCCATCTCTGCAACATTAATAAGAGTAGCAGATGCCTATGCGGGATTTGCTACTTTGCTTACCAAATACCAAGCTTTAAAATCACAAAACTTAACCGGAATACAAACACCTTCCTTTATTGCTCCTTCTGCAAAATTGGGCAAGGATCATTTTGTAGCTGCTTTTGCTTATGTAGGTGAAGCCGTTCAAATTGGCGAACAGGTAAAAATATTTTCGAATGTAGTGATTGGAGATAATGTGGTAATTGGCAACAATGTAGTGTTGCATCCCGGTGTCATCATTTATGCAGATTGTATTTTAGGAAATAATATTACCATTCATGCAGGTGCCGTTATTGGTAGTGATGGATTTGGTTTTGTACCCAATGCAGATGGTACCTATCAAAAAATTCCGCAGTTGGGCAATGTGCTTATTGAAGACGATGTAGAAATTGGTGCCAACACCACTATTGATAGAGCCACGATGGGTTCAACCATTATTAAAAAAGGAGTGAAATTAGACAACCTCATTCAAATTGCACACAATGTAGAAGTGGGGCAACATACGGTCATTGCTGCTCAAGTAGGTTTGAGTGGAAGCACCAAAGTTGGAAAAGGCGTTATGATGGGTGGGCAATCAGGCACGGCAGGTCATTTAACCATTGCGGATGGAGTCAAAGTTGCAGCCAGAAGCGGCATCACCAAGACCATCGACAAGGCCAACACGACCATCACTGGATTCCCTGCATCAGAGCAAAGTAGCGCTTTAAGAGCCCAAATACACCTCAAAAACCTTCCAAACCTTGAAAAAAGGGTTAAAGAATTGGAAATATTAGTCAAACAACTGTCCGAAAAGGGTAAATCAGCCTAATTTTGCTGATAATCATCGCTTTAAGATAGCGAAGCATTTAAACCAAACAAGCATGGACCAAAATTTCAATCCGGACAAACAACATACCATTAAGAAAAGTATCAGTATTAGTGGTACTGGTTTGCATACCGGCGTTTTAGTGGACATGACCTTACTTCCAGCCAATCCTGGTTTTGGATATCAATTTCAGAGGGTCGACTTGCCTAGCCAACCCATCATCAAAGCAGATTGCGATTTAGTAACAGATACCAGCCGCGGTACCACCCTTCAAGTGGGCGATGCCAAAGTAAGTACGGTAGAACATATTTTAGCCGCCTTGGTTGGCTTAGGTGTAGACAATGTTTTGATTCAAGTCAATGGACCAGAAATTCCCATCATTGATGGTAGCTCTTCTCCTTTTATAGAAAAAATTGAAAAAGCGGGCGTGATAGAACAAGATGCTGCCAAAGCTTGGTACAGCATTGATGAAAATATTTTTCATTACGATGATGAGAAAAGAGTGGAAATGGTGGCCTTGCCTGCCCTTGATTATCAAATTACAACATTGATTGATTTTAATAGTCCCGTTTTAGGAACGCAACACGCCGCATTAAAAACCATTAAAGATTTTAAATCAGAAATTGCACCTTGTAGAACTTTTTGTTTTTTACATGAGCTAGAAGCTTTGCTTGAAAACGATTTAATTAAAGGCGGCGACATCAACAATGCCATTGTAGTAGTGGACAAGCCAGTATCTAAACAAGAAATAGCCCGATTGGCAAAAGTATTTAAGAAAGAAAATATTGAAGTAAAAAGCGAAGGTTATTTAAACAATCTTGAGTTGAGATTCCCCAATGAACCAGCCAGACATAAATTATTAGACGTGGTTGGCGACTTGGCTTTAATTGGCTATCCCATCAAAGCCCGCATCATTGCCAACAGACCAGGGCACAGCAGCAATGTGGAGTTTGCAAAAAAAATAAAGCAGTACATTAAAAAAAATAAACACGTTAAAGATGTTCCGGTATACGATGCCACTTTACCCGCTGTGTTTAATTTGGAACAAATAGAAAAAACATTACCACATCGTCATCCATTTTTATTTGTAGATAAAATCATTGAACTCACCGACACCGTTATTGTGGGCGTAAAAAATGTCACTTTTAATGAATGGTTTTTCCCAGGTCATTTTCCAGGCAATCCAGTAATGCCAGGTGTTTTGCAAATTGAAGCACTGGCACAAACGGGTGGAATATTATGTATCAATGCAATGCCAAAGGGCGAGTACGATACTTACTTTTTGAAAATTGACAATTGCAAGTTCAAACAAATGGTAAGACCCGGCGACACCATGTTGTTAAAAATGGAATTAACTGCTCCTATAAGAAGAGGTATTTGTGAAATGCGCGGCACGGTCTATGTAGGTGGCAAAGTGACTACCGAAGCGGACTTAGTCGCACAAGTAATAAAAAGAGCAGAATAATAAGCGAACAAAAAAGAAATTATGACCCACCCCTTTACGTATATCGACCCCAATGCTAAAATTGCACCCAATGTTAAAATTGATCCCTTTACGGTGATTCATGGAGAAGTCACCATTGGAGAAGGCACTTGGATTGGAAGTAGTGTAACCATTATGAATGGTACCAAAATTGGAAAAAATTGTCGCATATTTCCTGGAGCAGTTATCGGCGCCGATCCACAAGATTTAAAATTTAACGGTGAAAAAACAACTGTTGAAATTGGAGACGGAACAACGATTAGAGAATTTGTTACCATTAATCGTGGTACTTCTGATAGATGGATTACCAAAGTGGGCAACAATTGTTTGATCATGGCTTACAGTCACATTGCACACGATTGTATTATAGGGAATCACTGTATTTTAAGCAATAGTGTACAAATTGCAGGGCATGTTACTTTAGGCGATTATGCTTGGATAGCAGGTGTGAGTGCGGTACATCAGTTTGTGAACATTGGACAACATGCTTATATTGCTGGAGGTAGCTTGGTTAGCAAGGACGTGCCCCCTTATATTAAAGCAGTGCGAAATCCATTAAGTTACGGTGGAGTGAATAGCGTTGGTCTTAAAAGAAGAGGATTTGATTTGGAGAAAATTAATCACATACTTGACATTTACAGATATATATTTAGCAAAGGAATGAATACCACTCAAGCGCTTGAATTTATTGAAGAAGAAATTCCAGCCACAGATGAGCGAGATGAAATTGTCACTTTTATAAGAGAAAGTGGACGTGGTGTTATTAAAAGATTTGGCAAAGGAGTCGTTGAAGAAGATTAATCATGACAAAAATTAGCCTCACACAAGCAGCTAAACGTTTTAATAAAGATTGGATTTTTTCTGATCTCCATTTTAATTTTGATCAAGGTCAACATTATGCCGTTATAGGCAACAACGGTTCTGGAAAAAGCACTTTACTACAAATTATTGCGGGCTATGGTACCCTTACAAAGGGAAATATTGAATGGCAAGGACATGACGCCAGCAGTATTTTTCAAGACATTAGTTTTGCAGCGCCCTATTTAGAATTGGTGGAAGAATTTACCACCCTAGAGCAATTTAATTTTCACATGCAATTCAAACCTTTGCAAAAGCAGTTGGGGGTGAAAGCCATTATTGAATTGATCGGTTTAAAAAAAGCAACAGATAAACAAATAAGGTATTTCAGTAGCGGAATGAAGCAAAGACTTAAACTGGCTTTGGCTATTTTTTCAGACAGCCCCATTTTATTATTGGATGAGCCTTGTAGCAATTTGGATCAGGAGGGCTATGCATTGTACCATCAATTGATACAACAATACGCGATGCATAAATTAATTATAGTTGGAAGCAACGATAAGGAGGAATATCAATTCTGTAGTCAACAGCTCAATTTAATGGACTACAAATCAAAATCAAACGAAGTCAATCACTAACTTCTACTGGTAATAATTAAGTTTAAATCGGTAAACTTTAAATCGAATTTGGCACTAATATAAAAATCGGTCAAAGCTCCTTTGTATAAATAAATACCCTCTCTTAAATGTGCTTGTTGCCAAATGATTTCAGACAAGCCGCCTAAATCACCCACTTGAATCAACAAGGGCATCAATACATTACTAATGGCTTGACTTGCAGTTCTAGCAAATCCACTGGGTATATTTGGAACCCCATAATGAATTACATCGTGTTTGATAATAATGGGATGTTCATGATTGGTTAATTCACTGGTTTCAAAACAACCGCCACGATCAATCGCCACATCAATAATGATGCTGCCCGGACGCATCGCTGCTACCATTTCTTCACTAACTACGATGGGCGCTCTACCAAAATCATTTCTTAGCGCACCTACGGCTACTTCACAAGTTTTTAATTGTTTGGCCAATATTTTAGGTTCCAACACACTGGTCCAAACTCTTTGTCCAAGATTGTTTTGCAATCTTTGCAATCTAGAAACATTGTTGTCAAATACTTTTACACTGGCACCTAAAGCAAGCGCATTGCGTGTTGCAAATTCTCCAATAATATCCGCACCAATAATGACTACTTTGGTGGGCGGCACACCGCTAATGCCTCCCAATAAAATTCCTTTGCCTTGATTAAAATTACTTAAGTACTGCCCTGCGATTAACATGACTGCACTTCCCGTAATTTCACTCATGCTTCTTAATATGGGATAATTCTGATTCTCGTCTTTAATATTTTCAATGGCCAAAGCAGTGATCTTCTTGGCCATCAACTGCACCATTAATTCTTTTTTTACTGCGGTCAAGTGTAATGGGGAAATAATCGTTTGATGCATTTGCAACAAAGGCAAATCGGCTTCAACAGGCGGTGCTGTTTTAACCAAAACAGGACATTTATACACTGCTTCCTTTTCAAACACAATGGTGGCTCCTGCTTCTGAATAATCATTATCGGTATACCTGCTTCCTTCTCCTGCTTTAGATTCCATCAATACCTGATGTCCATTCGCCACTAGCACACTCACCGCTTCCGGAATCAACCCGATTCTATTTTCTTGAAAAGCAACTTCTTTTGGAATCCCAATCAATAAAGGTTTACTTCTTTGTGGAATGTCCAATACTTCCTCCTGAGGTTCATAAGAAAAAGAGGAAGAAATTTGTGGCTTGATAGAACTCATATCAATAATTTACAATGAAGGTATAAAAATCCTTCTATGTTCAGGATCTAAAATTTCAATTTCAAAGTGTTGCGTAGCTACTGGCAATAGACCCATGGCCTTCTCTGGCCACTCTACAAAACAAAGATCGGCATCTTCAAATGCAGCTTCCATACCAGCCCGAGCTGCTTCCTTTTCATTTTCAAGCCGGTACCAATCCATATGGTACACCACTTTCCCATGGGCATCGTACTGATTCATCAACGCAAAAGTAGGACTGGTAATGGCTTCTTGAATACCAATTTCCTTGCCAATGGCGGCTATTAAAGTAGTCTTGCCCGCCCCCATGGGGGCATGAAAAGCCCAAACGGTTTTAGTGCCAAATTCCTTTAACAAGGCAGCCGAAATTTCCCCAATTTGATCTAATGAATAAATTCGATCCATAGGGCAAAGATAGGTGAACGCATACATAATGTCTTCGTACCTTTGTTACCTAAATGGTGCCCAATGGAAAAAATAGCCTGGAAAGTAGATGGAATGAGTTGCACCAATTGTGCCTTATCCATTCATAAATATTTGCAAAGCAATGGAATTATGGAACCCAAAGTAAGCTTTATGGAAGGCGAGGTTCAATTTGAAATGCCCACTACAACGAGCAAAGAAAAATTAATACAAGGCATTCAAAACTTAGGGTATAAAGTTCGTGGGCAAGAAGAAGCGGCTCCGCCAAAAAAATGGTTGGACAATAATAGAGACCGCGCTTTTTTCTGCTTATTATTTGCGCTCCCAATACTAGTTCCGATGCTTCCTGGCATACATTGGCATTTTATGATGCAGCCCCTGGTGCAATTACTATTTACCATTCCCATTTTTATACTAGGTATGGGCTATTTTGGAAAAAGTGCCTGGTTTAGTATTACCAAAGGAATTCCGAATATGAATGTGCTGGTAGCCATTGGCGCCCTCGCCTCTTTTGGATATAGTTTGTATGGAACCATTACTGGCCAAGGAGAAGCCTTTGCTTATTACGAAACCACCGCTACTATAATTACCTTGGTATTTTTTGGTAATTACTTAGAAGATGCATCAGTGCAATCTACCCAACGCGCTTTAAAAGATTTAGTAAAAGCACAAAAGGTGATGGCCAACATGATTGTATTTGATGAACAACACAAAGAAATTATTTTTAATGTAGAAAGCAATACTTTAAAAGTGGGCGATCTTATTTTAATCAATGCAGGCGAAACCATTCCCATGGACAGTAAAATATTATGGGGAGAAGCCAGTGTGAATGAATCTATCGTTACTGGCGAAAGCGTTCCTGTGTATAGAAAAATGCATGATTTATTATTGGGAGGAAGTACCATTGACAATGGCACCGTAAAAGCCTATGTAACTGCTGTGGGCGACGACACTGTACTTGCGAATATTTTAAAAATGGTGAAAGCTGCACAAGGTGAAAAACCTCCGGTGCAAATATTAGCCGATAAAATAAGTGCTGTATTTGTACCGTTAGTTTTAAGCATTGCCTTGCTTACCTTATTAGGTAATTATTTTTTCGCACACAATGCATTTGGGAATTCAATAGGTTTTGGACAAAGCATGCTTCGTGCCATTGCGGTATTGGTTATTTCCTGCCCTTGTGCCATGGGATTGGCTACACCCGCAGCCATTGCGGTGGGATTGGGAAGAGGTGCACGCAATGGAGTCTTGTTTAAAAATGCAAAAAGTTTAGAGACTTTTAAAGACATCAAACAAGTGGTGTTTGATAAAACAGGTACTTTAACAACAGGTCACTTTGATTTGGCCAATTTTAAAGTGCAAGATGGCATGACCGAAGAAGATTTTAAAATGATTGCGTATTCTTTAGAAAAATATTCAAATCATCCTATTGCAAAATGCATTAGCACACATTGGAAAAATACAGAAGCCATCAAGTGGCAACATATAGAAGAAGTAAAAGGCATGGGAATTAAAGCCACCGATAAAGAAGGAAATATCTATTGGGCAGGCTCCTATAAAACCTTGGGCAACAATAAAGCAGAGGACGGACACAATGTATACCTTCAAAAAAATGATTTACTGCTTGGATGGATTGATGTGAACGATCAAATAAGAATAGAAGCCAAAGAAATTATAGACACCCTTCACAAACAAGGCGTTCACACCGTTTTATTGAGTGGGGATAGAAAAGAAAAATGTGAACAAGTAGGAAAAGCATTAGGCATTCAAGAAATCATTGCAGAACAAAGTCCCGCCGATAAATTAAATAAGTTAGATGCTTTAACCAAAATAAGTCCTACTGCGATGGTGGGCGATGGCATCAACGATGCACCTGCATTGGCCAAAGCTACCATTGGAATTTCTTTGAGCAATGCATCCCATATTGCCATTCAAAGTGCACAAGTCATTTTAATGAACCAGGGGCTTAAAAATTTACCGATGGCTTTAGGATTAGGCAGAAGAACTTATGAGACCATTAAAGAAAATTTGATTTGGGCCTTCTCTTATAATATCATTGCCATACCCGTGGCAGCTTTAGGATTATTAGGCACCTGGGGGCCCACTTATGGCGCACTCATTATGGGCTTAAGCGATGTCGTATTAGCAATTAACTCCTTAAGATTATTTAAGAAAAAATTAGTCTAGCCTTTTTGAAAAATGTCCAAGACATATTAAAACAATACTGGGGTTATGATCAGTTTAGACCACAACAACTGGCCGTCATACAAGCCGTATTAGAAGGCAAGGATGTCCTTACGCTCTTACCCACTGGTGCAGGAAAATCTTTATGCTTTCAACTACCTACGCTTTATCAAAAAGGAATTTGTGTTATTATTAGTCCATTGATTGCGCTCATGCAAGATCAGGTCAAAGATTTGTTGAGTAAAAATATGACTGCGGTAAATTTAGGAGGTGAAATTAGTCCAGCTCAAGAAGCACTTATTTTAGCAGAAGCCCAGCAAGGGAAATATCAATTTATTTATTGCTCTCCCGAAAAATTAGCGCAGAAGAGTTTTCAAAATTTTTTACAGCAATTACCTATTACCTTATTTGCTATCGACGAAGCACATTGTATCTCACAATGGGGCTATGACTTTAGGCCCTCCTATCGAAAATTGAATGTGCTTAAAAAATGGTTTCCCAAAGTGCCCATTTTAGCCATGACCGCTTCCGCCATCCCCATGGTGCAAGAAGACATTATTAAACAATTAAGTTTAATCAATGGCACCGTGATTACCGATCGTTTTTTAAGACCCAATATGACCTATCGGGTTCAAAAAGTACCAGTTAAGTTAAGTGCGCTAAGAAAAGAATTAAATGAAATAAAAGGAAGTGTTATTATTTATTGTACTACCAGAAACCAGGTCGCCCAATTGGCACAAACTTTAAAAGATTATGGCTACCCAGTAGGCGAATACCATGCAGGTATGCCCATTGCAATGCGACAAGAAATGCAAGCCAAATGGATGAACAATACAACGCCCATTATTATTTGTACCAGTGCTTTTGGAATGGGTATTAATAAAACGGATGTGAGAGCGGTGATCCATTTTGATTTGCCCAATAGTTTAGAACAATATTATCAAGAAGCAGGTAGGGCTGGAAGAGATGGGCAGGCTGCCAATGCGCTTTTATTGTTTCAACAAAACGACTGGGATTATTGGAGCCAACTTCAAGAAAAAAAATATCCTTCCATTGAAATCATAAAAAATATTTATCAGCACTTGGCCGACTTTGTTCAATTGCCCATTGGTACGGGCGAAAAACAACAATTTATATTTGACTTTGAAGATTTTTGCACTCGTTTTAAATTGGATAAAATAATAGCGCGTAATGCGCTTCAATGGATAGAACAAGAAGGCCATGTAAAATTTTCAGCTGCTTCATTTAAGCCTTCCATGATTCAAGTGATTGCCGACAGAAATACGATAGAGCAATACGAACAAAATAATCCGATAGCAGCTGTGGTATTACAAACCATTTTACGCACTTATGGAGGCATTATAGATGCCCCTCAATTTATCAATGAGAATTTATTGGCTACCCTATTGCAAAGAGACATTGCATTTGTTCAAAAAACCTTGCTTTTTTTGCAACAAACAGGGCAAATCACTTATGAACAAAAAGACAATCAACCCGTCGTACAATTTCTTTGGAACAGAACCGCAGCCGCTTTTATGAAAATTGATTTAGACAATTATCAATTAAGAAAAACCGCATTCCTTCAAAGAATGGCTCATTTTACAGCCTACGTTTGGGGCAGAGACATCGCATGCCGAAGTGTCTACTTAGCGAGTTATTTTGGAGAAAAAAATCCAACTAAGTGTAAAATATGCGACCTTTGTAGAGCAAAAGAAATAGAAGCACTTTAACAATACATTATAAAAAGCCAATTAAACTGTATGTTTTTAACAAAACATTGGAAATCAATAGCTAAAGAAGGTATTGTAAAACCCTTTTCTTTGTAGGGAAGAAAAAAATAAATTAATTTAAACAACAACGATCATGGAAGACAAGAAAAAATATAAAATATTACTTTGCGAAGACGATAGCAATTTGGGCTTGGTACTAAAAAACTATTTGGAGCTAGACGAATATGATGTTACATTAGAAAGAGATGGCCGATTGGGCTTGGCTGCTTTTCAAAGAGAAAAATTTGACCTTTGTTTGTTGGATGTCATGATGCCTCATGTAGATGGCTTTACTTTGGCGGAAGAAATTAGAGACATCGATCCTGATGTACCTTTGTTTTTTCTAAGTGCTAAAACTTTAAAAGAAGACATCATTCATGGCTACAAACTAGGTGCCGATGATTATATCACCAAGCCATTTGATAGTGAAGTATTATTACTTAAAATAAAAGCCATTATTAAAAGAAACGAAGAAGACAATAAAGTAAGTGAAAATATAGAATTTGAATTGGGCCGCTATCATTTTAATCCAAGATTAAGAGAATTAAAAATTAGCGATCACACACAAGTGCTTTCACCCAAAGAAAACGAATTGTTGAAAATGTTGGCTGAAAATAAAAATGATTTATTGACACGCGAAAAAGCATTGAAGAAAATTTGGGGCAGTGATACTTATTTCAATGGCAGAAGTATGGATGTGTACATTGCCAAATTAAGAAAATACTTAAAAGAAGACGACCAAATAGAAATCGTCAACATTCACGGCAATGGTTTTAGACTGGTGGTATCCTAAAAAATAAATACCCTTTATAGATCGTATAAAAAAGGTCCCGAAAATTTAAAAATTTCGGGACCTTTTAATTTTGTATAAAACAACAACTATCTAAATAGTTCGGGGTTGTTAGAAGCACCTCTGTTTGGTTTTTTACCCAAATGCGAATAAGCTTTGTCGGTCACTTCTCTACCTCTTGGCGTTCTTTGTAAAAATCCTTCTTGAATTAAAAAAGGCTCATACACTTCTTCAATGGTGCCCGATTCTTCTCCCACCGCCGTTGCTATGGTTGAAATACCTACTGGCCCTCCTTTGAATTTTTCTATAATGGCTAGTAGTATTCGGTTGTCCATTTCGTCCAAGCCATGCTCATCTACATTCAGTGCCTTTAATGCATGTTGCGTGATGCCCATATCTACTTTGCCATCATTTAATACTTGCGCAAAGTCGCGCACCCTTCTTAGAAGTCCATTGGCAATTCTTGGTGTACCTCTACTTCTTCTGGAAATTTCTCCTGCTGCTTCACTGTTAATATTCACATCTAAAATTCCAGCACTTCTTACAATTATTTTTTCAATGACAGCAGCTGGGTAATACTCCAGTCTCGACTTGATACCAAAACGAGACAATAAAGGTGCCGTTAATAAGCCGCTTCTCGTAGTTGCGCCTACCAATGTAAATGGATTCAAGTTAATTTGAATGCTACGTGCATTGGGACCGCTGTCAATTAAGATATCAATTTTGTAATCCTCCATGGCAGCATACAAATATTCTTCCACCACGGTACTCAAGCGATGTATTTCATCAATAAACAATACATCATTGGGTTCTAGACTGGTTAATAAACCGGCTAAGTCACTTGGCTTCTCAATCACTGGTCCAGAGGTTTCTTTTATTTGTACCCCCATTTCATTGGCTACAATTCGACTCAAGGTTGTTTTTCCCAAACCTGGAGGGCCATGAAATAAAATATGATCCAAGGCCTCTCCCCGCATTTTAGCTGCTTTAATAAATATGTTTAAATTTTCAATCAACTGCGGCTGACCCGTAAAAGCATCCATTTCTTTAGGACGAATGCTGTTTTCAAACTCCTTATCCAGGGGATTCAAATTGTTTGAACTGTCTAATATAGGATTGGCCATATAAATTGTTTAATGGATCAAATAACAATATTGATCATCTTCCCTTTTACAAAAATTATTTTTTTAATCGGGGTGTCTGCAACCCATTTTTTTACGATTTCATTGGCCAACACCATTTCATGCACTTGAGTTTCTGTGGCTGCCAAGTCAATAGCAATATTAACCCTCATCTTTCCATTGATACTTACTGGATAATCTTTTGCACTTTCTGTAACATATTTGGCTTCAAATACAGGATAGGAAGCATCTACCACCAAACCATGGTTACCCAATGCCTGCCACAATTCTTCTGCAAAATGTGGCGCATAAGGGGTCATCAAAATAAGCAGTTGAGACAATATTTCTTTTTTATGACAATTTGCATCGGCCAATTCATTTACGCAAATCATAAAAGTACTTACTGCTGTATTAAAACTATGTCGCTCTGTGTCTTCTTCAATTTTTTTAATCGCTTTGTGTACTATTTTTAATTCTGCATCAGTGGCAGCATCTTCGTTCCAAACCTTCCCTTTTAATTCATCAAAAAACAAGCGCCAACATTTTTTCAAAAAACGGTGTACCCCTTCAATACCCTTGGTATCCCATGGTTTGCTTTGTTCCACTGGACCCAAAAACATTTCATACATTCTAAAAGTATCGGCACCGTATCTTTCTACCAAATCATCCGGATTCACCGTATTAAATTTAGACTTTGACATTTTCTCTACCTCAACGCCACAAATGTATTTTCCGTCTTCTAGAATAAATTCTGCTTTAGAAAAATCTGGCTTCCATTTTTTAAAAGCTGCTGTATTTAATTCTACGCCATCTACCATGTTCACATCTACATGCAATGCGTCTACTTCATGCGCCGCCGCTAAACCAGCCGATACATATTTTTGCGTTCCACGAATTCGATACACAAATCTTGAACTGCCTTGAATCATTCCTTGATTCAATAATTTTTTAAACGGCTCATCAAATCCAATATGCCCTAAATCGTACAAAGCTTTCGTCCACATTCTACTGTACAATAAATGCCCAACTGCATGTTCTGTTCCACCAATGTACAAATCTACCTGACCCCAATAATCACTTACTTTTCTATTGCAAAATTCTTTTTCATTGCTAGGATCCATATACCTGATAAAATACCAACTACTGCCCGCATATCCAGGCATGGTATTGGTTTCATAGTTGTCGGCTTTCCAGGAAGCTATATTTGCCAAAGGCCCTTCTCCTTCTGGCCCTGGAGAATAATTGTCCACTTCTGGCAACAATAAAGGCAACTCATTTTCTAGCATTGGATAGGCTATACCATCCACCCATTTAATTGGGAAAGGTTCACCCCAATAACGCTGTCTGCTAAATGCAGCATCCCGCATTTTATAATTTATTTTTCTTTTACCAATACCCAATGCTTCCATTTTCTCATTTACTATAGCAATGGCGTCTTTTTGAACCACCCCATTTAAAAAATCACTATTGGTTAATTTGGCGTCTTTGGTAGGATTGGCATCGATTCCGTTAAACGCGTCTCCAATAATATTGGTAATGGGAATATTAAAATGTTGTGCGAATTTGAAATCACGTTCATCCCCGCAAGGCACTGCCATAATAGCTCCAGTACCATAACCTGCTAAAACATATTCCGAAATCCAAACAGGAATTAATTTTTTACTAAAAGGATTCTCTACGTATGCTCCCGTAAAACAACCTGTAATTTTTTTCTCAGCCATGCGCTCTCTTTCACTTCTGCTTTTTACATAAGCAATGTACTCCTCCACCGCTGCTTTATGAGAGGTGGGTGTTATATGCTCTATCATCGCATGCTCAGGGGCTACCACCATAAAATCTACCCCAAAGATGGTATCAGGCCTAGTGGTATACACTTTCAAAGCGCCTTCGTTTTGGTGCATATTAAAATCTATCTCTGCCCCAAAACTTTTTCCAATCCAATTGGATTGCATTTCTTTCATCGCATCACTAAATTGAATGGTATCCAACCCAGTAAGTAATCTATCCGCATATTCAGTAATACGCAAGTACCATTGTCTTAATCTTTTCTTTTCCACCGGATGACCCCCTCTTTCACTAAGTCCATTGACCACTTCATCGTTGGCCAAAACGGTTCCTAAAGCGGCACACCAATTGACTTCTCCATAGCCACAAAAAGCCAAACGATATTGCATCAGGATGGCTTGTTGTTCTTTTTCAGTAAACCCCTTCCAGGCCGTTGCCGTAAATTGCAAAGTAATGTCCCCTGGACAAATATGATTTGCATTTCCATCTAAATCAAAATCTTTCAGCAAAAGCGAAATGGGTTTTGCCTTGGCTTCATTTTTATCAAAATAACTATTAAACAATTGCAAGAAAATCCACTGTGTCCATTTGTAATATTGGGCATCACAGGTTTTTACTTCTCTCTCCCAATCAAAACAAAATCCAATATTGTCTAATTGCTTTCTGAAATTATCAATGTTATCGTGTGTACTCTTAGCAGGATGAACTCCATGCTCTATCGCATATTGCTCTGCAGGCAAACCAAAAGCATCATAGCCCATAGGATGTAAAACATTAAAACCTTTTAGTCTTTTAAATCTGCTATATATGTCGGAAGCAATATAACCTAGAGGATGCCCTACATGCAAACCCGCCCCGCTTGGATAAGGAAACATATCCAATACATAACACTTAGGCTTGCTACTTTCATTGCTTACCTGATATGCTTTTTTCTCTTTCCAAATAGTTTGCCATTTTTTTTCGATGGCCCTGAACTGATACTCCATTGCTTGTTTTTTCTGCGTAAAAAGGGTTAAAATCTAACAAATAATTAACCAAAATTTGAGCCACCCCCTTTTCGTTAAAAAATTGTCTGAATTCACCCGCTGCAAATGTAAGCCATTAGCTTGCAAAACCCTACATTTGCAAAGCGAACAAGTAAAAATTTAATGCTATGGCAGCCAGCGGATCCTCTTCTTTAAAACGCAGTAAACCCAACTATATTTATAGCATTATTGGGGTGGCTATCGTGTTGTTTATTATGGGTATCATGGGATGGCTATTTTTAAACCTGCATTCCATTGGGGACAATTTCAAAGAAGACATTCGAATTAGCGTTTACATTCACAGCACCGACAAAAATACCGTGGGTAAAATTCAGCAATTTATAGCCAGCCAAGACTACGCTAAAAACGTTGAATATGTAAATAAAGAAAAGGCGAAGGCGATATGGAATAAAGAAAATAATGAAGATTGGGCTAAGATATTAGACGTGAATCCACTACCAGAAAGTATTGACTTTTTTGCCAAAGCTGCTTATGTTAATACGGATAGCTTAAACAAAATTACGGCCGCTATTGAGTCTGAATTTAAAAATCAAATTGCTGATATACAATATCCAAAAAGTTTAGTGACTAACCTAAATGAGAGAGCCACAAAAATTGGATTCCTATTTTTAGTGTTGTCCATTATTTTGTGCATCATCGTTATTATTAGCATTGACAATACCATTCGATTGGCCATGTTCAGCAATCGCTTTTTGATCAAAACCATGCAAATGGTGGGTGCTACTCGAAAATTTATTTCTAAACCGCTTTTAGTACGTGCCCTACTCAATGGATTGATCAGCGCCTTGATTGCTATTTTTTTACTATTTGGATTGATCGAATGGGCCATGAGCCAATTCCCGCAATTAGACAAACTACAAGGCATTAGCAACAGTCTTTTACTTTTTGGCGGCTTGATTGTTTTGGGAGTAGGCATTTCGGTTTTTAGCACACATCGAAGTGTGTTAAAATATTTAAAAATGAAATTGGACGAATTGTATTAACTAATAAATCATATACATTTAACTGAATTAAAAATAAAATCATGAGTCAAAAAACTAAAAATAATAGATCCCTCGATTTCTTCGGCAAATCTAACTACACTTGGATGCTTGTTGGCGCAGCCTTAATCATCATCGGAATGCTCTTAATGGCAGGCGGAAAAAGCACCAACCCAGATGTATTTAATGCCGACGAAGTATACAGCTTTAGACGCATCACCTTGGCTCCTATGTTAATTATTGCTGGTTTTATTGTTGAAATATTTGCCATCTTCAAAAAATCTTAATTTAACTTAATCCACAAAAGCGACCCCACTGTTCAAGCTCGAACCTGGTCGCTTTTTTAATGCAATTTTATGAACACCATTCAATCCATCATCATTGCCATCATCGAAGGCATTACTGAATTTCTTCCTATATCTAGTACTGCACACATGAAGTTTGCCAACCCGCTTTTAGGCATTACCAATGATCCTTTTGTAGACCTTTTTGAAATTGTGATTCAATTGGCAGCCATTGCTTCGGTGGTAGTGATTTATAGAAAAAAGTTTTTTGATTTTAAGCAGTTGGGATTTTATATTAAATTGATTGTTGCCGTTGTTCCAGCTTTAATTTTTGGCGCTTTATTAAAAAAACACATTGATGCTGCTTTAGGTAATTTATGGGTCATTGCTATTGTAATGCTAGTAGGCGGCATCGTGCTTTTATTTATTGATAAGTTATTTGAAAAGGCAGAAACTACAGATGGCATGCAATCCAATCAAGATGCCATCACTTATAAAAAATCATTTGTCATTGGTTGTTTTCAAGTATTGTCTATTTTATTTCCAGGACTAAGCCGAAGTGCTGCTACCATCATTGGCGGCATGAGTCAAAAATTAAATAAAAAAACAGCCTTAGAATTTTCGTTTTTTTTAGCGGTGCCTACCATGTTGGCCGCCTCTGCAAAAAGTACTTTAGACGTACTTAAAACCAACCCGGAAGTATTTGCCAAAGACAAACTCATGTTGCTGCTGATTGGCGGCATGGTAGCTTTTGTAGTGGCCCTTGCGAGTGTACAATTTTTGATACGCATGGTACAAAAAAAGGGATTTGCTGTATTTGGTTGGTACCGAATTGTACTAGGAACCACCATTTTAGCTTTATTATACACACAATACCTGCATTAAGCAAATAGGACAGTTGCTTTTTTATTTGTATTTTTAAAACACAAATAAATTGCCATGCAAACTGCTTCTAAAAAAGTTGTCAACGGATGGGCTATGTATGATTGGGCCAATAGCGTTTACAATTTAGTTATTACCTCTACTATTTTTCCTGCTTATTACGAAGCAGTGACGGGTGATGGCAACGAGAACACTTTAATTGATAAAATTAAAATTGGCTCTTTTGAATTTTCGAATACCGCATTATACAATTATGTTTTAGCCATTGCATTTGTAATTGTAGCCATTATTTCACCTATCCTCTCTTCTATTGCCGATTACCGAGGAAATAAAAAACAATTTCTTCGCTTCTTTTGCACCATGGGAAGTTTGGCTTGTGCCTCCCTTTATTTTTTTGACAGCAACCATATCATAGGGGGTTTATTTTCGGTGATTGTTGCCTGTGTTGGCTTTTGGGGCAGTCTTGTATTTTACAATTCTTATCTGCCAGAGATTGCTGCGCCCGAAGACAGAGACCGCATTAGTGCAAAAGGTTTTATGATGGGCTATATTGGGTCGGTACTTTTACAAATTATTTGTTTTGTATTTGTATTAAAGCCTGAGTTGTTTGGAATTACCGTTGGAAAAGCCTCGCAGATATCTTTTTTATTGGTAGGTATTTGGTGGATGGCTTTTGGCTGGTCCGCTATCTCCAAACTTCCAGCAGGTCATGGAGTGAAAGGAGCGCATGGGAATAACTTAATTACTCAAGGTTATAAAGAATTGCATAAAGTATGGCTAGAACTTAAAGGCCAACCCATCTTAAAACAATTCTTACTTTCATTTTTCTTTTACAATATGGGCGTACAAACCATCATGTTGGCTGCTACCTTATATGGTAAAAGTGAATTGAATATCCCTACCACCAATTTAATCATTGCCATTTTGATTATTCAAATTGTAGCCATTCCTGGCGCCAATTTAATGGCCAAATTGGCCAGCAAATGGGGCAATTTTAATACCATCATGGTTGCCATTCTTATCTGGATTGCTGGCTGTGTCATGGGCTATTTACTTCCGCGCAATGGCATAGTGCCATTTTACACTTTGGCGATTGTAGTGGGATTTGTAATGGGGGGTATCCAATCGGTAAGCAGAAGTACTTATTCCAAATTAATGCCCGTTACACATGATACGACCAGTTATTTTAGCTTCTTTGATGTGACCGAAAAAATTGCGATTGTGATTGGTATGTTTAGTTTTGGCATCATCAATGAAATAACAGGTTCTCAAAGAAATTCTGTGCTGGCTTTGTGTACCTTTTTTATCATAGGATTTGTTTTGCTGTACCGTACCTCTAAATTAAAAAGTCATGCAGCTATTTAGTATAGATACGGGTAAATTTAAATTAGATGGTGGGGCCATGTTTGGTGTGGTGCCTAAGTCCATTTGGAACAAAACCAATCCAGCAGATGAAAACAATTTATGTACCTGGGCTTTAAGATGCTTGTTGGTGATCGAAGGCGATCGTAAAATTTTGATTGACACAGGCATGGGCAATAAACAGGATGCCAAATTTTTTAGTCATTACCACCCCCATGATACGGTATCCCTAACTTCGGGCTTGCAAAAATTAAATCTTACTCCTAATGATATTACAGATGTCTTGCTTACGCATTTACATTTTGATCATGTGGGTGGTGCTATATTTAAAGAAAAGGAACAATACCTGCCCACCTTCCCCAATGCAGTCTATTGGGTAAGTGAACCTCAATGGAATTTGGCAATGAATCCAAACAAAAGAGAAAAAGCTTCCTTCTTAGCTGAAAATATTTTACCTATAGAAGCGTCAAGACAACTTAAATTAATTAGTCTCCCCTTGTTTACAAGTAAAACCCAATTACAAGAAATTCATTTTAGCCAATCCATTAGCTGCTATGTTGTGAACGGGCATACACAAGGCATGCTCATCCCTAAAATAACAATTAAGAACCACACGATTGTCTATATGGCCGATCTGCTTCCCAGCGTGGGACATATTCCACTCCCTTATGTAATGGGATACGATATGCAACCATTGATTACTTTAGAAGAAAAGGAACTATTTCTAAAAGAGGCGGATAAAAATAACTATACTTTATTTTTTGAACACGACGCTCAAAATGAATGTTGCCAATTAACCATGACTGAAAAAGGGATACGTGCTAAGAAGGTTTTTAAACTAGCCGACCTCATTGCTTAATTTATTCTTTGGCCCCCACCAATTCAATTAAAGCAGTGAGTGGGTACCTGAGGTTTTCAAATCCTACCATGTCTACTTTAATGGTTCCAACAATAATAGGCGTTTGAATGCGCACTGGAATGTGATTGTCATCGTCTGTTACCCAAATCGTCATCTTCTCTCCGCCCTCAAACATGGTGCCTTTTATTAATAGTGGGGCCAATTTAATGGCCTTAAACTTACCATATCGGGTCGTAATTATTTCTTTGCCTAAATATTTAAAATAAGAGGGATACAATTCCTTGTCTAAGAAAAAATTGAGATAAATTTTATCGTTGATGACACTATTTTTATAATTGTAATTTCTTGCGGCATAAATAGCGCTTAATACATCATAAGTGCAATCAGGTGTTTTAAAAGTTTCGACTTCATTGTTCACTGTGTGGCTTTTTTGATTAAACAATAAGCTTTCTTTGTGATGAAAACTACCTTCATTGATTTCTCTGATAAACTGATAGGGTAATAAAGTTTTGCTGTCAACGATACTTTCATACTTATCTCTTACTTTAAATATCCAATCATATTTAGCATTAGATTTTCCAGTGGCGGTAAAAGTAAAGGCTTCTACCCCATTCCATTTGCTAGACTGAATGGTAAAATCTGTTTTGCCGGCGTTTACATACAAGCCAACTACGTTGTAAAAAATAGTATAATTAATTTTTTCTCCGACCAAAAAGGCGGTATTGGTCTGATTGCACAACACATTGTCTGAAGGAGGTTTTAAAGAGAAGATAGAGAGCAAAAGAAGAAGGGGGTACATGCTTAATTTTGACAATTGAAACGAATATGCAAATTTATCGATTTATTCTGAAACCCAATAAGAGAAAGGAACCAATTATAGCAGGCAATAAAAAATTAACAACCCATATCATGGTACTTAAACAAATAAGCATTAAAACATTGCTGTACCATGGCGCCAACAGTAAAACTATAAGTTGCCCTCGAATTACCAAATCGGTTAAAGCAATGGCAGGAATAATACTTAAACACATTAACAAAACCGCGACAGCCACACATAAATCTATCGTAGGAATGGGGATGGCTAAAATTTTAACTACCCAAGCATATTGCAAAATAAAAATGCCATATTTAAGTAAGGACAGCAGCACTAGCTTTATTTTCAAATCAGTTGCTATTTGCAAAGAAGTTAACTTTTTTAACCAGCCTTCAAAATGGCCTTTGCTAAAATAGATGATAAAAGCAACCAAGGTAATAAAAGGCGCTAGCCATTTTAACCAGGGTAAAAAAGGTAAATTAAAAAACAATCCAACAGTGCCCATCAATAGTGTAATTAACAACTGCGCATAGGATGACCAGGCCATTTGTGCCACCCCCTTTAATTTACTTTCTTTTGCTAAAAATAAAATTCTACCTACATAATCACCCGATCTTACTGGGGTAAAAAAAGCAAAAGCTTGACCAACCAATACACTTTTAAAAGATTGCGTAATGGTCATTGGATGCAAGCTTTTAAGCACTTTTTCCCATTTGATGGCCTCTATTAAATAATTTAAAAAAAACAAAATCAATAAAATCACCCATTCCATAAAGGTAATTTTCAAAAATTGATCCTTCATACTGCCCCCATATTTTTGCAAGTTATCATTGCTGGTTACTTTGCTGTAAATGGCCACAGCACAAATAATAAATAAAATAAAACCAATGGCTTTATTTGCTATTGACAGTATGCGTTTAGTGAGGCCTTGATTCATAAGGCCAAAGTTCGGAATTTGAGATGATATATGTAACTTTATTGTACATGGCAAAAACACCCCTTATCTTAGGAATAGATCCTGGTACACAAATATTAGGATATGCTATCTTACAAGGAGGCCCCAATCCTACTTTAATTACCATGGATGTTTTAAAGTTGACCAAAGAAAAAGATATTTATGCAAGGCTTCAACTGATTCATGCTAAAATAATTGAGCTCATCGAAACCTACCATCCCGAACACTTTGCAATTGAAGCTCCTTTTTTTGGGAAAAATATTCAAAGCATGTTAAAGCTAGGCCGAGCACAAGGGGTGGCCATTGCTGCTGCCATGCAATTTAAACTGCCTGTTACAGAATACGCACCCAAAAAAGTAAAACAAGCCATTACGGGCAATGGGAATGCCGATAAGGAAATGATTTGGAAAATGTTGGAGCGCATTTTGGCTATAAAAAAGCAGCCTAAGTATTACGATGCTACCGACGCCTTAGGTGTAGCCCTATGTCATCATTATCAATTAACAGGTTTACAACTGCCTGCAACCAAAGTGGTGAAAGGAAAAAAATCTTCAAAAAAAACAAATAGTTGGGAAGCCTTTCTTACAAAAAATCCAGGCAGGTTAAAAAAATAGCAAGACAATTTAGAGCTTACTTATCATTAAAGATTGTATGGCTATAAATTCTTCGGTACTTAAAGCAAGTTTTGGCCGAGAAAATTCCATATCAGCAGCAGCATCAATGGGTATTAAATGCAAATGTGCATGAGGCACTTCCAATCCAACGGTAACCATACCTACTCTATTACAAGGAAAACTTGCTGCAATCGCATTGGCGATGGGTTTTGCAAAAAGCAACAACTCACTTAAATAAGCATCTGGCACTTCAAAAATTTTATCTACTTCAATTTTAGGAACAATCAGCGTATGCCCTTTTTGCAAAGGGAAAATATCTAAAAAAGCATAAAACTTTTCCGACTCTGCAATTTTATAAGAAGGAATTTCGCCATTGATAATTTTAGTAAAAATGGTCATGGCTTATACAATTAAATTATACAGTAATATTATCTACCATAAATTTCATCACTCCATTGGGTGCTTGTATTTCGGCAAGTTCGCCAACCTTCCTTCCCATCAATCCTTTGCCAATGGGAGAAGAGGCAGAAATTTTACCTGCTTTTAAATCGGCTTCCTTTTCTCCTACTATTTGATACGTGATGGTTTTTTTAGTGGCCTGATTGGTAATGGTCACTTTGGTTAAAATGGTCACTTTGCTAATATCAATGGTACTGGTATCCACAATTTTAGCATTAGATATAGTAGACTCCAATTGTTTAATTTTTGCCTCTAACATCCCTTGCGCTTCTTTCGCAGAATCGTATTCTGCATTTTCTTTTAAATCGCCTTTTTCTCTCGCTTCTCCAATAGCTCTTGATGCGGCAGGACGATCCACCGACTTCATGCGATGTAATTCTTCACGCATTTTATCGAAGGTCTCCATTGTCACATATGCTGTATGCTCGCTCATATCCTTTGTTTAGTTATAAAAAAAATACAACGCCACATGATTGTAGCGTTGCATGGTGTAAATATATAAAATATTGCTTAAATGATGCCTAATTTTTCCAATATCACTTTAGACATTTTATAGTAAGCTTCCTGGCTATAGCCGGCAATATGAGGGGTAACAATGAAATTAGGAAAAGCCTGTAAATCAGCCAATAAGGCCCTTTCCTGGCTTGAATAACTGGCCAACTGCTCGTTTTCTAATACATCCAAACCAGCCCCTTTCAATTGCCCCTTTTGCAGCGCATTTAATAAAGCAGCCGTATCAGTTACAGCCCCTCTGCAGGTACTTATAAAATAGGGCTTCTTTTTAAAGCCATTGAAAAAAGCTTCGTTGGCATAATGATGCGTCAAATTGGTCAGTGGCAAATGCAAGCTCACCACATCGGCTTTTTCTTGAATTATTTCAAGCGTAGTTGACTTAATTTGATCCGTTTCAAAATTAGTTTTATAAATATCATGTGCTAAAATTTGAACATCAAATCCACTTAACACTTTGGCAAAAGAAGTACCTGTATTTCCAAAACCAATGATACCCACCGTTTTCTCAGTAAGTTCATCTGCTCTATTGGCAGCACGTATCCATTTTCCCGCTTGCACTTCTTTGTAAGCACTAGGTATGCGATGCATTAGACTTAATAATAAACCTAAGGTATGCTCGCCTACCGTTGTTCTATTTCCCTCAGGACTACTCACACATAAAATGTTTTTTGTTGCCGCATAATTTGTATCAATGAGTTCCATGCCGCTGCCTATTCGCCCAATCCATTTTAATTGATTCGCTTTTTCTAACAAGGCAGCATCTACTTTTACACGCGTGGTTACAATTAAACCCTGGGCCGCATCTACACAAGCCATCAAGGCCTCATAGCTTATATCGGGTGCATATTGAATGTCATACCCCTTTTGCTTTAAGGTATCCAACAAAAAAGGATGTACTGGCGCGGTTATAATTACTTTTTTCAACATCTTAAAGTGTATGCATTTTAAAAGTGAGCCCTGCAAAATCTTCCACAGTTAAATTTTCTGCTCTTTTTGTAAAAAGTGAATCTTGCAATTGTTCGGTTGTAAAATAAGGCTTTAAAGGATTTCTTAACATTTTTCTTCTTTGACCAAATGCCATTTTCACTAAATGAAAGAAAGCTTTTTCAGATGTAAAGGTAGGAAAAGATTTTTTTCTGGTTAACTTAATTACTCCGCTCATTACTTTTGGCGGGGGCGTAAAGGCAGTGGGAGGCACATCAAATAAATAGGTAACATCATAAAAAGCCTGCGTTAAAACACTTAAAATGCCATAGGCTTTTGAATTGGGTTTCGCCGCAATACGTTCAGCAACTTCTTTTTGAAACATACCAACCATCATGGGCACTTGTACTTTCCAATCAATTATTTTAAAAACAATTTGTGTAGAAATATTATATGGGAAATTACCCACCACCACAAACTCATTTTCAAAAGGAATGGCAGCATCCAAAATATCAGCCAAAATTAATTTGTCTTTTAATTCGGGATATTCATGGCTCAGAAAAGCTACTTTTTCCCTGTCTAATTCAATGGCCTTAAATGATTCCGTTGGAATGTCCTGGATATATTTAGTTAAAGCGCCAGCGCCAGGACCTACCTCAAGCAATTGTTTGATTTCCTGCTGTAGCAATACCTCCTGAATATCCTTACAAATTTGAGCATCATTCAAAAAATGTTGTCCCAGCGACTTTTTTAGCGTGTATTGCATGAGGCAAAGTTAGGTTTTTGTGCGTACTTTTACAGCCTAATCAAATGGATATGAACCCAGACATCAGAAA
>Ga0209829_10000792_pt1 | contig 27534 bp, 38 predicted proteins | sample C_140205_EF_Meta_FD_187311 | JGI IMG/M metagenome (GOLD analysis project Ga0209829, IMG submission 187311) | Freshwater microbial communities from Lake Croche, Canada to study carbon cycling - C_140205_EF_MetaG (SPAdes) (version 2) | ecosystem: Environmental > Aquatic > Freshwater > Lake... | reverse complement strand
TCACACTACCTTATTCACACGTGCACTCACCGTCATCTTTGTCGTCGCACACACACACACAAACGTATCCAACCCTAATTTTTTACAGACGACCCCGACTCCGGATGCGCTGCCACAAAATTCATCGGCCCCGCCATCGTTCTCCGTGAAGCTGCATACAACGCAGAAGCTGCAAACGGCATCTCCAGCTGCAAAGCTCATGCCCGCATGTGTGTCATGTGCATGATCTGGCACATCACCTGCCAGATCAACGAAAATCGCAGACTCTTCACACTGAACCCCGACATCTGCATCCAAGACTGGACCGTCGACGTCCAGGAATGGGATCCTGAATGCCTCATCGGTCCCGCAAACGACGACGGCTCTCCAAATGGCATGGTCGCCCCCTTCTTGGCATGGGATTCCTCCCATGTCTGGATCCTCAATGAATACAATGTCAGTAATCCAACCCATTAAATTTAATTTCTTCTCGCAGGTGTACAGCACCATTTCTCGCAACCCTACCTCACAACCAATCGCTGAAAACATCACCTCCGTCTTAAAAATCTTTCTTCAACTCAAATTCCCCCCTGCATGCGATCAACCCCCTCCACATCTCCCCTACTTTTTCTACAAAGATCGCATCGCAAAAATCCAAAACCTACTCGCCACATATCGCGCAAACGGCCAAGCCCCCGTCCAATTTTATCTTCAACTCTACATCGACGCACACATCCCCCTCTTTACAAGTCCCCTTTTCACACCATCAATCACTCGCGACCAAATAATCGCCAAATCCCTACAACCGGAAATTCAAACCCCAATCTCACAACTCTCAATCACCCACAACAAATCTATCCCTCAACAACATCCCATCAAACGTTGTCTCTACAAAACAGTCGCCTCTGCCATCCTTCGCACCACCATGAAACACGCTCTCACCTCAATCGCCCGACATCCAGACGCCATCCAGTTTGTCTCCAACTGCATCAAGGTAAACACACACACACACACACCCCCTTTAAAACACATCTTTCCCTAAGAGCCCTTTGTTTTCTTTCAAAGGTTTGCCTCCCCATCTCCCTCATACACACTCAGGCCTCCATTCTCGGCAACTACTACCACGCCGCATTCAACACAGCCTCTACCGACCTCATCACCCTCGCCGATCGCGCAAAGGCAATCTCCGACGAAAACATCCTCGCAAACTTGGAAAATTTCGTCGAACCAGCCCTCGCAGAATACGTTGCCGCTACAACCCCAATCACTACAAACATCCCAACTCACTCTACTCACATCCCTTGGCACACCTTCAAAAAATATGCCATCGCCCTCGCAAACTACAAAATCCGCGGCGTCGGCAAAGCTCCGCCCATACATCCCCTCACCCAATTCCCAACTCCCCCCATTCAACAACCCTCATTCACCCGCAAATCATACATCAACATCCTTGCTCCCACCGGCTTTCGCCAAGCCGTCGTCTGTGAACACTGCCATCTCATCTCCACAAATCTCCGCCCTCATATCCGCGGCTTCAAAACCCTCTGCGTCGCTTCAAGTCCCTTCAAACAAAAAACCCCCCGCACAACTTGCATCGACTGCAACAACCCATGTCGCACAATCCAACTACATGGCATCATGCTCTGTCTCACCCCCACCCTCGCCATCGTCGTCTGTCCCGGCTGCAACCATCCTCACCCAATCACCCAAACCTTAAAAACAACCCTTTGCCACGCCTGCATCAGAGTCCCCGCCCTATGGTCCCCAGAACTAGCACGCACCTGCATTCGCATCGCTCCCTCCCAACCACATCCAGAACACCCAGACATCATCCCTCTCGTCCAAGCCCCATCTCGCACCCGCGCCGAAAAATGCATCGCACATCAACACCCTATCACAAACTCCCCCGTCCTTCATCAACGCATGTACGACCCCATCATCAACAAATCCTTCGTCCTCCCCGTATGCGAAGCTCACATCTCCCACTCAATCATCGTATCCTCCGACTACACACCGCGTCACCTTCTTCAATAACCCGTGTCTATACGCGTCTTTATATCCACACATACATTCACACGCCGCAATGGCCCTCACTCATCATCAAATCAGATATCGCCTCATCATCGTCGCAGCCATTCTCTACCTATTGGTTTTTACAATCTCTTGGATCGGCACCGTTCCTCAATCATGGCCCATTCACGACTCAAATCAAATCCTATGGGCCGCCATTCGCTTCACCATCGTCTTCTCCTTCCTATCCGCCACCTGCTTAACCCTCGAACCATCCTTGCCCCAAGTCGCCTTTTTATCTGCCATCGACTCCCTTGCTTTTACCCTTCGTGCCTTTGCTCAAATCTTCTACGAACTATCTCAGTGTGCAAACATGGCCCAAGAACGCACAGACAAATACAACAACTGCGCCCTTCTCTACGACAAGGAAACCGCCGAATCCACCATCACATCCATCTGTTTAAACGCCATCGGCATCGACACGTCCCGTCTAGCCTCAGGTATCCCGAATCTCTCCCACACTTATTTACTTACAGGATCCTGCCCTTCAACAATCACAACAATCTTCGAAGTCCTTTTTCTCTCCGCCATCAGCGTTCTCCTTATTTACACCGTCAATCTTGCTTACCCCCTTTACAAACACTACACGGCCCTTAAAAAATCAAGTAATTAAACAATATATCCGTTTTAGAAACTTACCACTATCCGGCATTGGCTCCCACCCACCGGGCCGCCAAAAACATGGCCGACGACGACAATCCTCTCTTTGGTCTCATCAAAAAGAAATTAACAGATTTACTCGCAAATCCTCCCCAACAAGAACTACCCTACGTTCTTTCCTCATCTACAATCACCATCGCTCCATCATCCATCCCTCGTCACATCTACAATCATGTCCGCCTCGAAAACCACATCTCAAATCCTTACGCCTATCGGTTGTTCGTCGCACCACCGTGTAAAGACACTATTTATCTTTATGAGGACGAAACTTACAAATTCTTTTACTCCGACCATCAATTCGGAGGTGTGGAAGTTCGCGCATACAACACAAAAACTAAGTGCTATGACCGATGCTCATATGTCCAATTCCTCTCAAAATACAAACAACAATTCAAATACCCCAACCACTTCAGACCTATCAACCATGCGCCACCGCGCACCATAAAATACTATAAAACTCCCGATTCACAAAGCCAATATGCCCGCGTATGGATACACGAACCTTTAACCGACACCCTGTCGCTTATTCTCGCTGTCGACGCAACGGGGGCTACCATCATAACCACGGTCGACCCCAAAGTCCTAGTCGAAGAGTCATCATCCGGCATAACAAAACTCACCTCGTACACGCCACCAATCAACGGCGTTCTTTTAATAACCCAAGCCAAAGCTTTCGCAGTCCAAACATGCACAAAAGGCAAACCAGTCTACACATCGATCCAGGCAGCTCAAGCATACTGCGATAACACACATACAAACACAATTCCCGGCTCTTATACCGGCGAACCTTTTGAATACAAAACATTCAAATCAGCACCTCACGACATAACAATTCTTCTCGACGGCTATGAACCACAGCCACCATTCTCACAGACACCTGTTGTATGTATCGCTAAATACAGTAGCCCTTATCTTATGGGTCTCTTTATGATAGCCCCATCCACCCACACCCTCTCAGCCACCTTTTTTTACGGCAAATACTCCAATTTTACTGCATCAACCGCAAAAAGCAACTCTGTCCTTCGGATACCTTCCCCAAACCAAAACAAATCCGACATCACTCTCAACCACAAATTCAGTGACATGTTTCTTTTTGCCGCCTGCCTACACCCAGGCTTCGACAAAAAACTTTTAACCTCCAAAAATTGTCCAATATCAGACATTTCATTTTTCTACACACATTCCACAATTCCAGACCGACCCAAGGGACCACATGCATTTCTTAATGCCCCCATTGTGGTCTATGTCCATCGCCACTCCATGCGCACAAGCCCCGCCATCCCTCAATTTCTTCGTCCAGACCAAGAAACAAAACATTTCGTCCACAATGTCCCAATTTACATCCAAGCATGGTCCACCGACGGCACACAAGCCATTTGTCACACCGAAGAGCCAACTTTCAACTCATTCAGAGTCCCATCATACATGGCCATCAATCTCGAATCGCGCATCTACGTACACCCATCACACATCCGACCCTCCACAGATGATCACACAGTTTCAGACACATCCCCCAAATATATACACACAATCGCAGAACCCAACACTTACATCCCATTCCTAACGTACGCCGATTCTCCCGTTGTTGTTCAGCTGGCTCCGTTTCCACCTCTCGACACATCTCTTTGGATCCACCACTTTCGAGAACGCGTTCACAAAGCTACACGTACTGATGCATCAACCGAATGCAAACCTGACGAGCACCGATATCTGGCCACATCATCCACACACTTTGACATGACGCGCCGCGGTAAAATTTCCGTTGCCTTCAATTCTATACAGCCTGCCATCGAGCCACTATCATATGTATCTCTCTTCAAAGCCGAAGGTTCATATGGATCCCCAGTGATTAAGTTTGGCGATTATGAAGCCAATATCACCATTTCACCAATATCACTTACACATCTTGTCATTACCACTGCAGCCCCCGCAACTATGACACTTGAGTACACATCGGACAAACAGTGTGTAAGATCCACCCTCACCGCATCTCTTCCCGCGACCGACGCTTTTAATGGACTTGCCCCGTCACCGTTGATCTTCAGCTTCAAAGGCACCAACTACAACTCTCTATTTTCAGGCACAACCAACGTTGCATCGGATTCGGAGCTTGGTAAATTCGGAACCCCACTTCAAACCGCGTGGCAAAAACCAATAACAGACTCGTCTATTACACCAACCGCATCACGATCAAGCAAAGACGGAACGGGCCCAATTGTATTCGACTATCTTTCGTCTTACCGCAGAGTTCTTGGATACGACAGATTTGAAGGCTTTGTCGCAGAAACATTCGACGGCACCCTTATGCATGTACCAGCCGACAAGCTGTTCCTTTCCATCAAACCCTTGGCCACTCAATCTAAAGCGTACGAGATATCCCTACAAACCACGCCCGATAATTTTACTAGTGCTTTCGCATCCATCACAACTATCAATGTCGCCGTCGCCAACAACGTCTATTACGAGATATCAACGACGCCCAGCGCTGTTCCACAACTTATGGCCGAAACCTCCTCCAATTTTACAACAAATATCAAAATACCAAAGTTGGCAGAGTATCTAACATCAACAATCCTACCCTTTCTTACATTATACGCCAGCGTTTACCCCCACACCCCAAAAAATCCACGCCGAATAGTATCACTCTTTCTATCTCAACAACCCGACACCACCCAAAAATTCACAATACCCAAACTTCCAACAAAAAAACTCATTTTTTCCCGTATCGACTTTTCAAACATCACCAGCTTCTGCAAACCACCAACACCAGGCTGCGCCAACCACACATCCTTCATCGACTATCAAACATCCGTCCAAACCGGCAACCACAAGTGCAAAACACATTACGCAGCCTCCCATGCACACAAATGCGCCAACCAAACCCACGCCAGTCCATGCGGACACATCGATCAGCGCAACCAAACCTTCGTTGAATACAAGCCCATCAGTGCTTCTGCAAATACCACACCCATCTTCCTCTGCCCCGCTCACTACATTGCCCACACACACACCAATTCCAAAACATCCATTCCAGAACCAAAATGCGTCGCTTTCGGCACTGGTTCCCGTGAGTGCGTAGGCCATATCTCCGCGTTTTTGTTTCTATGCCAGGGCCACCATTCCCATAAAGCTGCCCTTTTCAACGCTCTCGAGCCATGCGTCAAAACTGACTACAGAGAGATCTACATGCGCATACCGGCGGCCAAACAATGTCAGTACCCACTAAAGAGCGACCAGTGCTCGCATCTACCAAACGCACACTGCTATCCGCCAGAACACTTCGGCATCGCGTGCTCGGCCGTCCCCTCACAGTCTTACTGCCAGTTTCACCAGTGGCTCGTCGACATCTACTCTGACCAAAACCCCCGCAACAAATGTCTGTTCTGCGACCAACCACCGGCCATGACCGATTTACCAGTCTGTCAAACTCATATTCAACAACACGAAAGCTGTCTCGCCAAACTTGTAAAACCAACCGAAAACCCCCCATCATATACACTATCAATCCCCCCCATCAAACCACGTTGCAGTTGGCACAACGAGTACATGCGATCCACCAGATGCACGCAAGACAGCTGCTCGCTAGTCCAATACAAGGAGACAACAGTGTGCTGCAAGTGCAAAACACCTCTCAGCGGCCTTCAAAACACGTTTGTATGCCCAAATGATGCGTGCATCAAAGATTTACAACAACCGCACCTTGCGTTGGCCATGACGCTGTTTCGACCATCACGCGATCCAACAACAACCCTATTCCAATACAGAACACCAACCGGCTATTTCAACGTCGCCTGCACCATCACAGATTGTGACCGACGCGTATCCGCGTCGGTCAGTCAGTTCCAATACAAACATCGCACCATGTTGAAAAATGGTCTCTACTGTGCAACACCGCTCTGCCAACACCACCGTGACCTGTATCCGCACTTCTTGCAACTGGGCAACATCTTTCTTTATTGTTGCGTACCAACAGCCAACCCAATCTTTCAACCAAAAACATATAATACTAAACCAGATATTAACATCTTCCGCCACTCTGCATCACAATCAGCCTTTCTCGAGCTGATGACATCAAACCATCTCTACCGTCGCATTGCATCATGTTCTGATCTACACGCACAGGGCGACTGTTTATCATACAACCACACGTGCATCGTTCACCTACCTGAACACCGTTGCCGCTATTCAAATTGCAACTCACCAGTCGCGCACTCCGCGTACACGTGTGCCGACCACGATACCCACAATCTTGCCATTTCTGGTCTTTTGCTCAAACACCCCTCGTTTCAACCCAGCGCACAACTACATCAAGTATCATCACACCCATCCTTCAACAACTTTCACCTATGCACATCTACCGTCCCCGGCCAGTGTTCGTCTGACTACACGTATTCTGATCCAAATCCGCATCGATCACGCCGATGCACCTATCACATCAAACTAGACGGTATGGAAAGAGCCAAATACGTGGCCCCAATCCAATTTAACAAAACGACACAGGCATACCCACGTATACCAATATTACGCGATCGAGATGGCGGTACCATTTATTACTGCAATGCCTCTGATGAATTCGAGCTATGCGCAAGCCCGGCTGCTTACAAAGGCAAAATACCCACACTTGCCCCCAACCTTTACATGGCGAAAACAACAGGACACGCTCTCGGCTATCCGTATCGTGTGTGTATCCGGCATTTTGACATTTCAGAAAACCGTACTAAAAAGTGCGCCGCGGTTCCAGACCTGAAAACTCCTTGCAATAACGCAACGGCCGATCGAAACGTTTGCATGTGCGCTGAACACACAGCCTATGAAACCACGCTTGAATTTTATGAACCCATGAATGCTCCGGCCCCCGTTGTCGTTCATTCACCAATACTATTTACACCACTTGCCGCTGCAGCCGCCCCTCAACCAAACCCCGTCTCTGCAGTACTCAGCCTTTTAACCACCACCAATCCTCCACCACCCACATTTACAGCCACATACGACCACAATGGCATTAGCCAATCGTCAGCAGCAGCCAGTCAAGCCCGTCACCCACCACCTACAACTGAACCCGACCTCGCAGTATTGTCTCTACATGCGCCCTTCCCGGAAGCGTTGCGTCAACCCCACCCTGTCATACATCCTCAACAACCAGCGGATACACCAAGCACCAGTATTTGGACGCTAACAGACCGATGCAATTTTGCTGACAAAAACCGATTGGACGAAAACTCGTGCAAAGTGCCCTTAGGCTACGACACGACTGCGCGAATTGCAGTCTCAGGATTGCCTGCGTGCATCTATCATACCATGGTGGCCATCAAACACTACAACTACAAACCAAGGCAATGCATCGCACTGACTCACCCTTTTACGTCCAAAAATCGATGTACAGCCCGATATCCAGACCCCAAATTTATCTGTGACAAACACAACGACGACGGCTCACAAATCGTGGCCTGTGTCCGCGAACTCGAACTCGAACTCCAACCCAACCCACCCGCCACCGCCCCACAAAGTTCTCCGTCATCAAACCAATCAAGCGCACCTTCTTCTCGGGCATCAAGCCCCACCCCGGCTGCCGCTGCCCCATCGCCAGACCCGTTGTCACCACCTTCTCCACAACCAAGTCCAGCTCCACCCAAACCTGCTTCTACGCCCCAAAAAACCGCTGTGTGGATACAATCGGTGGCACAATGCGACTACGCAAAAACCTTCAATCTCCCCACAGCGGATTGCAAATACCCTGCCGACTACATTGACAACAAGATCACTAGTTCCAAAATCAACCAAAGTTGTTTCTATCACATGTTGCACGCTATCCAACAACAAAGTTTTATCCCGAACCAATGCATCGTATATACACCCGATTCTGCCCGCGCCAACCGATGCAAATCAAAACGTTCCACTCAATTTTTATATATCTGCGACCAACATGCAACCACCGACGCTAACCTTGTGGCGTGCGTTGAGGCGTTCAAGCGCGACATTGTCGATGCCGATGCCGCGCCTGCGCCTGCGCCCGCGCCCAAGCCTGCGCCTGCGCCTGCGCCCGCGCCCGCTGCTGCTTCGGCATCCTTTGCAGCAGCTTCCACAAAATCGCCTGCGAAAGACCAGCCCAAGCCAGCGGCCAAACAATTCCCACTGTGTAGCGACGCTGACCAACAATGTGCAGATGCCGACTGTATGCCACAGCATGCATACCTATTCAAAGGTAACAAGTATTGTTTTTTCCACTTGGCTCGGCGACAGCTCCATCAAACTCGTTTCGTTGAATGCCACTACACATCAAAAGGCAAACAATGTTCCGCCGACACACAACGGAAAACTTTTTTTTGTAACCGTTCCACCACAAACCACGCAGACCCAACAATACAGACTCAACTGGGACAAGCAAACCGCGCATTTCAGGCCTTTCAAAATCTAGCAGAAGATTCGTGGACAGAATCCGCAAAGGCCATGAATGGACTAAAACGTCGCCCTAAGCCCTAAATGCAAACACATGTGTATCTATATCGGATTTATTGAATTAATCATTAAAGTCACCGCACTCACATACCCCGTGTGTCTCCCTTTCTCTCTCTAATGCGTTTTACAGGGCGAGCGTGGGTTTTCACAAGACATTACTGTCATCGATGAATTCTCATACACAAGCGACGACACTCTTAACCAGCTTGTGTTTCCCATTCTAAGTCTTACCGATCGGTCGCTGTACATCCTTTCTTCACCCATACATGCCGAGTCCGCTCGTATGGAACTGCTTCGCATTGTCGACCCTCAAACAAATCGTCCACACTTTCACATCATCGATCTCTCCATTGTTTGCGATGCATGTCTCAAACTGCCAAACATCCGGAAAGAATACTTCTGTCCACACCGCCTCGAAAATGTCTCCACCTTTCGCTCTGTCCATGGGTGCCGCATCCTGAAGGTTTCCAACGGCCCCACATCTATAACTCACACCACCAACAACAGGATATCATGCCCGATTTCTACTACGCACAAGAAATCGCTGGCATCCAACAACGCCTCAACCAAATTTTGTTTCTGCAATCACACATTCTCCCATTCACAATCACTCCATGCGCCATGATCCGTCCACCTCCCATGCAGGTTGCCGGCAACATCATTGAAATCGGCATCGACCCCTGCGCTGGCCAGTCCGACGGCAAATGCGGCATCACCGCCATTTGCTCCACACCACACCACAACGATGTCATGGTGAGATGCCCTGCGACCGTCTGTATTCATAGATCTGTCCCTGCAGCCGCATTCGACCATACAAGTGCAACATACTCTCGTACACACCCACCTTACCAATTTCAACTGCACGCACCATCACATCATACACATGTGATTCAAAATACTGGCCCCGTACAAAATCAACATCCATCGTCACAGGCGTCTCGCTCATGAACCGCTTCAGACACCTCATGTGCTTGTCTATATACACAGCCCATGCAATCAAACACATTCGTCCCGTCACACCCCCACCACGCATCGTCTCAATCACCGGGATTATCAATTCCGCTCGCACATCATCTAGCCCGGGATCGTAGTACGTCAAAAAACCACACACTGCCTGTAGTATCACATCGCATATCTCCGGCGCATCTCCATCAATCACACGTGCCAACAACCCATAGTTGATGTACTCGGCCATCCGTAAAATGCCCAGATTCTCGCATCAATGTCAATCACCATGGACGTCTTCAAAGACAGCATCATCGAAGCTCTTCGCGCCTTCTTCATCGTCCCCTTTCTAAGATCACTGCCCGCCCATCTCAAAAAAACTCCATGGAATGTCACCATCGAAACAAACCACAGCTTTGTCGAAAATGCTATTCACGCAGAGGCCTTTATCAGCAAATCTCTTCCAAATGTATCCTTCACCCGCCACCCAAACAACCCCGAACAAAAAATCGGCCGATGGACCACAAACACCATGAAGGTCCCTACACATCTAACCCATAAGCCGTCTTATTGACTTTACAGGAACGGGCCGCCGACGTACTGCGCACCCGTTTTAGCGAAAATTCTATCTTTATTGCCGATCACTTTATCGGCGACCGTCGTCTACTCTTTGATCAAATTGGTCGCATGCGGCGCGTTCCCATTGGTAAAAACAAACAACAGGTCCCTGCCTTGTTCCTTATCTATATTCATTCTTTTACCAGGGCCCCGTTTACAACATCAACGGCAAGGTCAACTCCAAAATGTTCCAAGACCGCCAAGACGATCAAGCCATGTCACTCTTTATTGCAATTTATGAACTAACTATAATACTTTCCGACGCACAATTCAACGAAACTACACTAAAACGCAAAACACACCCCAATTAAACAAAAACAGGGCGTCTGGCTTTATGCGATAACGCGAGAAGTTCGTTTTCTTCCTCAATCGCAGCGTCCAACTTTCGAAAAGATTGAATCGCGCCGATTGCTGTGCCGCGAAGCTCGCGAGCTTCAGCATCGATTTTTAGGGTTGGGTACAGGGTTTTGAAATTTTCCAGGCTTGCGGTGGTTCCTTCAATACGAATAACTCGCGTATCGCCTTCCTGCAAGAATTTTGCGCCAAGCACCTTTGCAAACGAATTCGTCAGCGCACTAATGGTTTCGCCATCACGCAGGTCGATGTACAAAACACCACCTGCCGGTGCCATTTGAAACACCCCTTCATCACCTGGCTGTGCTTCGCAATATGAAACTCCCTCTCGGGTGGAAAACAGACCCAGAAGACGAGGTGCTATGCCCGTGTCACGAGTCTGCGACAAGCTTGCAATTTGATTTTCGAATCCAGTATCGGTAGTCAAGTATGCGACAACCAGCTGTCCAATCGTGGCCAAGCGAGTTTTCGGCGGCGCGTAGCCGACGTGTTCCACATTTGTCCAAAACCATCCATCTGTTGTCCCCTTCGTATCGTCCCAATCCCCAACAATAGTGACCGTAAGATATCGCTTTGCAGTTGAAATCCACAGATGCAAAATACGCACACGTTCATGCAGTTCATATGCAGTTCCTTTGTGTAGTTGGATGGCTGTGTTTGCTTTCAATCCCAGGCTGCTGAGTCCTGTTGTGCCGTAGATTCCAGGTGTTTCAAGATGATACGCCAAAAGCCGCAGATCTCTTGCAGTATTATGGACCTTGATTCGGGCCGAAATACTTGTGGCCATTGTTTATTGCTATACTATCAAATCTGAAAATCACATATACACATTACACAATAGCCGCGTTTGACAACACGTTGTTCATATTTTGAAGCATTGCTTCGAGTGTTGCTTTGTCGGCTGGTAGCAATCTTTTGTCGTCCACCAATGCTTGAATAGTTGAGACATCGGCTCCATCAAACAAATATGAGTGAAGAGTAAGTGCATCTGCTCCTGTGTTGCCTGCTTGGGAGACATCATAATACGCCGCATCATCAGTAAATGGCATAAACTTGTCATGTGCCACCGAATAGCCAATGCATATCACTGGCATCGCTGCAAAACCAGGTGGCATAATAAAAACTCCACAATCGAGTACTATTCTGTTGCCAATTGCAGCCCCAACTACAGGCCATTTGTCAGCCTCGGACCCAAGAAACTGTTCCCCATCCTAACCCTAATTAGTAGATGGTGTATAACAACCATACCGTGTATAAAAGCCCGGTTGCTTTGGAAGTCTGCACACCTGCTGTGCCGATCTTCTTCTTAAGATTTTCATACAGAGCTTTGCCGAGTGGTGATCCTTTGGCAGCATCGTACAACATCGACTGCAAATATTAACTCGCAGTGTAAATACACATCAAAATATACAAACCTCAACAATGCGCAACATTGCACGAATTTTCAACTTTAACCCAATAATAATCGGATTTCTTTCATCAACACTCGTAGGCACAGCAACCACAGATGCAAACACGGGTGATTCTGATGCCGATGGTTGAGATTGTGATTGTGATGGTGACTGTGTAACGGTAGGAGTATGACTATCCCCATCTAAGGAACTCAAAGATGTGTCTACTACGGCTGCCATCCTATATACACAACAGTCTTATAGAATGTGTATAAAACACTTATATTAGTAATCGTACCTCCTTTGCTGCCTTCGCATCCTGTCTCTTTTGCACCTTTTTCTCCTTCTCGCCCGTCTCAGTCTTGCCATTGGCCTCCTTCGCATGGTCCCGTGCCAATTTTTCCGCCGCCTTTTGCTGCGCATTGCTCTCGCTTTCGCTCTCGCTTTCGCTTTCGCTTTCGCTCTCGCTCTCGCTCTCGCTCTCGCTTTCGCTTTCGCTTTCGGAATCACTCGCCGTGCCGCAGTCGTAATTGTCACCGCCATCAAAAACAAAGCTTTGAATAAAGTCATTAACTCCCTTGTCCCACCACTTCACAGAACCGCTTCGACGGACCAAAAATTCTGCACGCGCTGGTAACATCCCAAGTACATTGAAACCCGCCACCTTAGATTCTTCACAAATGGCCGCAATCTGGCGAATCAAAAAAAAGTCGCAATACGCCGACGCCACATTCGTGCTGATCTTGATTGGATTGCTTCTTTCCGGCCCATCTCCCGCTTCCACAGATTCCACATTAAAATCATTTGCACCACTTCCAACCCCAGGCATCATCAAAGTTCCAACACGCGCGCAAAAAATCCCACCACAATGGTTTTTGAGTAACATGTCCACCCATTCCTTGTTCTCTCCAGCGTCATCTGTAAATTTCGCCGATTTGTAGAGTGCCGTAAGTACAGACACAAAGGTTTCGGGCGCATGGTCGCGCAGCAAAGACATTCCCATATTTGGCAGATTCGGAATCGCCCACTTCAACACATGCTTAACGTGGTACTTCTCGTCACCTTGTCCGTATAAAAACGCAAAACCAACCACACATCCTGCATCCAACCCCGCACCAAGTCCCTTCCAGTAATTGAAGACAAGTGTTGGTCCATTCATAACCACCGTTCCATTCACATATCCACGGTCATTCGTCTTGCCCTTGGCCATCTCACCTCCCGTCGAATACAACACACCAGCCAACTCAACCTTTTCACGCACATCTTGGTATTGGAAGGGCGAGTCAGTCTCAAGATCAGTCAATAAATCTGACACCAGGTCACCATGTCGAGCAAAATTTTGCAATGTCGCCGAGCGCGCATTACTGCCACCGTCCTTAATCGTAACAAGTATCGACCGACCTAAAAAACCTGTCCCATTTTCCAACGCGAATAGTTTTTGCGGTACATTCACGACAGGCGTCGCGGATGCATTCGTAACTGCCTTCTCCATCACCGCCTATCTTTACAGCACACACTATTTCTCATATACATTTAATCATTCGATGGCATTTGACCATACAATAAATTTGTCATTTTTAAATACATGCCCAGATTTCGATGATCAAACCGCACAACATTCGGGTTCCGTGTCGATCGCTCCATCATATTGTCCCGCAAAATATCCATCAGTGGTCCAATAAACTGTTCGTGTGCCGCTCGCACCAGCTTCAACTGCCCGGTCCCATGCGCAGCTTTCAAATGCCCCTCGATGCTACGCCTTGTCCACTCAGGCTGCCCATCAGACACAAGCAGCTTGCGCAGATTCGCGTTGTAGTAACGGTACGTCGCATCAACACGTCGCTCAAGACCAACCGTTGTATTTGTCATCAACTCGCGGTCAATGTGTTTTATCAACTCCGTTGCCCTTCTTCCAGGTGGCTGTGTGTCAAGTGTGTACTTACACAGTATACACACACCGTCCCGCTCTTCGCTGTAAAACGATCGCACCGTACACGGCTCCCAATCTTCCTCCGGTCCATACAGCGGTGCCGTCGGAACACCCGTCTGCGACCCGTTTGCGTCTGTCGGATCTTGCTCATCTTCTTCTGCATCTTCAAGTAAGCACTTTCTGTTTATGTTTGGGTTGTCAGCACACGCCCGCTTTCGCTTAGCGCTCATTCTGCGTACACAGCAACATCCTATCTTTACACTTATATTCTCGTTTATTAAATCGTAATCGGCGCCACCGCAAACGGATTCATCACGCCCCACGCATCATGACAGAAATCAAACTCTTTACAGAGAGTCTCCACCAACTTGTCGTATTCCTGCATCGCCTTTCGCAGATTTTCCAAATGACAGAAATCGCGCGCCGCTTCTGCGCAAACTTGCTCGGAACATGCCACAACCTGCGCCGTGCGATACGTGATGTCCGCTTCCTCGGCATAACGCATTCGACGTTTACTTCTCCACGTCGTCCACATCGTTTGAATCAAACACGTGCGACGCCGGCGCCACTCCTGTTGCCATAACATGCGTGTTTGTCTACTGCTACTGTCATAGATGTTCATTGTGTTGTAAAATGATCACACATCTCGCTTTGCTCCAAAATAATCTCCAAACACACCCTCCTCTAACATGTCCTCAATCAGACTGTAATGGCCTCGCCCCTCATCCGGGTTCAAATCACACGCCTTTGTGTACCCGAGCAAAAACGTTCCCAGCATGTGGTTCACCGCTGCATGGCCCCTGTATCCCTTCAGTTCTTCGTGTTTCATGCGTGTCCACACAGTATCCTTTGGCAACGGCACTTGCACGCCACGCGTCCAATATTCAACAATCCCGTCTTCATAGATTACTGCTGGCAACCCATCCTCACGATCTAACCGACCAGCAAGATACCATCGCTTCTCCCCATTCGGAAAAATCTGCGCCGGTCCCATTTCAAACCACGAGTCGTCTAATCCATTGTTTGCACAACTAGACAACAGACCATGCACATACCATTCGCGTGTACCATCTACATATTCAATCGCAGGTCCGAAACTTCGATGCAGCTTACCACCATATGTCCACATCCGCGTCCCATCCGCACATTCAATCGTCGGCCCATTGCTAATTCGACAGTCAACGTTTGAATAAAACCACTCCCGCCGTCCATCTGCAAACTCAATCGCCGGCTCATCATTTCCGCGACTCAAACAATTATCCATGTACCATTCCCGTCGTTCTTTCGACACACGCGATGGCTTGTTCTCGGCCCGCCCACGGCGACCATGCAAAAGCCACACCTCCACATCACCATCGGCATATCGGATAGCTGGTTTATCACCACCACGTCCCACTAAATTATTCGTATCATGCCATACTTCCATTGCAGGCACAAAAAACCCATCATACTCAGCCATCGCTGGTTGTGTCAATGTCGGCTGATCATTATCTCGACACCGTATGCCCCGCTGAAACCATCCCTTTTGCCCACTCGCCAACTCAACCGCAGGCTTGTCATCAGGCCGGTGCAGCAACCCGTCACAAAACCAAAACTTGGTCCCATCCTCCATCACAACCGCCGGCTCTCCGTTGGGTTGATGCAAAACATTATTCGCCACCCAACATGTAGTTGTGGGCCCATGCGTCAAAACTGGCTCGATATCCTTTGGTAATGGATCGCGGCCCCCCTGCCACGGTCTCACCATCCATTGTAATAATTCAGCAGTGTAGCTATACAAAGTACACGGGAAATTCGAGTTGAAATGTCCTTCCAAACAGATTTCCCACTGCCTATGCGCGGCCATTTGTAAATCCACCATTTCACGGCCGATTGTTTTTATCTTTATTAATATATATATACAAATACACACAATCTTTTTAAAAAAACCACCGCGACAACGACGACACATACAATCATGCGTCCAGTCGCCCACCCGAATAATCGTCAAATGTCCCATTTTCCAGCATGTCTTCTACAAGACTCCAATGTACAGTCCCCTCCAACTCATCCAAATTACACGCCTTTGTGTACCCGATCAAAAACGTCCCCAGCATGTGATTCACCGCCTTGTGACCCGCTTTTCCCCGTAACATACCATGCGCAAGTCGTGTCCACGGCGTGTCCATTCGTAACGGCACCTGTTTGCCATTCTTCCAATACTCTACACTGCCGTCGGGGTACACAACCGACGGAAACAGATTCTCCGGATCGCCGGGTCGACCAAGCTGACCGTGACTATACCACCGTTTCTCCCCGTCTGGGAAAATTTGCGCCGGTCCATACCGCTCTTCAACCGCCTGCTCGTCCGGCAGTAACGGGTCCATCTCCAGCAGGTGCACACCGCTCTCTAGTAGCCCATAACAATACCATTCTTTTGTTCCGTCTGGATAAATCACCGCCGGTTCCCGGTTGCGATGCAGCCGCCCGCCTCTGACCCACTGCTGCGTCCCATCTGCAAGCACCACATTCGGCCGATTGTCTACACGCCATTCTTGTCCATTTTGCCACCACTCGCGTTTCCCATCCTTCCACTCAACAGCAGGCAGATCATTGCCGACCCTTCCCTTTTTGCCATTCATGTAATAAACCCGCATAAACGCATCCTCATGCCGTCCCCTCTGACCGTTTTCAAACCACGTCTGCACCCCATCCGAATACTCGATCGCAGGCCGCCCGCCCGCCCGCCCGATAACCCCATTCAACATCCAGATCTTAACCCCGCGCCTTGGCCCCTGCACAGGTCGCTCAATCACTGGATTGTCCCCGTCCCGGTACCGAACTCCCCACCGCCACCATTCTCGCACACCGTTCACAAGCTCAACTGCCGGATCACCACCGAATCGATGTCGCTTTCCCTCGTAGTAATAATGCATGTCCCCATTTGCCATCACAATCGCAGGCTGTCCATCGTTTTGATGCAACAATCTACTCCCCTCCAACACCCATCGTCTATCACCAGTCGAATTTTCCGTTTCCACTACCTTATGCTTCAACTCATCATCCAAAAAACCACCACGCTCATCCGTGTCACCGTGTTCTACAACCGGCGACACGCTTGTCCGTCCTCCGAGACTAGGGCTCTGACTCATGTTTAGACGCATCGGATCAAATTCCGGCATCTCGCTAACCAGCATCCATTCATCCAAGTCCGTATCCACGTCATCCCATGTTGCCATCGCGCACACACATCCCAATTTTTAATACTTAAATATACACATCAAAAACCAACACACACACACACACACACACACACACACACATAGGCATGCATAAATAAATATTCGTCCTTCAAAAAAAATTGTAATATTTACGTCGACGTCGCTTTTTGCGTTTTTTTTGCACCCGGAATCGCACGTTTACGTTTCAACGACGTCGTCGGATTCTTTGATTGCTTTTGTTCGCTGCGATGCGATTTGCTTAACGTGTGCGAGCCGTGGTGCCCCGGCGCCGCCCCTGCGTCGGGGTTCATGATTGGCCGTACATCGCGCGTTTCAAACATATCCGCCGCACATCCGTGCGACAATCCATAAGATTCAATCAACGCCTCATGTTTGAATATTCCATTTTCGTATCCACGCTGCACATCGCGCAATGGCAGCGTATGCACAATCCGCAAACACATCGGCTCCTCCGCCTCAGACGATGTTTTCTCCAATTCGGCAACAAGCAGTCGCGCCTTCTTGCTTACGTGCTGATCATCCACCGTTCCTCCTTCCCGCACCCGTTCCAAAATCGCTGGCAAGCCACCTCCGTCTTCTTCATACGCCCAATTAAACAACTTGGCAGACACATTGTCCAAAATCTCATCCAGCGACGCCCGATATTGTGTACACGTCGCCTGTAACCGAGCATCCTCCGTATCAATCGCACTGCTGTGGTTCCCCGTATGCGCCTCCATCATCGAATACGGTATCCCAAACGCATTCACTATCAATCGCCCCATGTGCAAAATAATAGACACGTAGTCTTGGTTCGATGGCGGGTACTGCCGCTGCCGCGCCGTCTTGCCTGCTGGCAGTGGAATCATCCCAAAATTGTTCGGGTTCACATCAGTCATTCGCATCCGCGTCCACATTCGATACATCTTTCGCGATTTCTCCAATTCCATGTTCCGAATCACCCGCGTATCAAGCATAAACGTCGATTCAACATACGCATCACGCGCCTCCTCAACCACATCCATTCCTCTACTAATGCCTGCAATCGTCGCCCCCTCCCCTCCAAACATCCCCGTCGCGTCGTTTGGTATCTGCAAAAACGTCTCCTCCGTCTTAGACGCATTCGTCTCCAACAAAAACGTCGCATCCGCATTCGCCGTATCCCGCACAACCGCATTTCGCGTCAATATCACATCCGTCTGGTGCTGCATCACCAAACTTGTCAACAACCCTTGTGTCAATCCACTCACAATGTCTGGCTCAGACATCACATGGATGTAATACTCTACATCCTTCTTTCGCCATCCTAAATCTCGCGACTCGATCTTATAAACCATCTCCTCCCCGGGTACCCTCTTCATCTCAATCGTCACCAACCGCGGATCAGTCACCGCTATTTGCATCAGTGTTGGGTTCACTTCATAGATAAAAAACCCAAGACAACTCATGTACCCAACCGCGTCTCGCACAAACGCGTCCATCCGCGCCTTTATCCATCTCTCCATCATTCGTGGCAACTCTTTAACCAGCGCATCCCCAAAAAACACACCTACCCCATATCGCAACAACCCCGCCGCAATCATGTCAATGCTCGACCGCACCAACGAATTCTCCATCTTAAACAACATCATCTGATTCAAATGGTCCGCGTTCACATACCGCCGCATTCCCTCATCGTAATCATTCACTCCCTCTTCATCCACATATCTACGAATTCCGTCAACGTCCAACCCGTCTTCCATCACACATTCATATACGTGTCTTCGCACTTATGCATACAGTATGTACACATATATTTATATATATATATACACACACACAATGTATCCCATCTTTCTTTTACTCTGGTGTCTTCTTCAATGCCAAGCGACCGTCCTCACCTTCACTCAATGGCCCATCCCAATCATCATCACTCGCCACATCGACGATCTATCGCCTGTCCCCCTTCTCTCCCCCTTTCTCAACATCACCATTTGTCTCAGTGTCCCGCCAACCATTTCCAGATTCCAATACTCGGCAGTCTACGTCTGTGATATTGTCACCCTTGACTGCAACTGCTACTCCTGGCAATCCACCGTCTCAAATCAACGCTGTCTCACAATGCCTCCAAAATCTACTCCATCTACTCTCATATGGCGTCTTTCCCATCGCACCCCTGTCCCAAAACCCCCACCACCAATCGCCATGTACACCTATTCCCATTTACACCTCAAATTACATCACCCAATATCCCTCGCCGCCTTCACTAAACTATGGTGCGCATCCCCAATCGGCACCCCCATCCAACCCCCCGCCGCCTCTATCTCATACACATTCTCTCCAACATACATTCAACATCCCAACTCCCTTTCCACACCCTCCTCGTCAAACTCTATCATCGCCTTCACCGCCATCCCAGCAGTCATCATCGGCATTAGTTTAATCCACTTGATGTCACCCGCCTAAACGATTTCTATATATATACGTGTCTTAAACCACCAACCAATTAAAAATATAGATAAAAAAACAATCCCCATCCATCGCCCTCTTTTTCCCGCCTGTTTCAAACACACAAATGGCCCATCCATCTGTCCTAGACTATCTCTACCCCTCACTACCAATTTATAACCCTACCCGTTTCGTCCATCGCCCACCCATTCTACCAAATCAAATCGTCGACCCTCCAATCTTTTCAGAACCGTGGTTTATCCGAAATCCCTCAATCCCAAAAGCTCCTCCCATCCCAGTCCCAAGCTACGTCGCCCCTTTTGACGACGTCATCGTCTTAGAAAATGGCCGCGAAATTCCCGAATCCATTTTCACATCGTCGGATCAACCCATCACCCCAACCCTCAAATGGATCGACCAAGCCCGTCAAACCCAATATCGCCAACAAATCCCCAACACCCTCAAGCGCTTGTTTGACTCAAACGCTCCCCGGCCCCTGCCAACTCATGCCCTTGGCGACGACCATCTCACCGCATACGAAGCAATCACCTCACTCGCCGTCCGTCTTTATCCATCACAACAAACAGTTCCAAACTCAAACGACCATCTCGGCCTACGCCCTTTCATCGAATACTTTCTCTTTCGCATCGACACCTTTCTCCGAAATGATGATGACGGTCGCCTCTCCAAACAAGTCGAGACATTTCCCCATTCTGTCACACACAATCTCAATTTTTTACACAAAAACATCCTACTCCTACTAAACCCACCCCAAGCCGAAGCCGATAATGTTGCCGCCCACCTTGATCTCAGAGAGATTCTCAACAACATCTCTCTTTCCGCACAAGTCGTCGTCAAATTTCTCTACCCCAATTTACACAACGCGTTTTTCAACGGCATTCACTACACCCGCATCTCAGAACCTCCCTACATACCAGCCGACACCGTCACACACATCCCTGCTCTTTTCATACAACCTACCACCACCCCCAACCAACCCCATCGCGAAAACGCTCTCATCGCCATCCGCCGCATCACCGCCCAACACGCAAGACCCGGCGCCTCGTGGATCCATGAATTCGCCCCACAATGGTCCGACCCCCTTCCCGACGGCATGCCGTTTGGCACTCTTCTGTTTCGCCTTGCTACCCTCATTCTTACCCATCAACAAGATCATGCTGCCCTCGAGTTTCTGTTTTTTCTTCACGCTACACACTCCATCCTCGACATAGATCCCATCGTCTACCCTGCCCCCGTACACCCGTCATTCTACGACAACGAACCCGTGTTCCCATCCCTTATCGGCGCCCCATCAATCGTCACCTCCGCCCACAAAGCTCTACCCACCATCATCGCTGAACTACGCATTCTCACATGGCAATCCATCCTCACAAAAAACCCCCTCACCACCATCCCCCGTCTCGCTCACATCCTCGCTCGCCTCACCTCTCACATCATCGTCCTTGCCACGTGGCGCTTTCCCCAAATTCACATCGCATTCTTTGCCGGAATCCCTACCATCGAACGTCTCATTCGCATCGACGATCCAAACACCTCCCATGACACACATCACAACTTCATATTCCCTGCCACCGTATCAACCATATCAGACATCATCTCCGCCGTCCGCGCAACAGACCCGGCCGCCAGCGTCTCGCCTGTTTTGATGCGCGAAATCGCATCTCATCTCTATGCCCCAATCGCTCCAGACCCCTCACTCACTCTAAAAAAGGACGCCGTTTTATTCTATTCATCCGACATCGACGCTTTCATTCTACCCATTCACTACTCCCACATCCTCAATCCAACCTCTCCAACTTTCATCCTCAACGCTCTCACCATCCCACGTCTCAAAGACTCGCCCAAAAAAGAATTCTGCATCAACACTTCCTCAAAAAAACCCACATCAGCTATCACGCCCAACATTGATGCAGTTTATCTTGCCCAACTCGACGACATCACACAATACATCTTCAAAAAAACCGACATCAACTATCACGCCCAACACTTGATCCACAACCCCAACCGTCTCTCAGAATGCGCTCACATTCTCGCATCCCACACCCGCTCAAAAACTTGGTCAGTCGACCTTGCACATTCTACTACCTTTGTTGCAAAATTCATCAAAGGCGACGAATGTCACACCATCACCATCGACACCGACCCAAAAATCGTATCTCTCCCCCATCTTCTCTATCTGCCCCATCGAACGCAACATCTCATTCTAGCCCTCTTTGCTCAACACGCCAGCATCTCTCTATCCGACTGCAGAGCTCCACAAATCACCGACATCCAATCCAACACAGACACAAAGACCCCATACCCATCCTTTTCAATCCCAATCGCAGACTCCATTCCAGACGCAACCACAGACCTCGTCTCCATCCACATCAAAGACATCACAAAACGCCACGCACCCTACCCCTTTATTCCTCAATTCAACGCCCCCCCATCTCTCATCGCAACTCAAAAATTCTACGACGCCATCGTTCTCGCAACAAACACCTACAATGCATGTGCAAGACTCGTCGCCTCATTTCGCGACCCGCTTACCATCCTTCAGGCTAAATCGGCCTCCCTCTACGCTCCAATATCTGTTCACATTCACTGTGTCGTCGTCTCCCTTGGTCCATCCATCCTACAATTCTTCAAGGATGTTGCAATCACCCCAAACACCTTTTCCGTTCCCCACGTCTTCGACGACAGCCTCCCACATCCGTACATTCAGGCCACCATCGACATCGCCACAGACTCCACCGCATACCCTCTCTTCAAAGCTCTCACCCCCGCCGGCCACCCAATCACATGCATTTTCACCCGCGCAAAGTCGGGCCTCTCTAGACAAAACTTCTACAAATGGTCTCGCCACCTACACACCCATCTCACCAATATTTTCGATCCAACTGACACCCCTCCTCACTTACTATACTATCGCATCATCATCGTTCTCCGCGTCGCCGCATTCGTCGCCACAGACACATCTATCTACGCCTCCATCAACGACCACACCCGATCCATCGTTCACCGCTTCAACGACGACGCCCCATACACAGACCAAATTTACTCAAAGCGCGTCCCCTTTTTCATCTCAACTTACATCACATCCGTCCCCCATATTATTGATTTGTATACTTGATATATATGTTCCTCCGCCAACCACACAGGCATCTTTCCTTTTGCAACAAAAATAAAATAAAATGGCCAAACGCCAAAAAACTTCCCTCTCCGCAATCCAACATCTCGATCCTAAAATCGCAATACTCCTCCAATCTTACATCGACGCTAATCTCATCCCCATCCTAGACGAGCAATTTCCAAACCCTACCATATTTGACGCAGATACTCTTACACGTCTAGAACCAACCACTCTTTTTTGTATTTTCTATCCGCGATCATACCTATCTCACCGCTATTTATCCACTCATTACAAGACTAGCAGTGGAATTCCTGTTTTTACCGCCCGTGCAAACAATGAGTGGGTCACTCCCACCATCTTCACACAAGCATCACTGAAATATTCCATCGCCTGCTGGAATTGTCTTCTAGAGGCAAAAGAATACACACGTCTCATTTCTGCCAACACACTCGTTCAACTCTTTGAATCCGTTCCCGACCGAACCGACAACACTCTCATCCATACCATTAAAGATGCAGCAGGCCAGATCGTCGTCTTCTTCCTACCCGCCCACCCAACACACTTTCTCGGTCCAACTACAAACTCCGTCATCCTTCTTCCATACGAAACATCTGCCACATCACCCGGCCTCAAAAACCAACTCGCCAATGCCATCAAAACAACCACCCGCATCCACACCTACCACGCTCCTCTCAACGGCGAGAAAGCCCGCTCCCAAGTCCTACGTTTAGCCAAACGCGCCTTTGGCGTATCCGTTCCGTCTGTATCCCAACTTCAATACAATTTCGAAACACCATCCCTTCAAGACGTATACACCGTTCTGCCACATCACATCACCACCCCTTTTTTCGTCGCAAAACCATCCCAAAATGCCGTTTCCATCATCAACCGATCCTCCTATCTCGGCGTTTCTAACCCTACCTTCCATTTTAACAAAGACGAGCTCGACGTCCACCACCCAAATCTCACAACCCTCACCATCTACCAACAAAACGTCATCTTCACACGTCTCATCACCAACGGCCAAATCACTACCACCTTCAACAAACATACACATTCAAACGCACATCGTGTTCTGGTCGCCCCTCTCATGGCCCCCCTTACCAACCTTATCCTCCATTCAGCCGTCTTCAACCTCGCAACCATTCTCACCGTCGTTCGCGCCACCCCAATGCGCGTCGCATGCACACACCTCGCATCGTACAATCTATGTTCGCTTACCCCGTCAATGCGCACACAACACATCATCTCTCCCCGCTGTCTCCAAACCCGCGCCACATCAGACACCCCCGTATCTATCCAGTCAGAGACTTTACCTTACGACACCATCCTTCAACTTATCACCGAAAAACATTCAAAAGTCACTAATCACCTTTTTGCGTACTACAACTCCCAATCCAACATCTCCTTTGCCACAATCCCCCGTCCAAATCAATCTGACACCACCACCACCACCGAATCTTTCTGGGCATCCTCCATAAAAGCGTCCCTCCCAAAAGGCCGTCAAACCGACCTCGACAAAGCAATCATCGATGCCTCTATCCCAACTATACGCGGAATCACCCAAATCGCTCGCTTCATCAAAGGCCCAACCTACACCCAACGTTTCACTGGCTATGCCGAACACGTCCCTACTCTCCTCCTCGTCATATACGCCGACCAGTTTATAATGCCGTCAGGCATCCTCAATCTTTTTCTCACTGAAGCATCTCTACAATGGATTACCAACATCCCCGCCGCTGTCGCCTTTGCAGCCCATGTTGTATATTCACTCAAGGAATACATCAGCAAAAACTGGAACACCGGCCATGATACTGGTCTCGAAGTCCCACCAATAGACTTCATTCGCGCCGCTCAAAAGATCGCAAAAAAGATTATTTGCCATGCACACGCCCTCATCCAACCATCAGTCAACGGCGACCACCCCATATCCGCCGCGTCCGTCTACTACGACTCCCTTTCCATCGACGACCGTGGCATATACTACACCGATCTCTGTCCCACCACCTATGCCCGTGAAGATTCTACGTACACTTGCTGTCCCACATGCAACGCACAACGCCTTGTCCTCACAGATGCCATCAACCAAGACATCGAAATTATCTTTTACAGCCAACCAGCAGACGTCACCTTCCCAAAACTTATTATCTTTCTCCACATCTTATCAGCAGCCATCAACAGAGGCGCCCAAAATCCCGACAATCTCAAGAACCATCTCGACACCACCATCAGCGAACGTCTCATCAGCTCCTTTCACCCATGTGTTCAACGCATCCTCATCCCCACAGCCGACAGGTTTGCTTCTCTCATCGCAAGCCGCTTCAAAGCCGCCTTCAATGTCATGAAAGCAAATCACATCATAAACTACAATGTACCGCTTTCAAGCCTTGACCAGCGATATCTTATCAAATAACTCCCATTTTACAATCACACACACATGACAACATACCCGCCGCTAATCGTCTATCGCCGTTTTTACTATAAAAGTGGAGCGCCAACCTACGATCCCCGTTTTCCGCTGGCTGGATATTATTCTGAACTCGTCTACTGCCAACAAAAGACAATGCGCTTTATGGCAAGCTGCCTCCGTCCTCCACCTCCGTAAACCCTCCAACTCGCAACTACCTTTAATCAACCTTCAATAACCAACCCCAACCCCAACCCCAAACGCAAACGCAAACAAACCCCGCGCCCCAATCCACCGCCGTTTCGTTGTCACCCTCCTCCCCCACCACAAAACCCCACGTACCTCAAAACTCCTCATAAACATGCTCACAGATAACACCGTCCTGTCTACATATATACATATCTACATGTCTATATACGTCTTTACCCATTTTCTACATCACGGGTGAGAAAGGAATATTAATCTATTAAATGGCTTATCGTATCCTTCTAACGCCGGACGAATTCTCAACCCCGCCACATAAAGACATCACCATTGGCTCCGTCGCCCTATCCGACAAATGTCCCGCCACAATCTACAACGCCCTTGTCAACCGTCTCACCGACAACACCCCTCGCAACCTCGTTCTGCTGTTTTACGATATCTATCTTGCAATCACTCAAAAAAAGGCACCTGTCCGTCCCGCATGGTTTCTTCCCAATGACCCCATCTACAACAAAATGTTCACCTCAGACAAAACTAACTACATCACCATCCTCTACTCCCACATCGCATCCCTTGTTGCCACCGCCATCGTTCGCATCGCCGCCCTCCCAGATTCCCAAGAAAGATCTGATACCCTTTCAGATCTCCTCACATTCTATCTTCCAATGTCATACATCCCCATCTACGATCTATCCGCAATCACACACACCCTCACCGCAGACCCGGAAACCTGGTACAAACACACTCGCCCTACAACCCTCGTATCAGAACCCATCCTCAACCGTGTCTACAATCACATCAATCCTAACATCCCCGTCTCATCCCCCTTTCCAGAACGCGACATCCTAGAACTATGTCGTCCCTTCTTCTACGCCCAACACGCATCCTTCCCGTACGTACCTCAATTCAAAATCGACACCGACGCCATCCTCGCCGTCGTCGACACCCCCTACAATCAAGGCGACACATCCGTCTATTTTACCCTCATCGACCTCGTCCGCATCTCAAACCTCCGTCATCACCAATGTATCAAGCAGCAACTCGCTCGCTTTCCCATATTCTCCATCACCATCGACAACGCACAACTTGTTTCGAAATATCTCACATCCATCTACGCATCCGTCCTTTCGGACCCAAGTCCAATCTTCGCCGACCAATCTCTCCTACAAGCCGTTCACGATTTCATCACCCCCATTCTCAATGCCTCTAACTTGTTTGTAGCCACTCCCAATCAAACCCACCAGCTCAGCACAATCGCCGCCTTCAAATCACTCGTTCGCGACACAGCTGTCCCATACACCACCCAGTCCCCCTTCAACATCTTTTTCAACATCTCCCAAGCTCAACTCAACGGCTTCATCAACCACGTCGCCGTAAACGACCCCCCCGTATTTGCCCCACAGCCCTTTTCACATCCCGTCTCCCTAGTCGCAAACTGCGATCCCTCCTCTGACGCCATCCTTCGCACCCTCCAAAACACCGACGCCTACACCACCTTTGTCATGTCTTGCGCATCCACCCTCTTTCACGCTCCCTTCACAATCACATCCGATATCCCCGATCCCATCATTCCCCAAATTTGGTCCGACATCCTTCTCGCCCGTCAGCACATCGACACTCCAACAACAAATGAATACGTCGCCCTCGAGTACGAAAATTTGTTCACCACCATCTGCCACAATTATCGCAAGTGGGCCGCCCTTCCCCACAAAGACGACGCCCCCATATCTTCACACATCCTTACATTCATCCACCCC
>Ga0209829_10000790_pt1 | contig 27609 bp, 38 predicted proteins | sample C_140205_EF_Meta_FD_187311 | JGI IMG/M metagenome (GOLD analysis project Ga0209829, IMG submission 187311) | Freshwater microbial communities from Lake Croche, Canada to study carbon cycling - C_140205_EF_MetaG (SPAdes) (version 2) | ecosystem: Environmental > Aquatic > Freshwater > Lake... | reverse complement strand
ATTAGCAACAGGTACACCTAAGTTATTAGGAAAGCAAACGAATTCACCTTTCTTTGCATATCTAACATTTGGTCCTGCAAGGATTACCTCGCCGATACGCCACGCCTTAGTATCGGTATTAACCGGTACATGTAGACCATTTCTAATAATACTCGAACCGTCCTCTGTTTCATCAACAAAGGTACAAAGTAAAATATCATCAAGAACGGTCTTGAGATTGTATCCGTAAAATACCGAATTAAAGGAATTTTTAGGAAGTGAAGAAAAGTCAATTAAGCTTTTCGGGACGGGACCAAGCATGTCAATATCGGCTACCATATGTGTTTAATTAGATAAAGTTTCTGAAAATGCAATGTATTGATTTATCTCTCTTGTTGAGAGCTCTAAATTACTTGCAAGCATTTCAATGTCATTATTTTCTTCTTTCTTTTTTTCTTCCTTTTTCTTTTTAATATACGAAATTCGTTTTGAAGAAACCTTAGGCATTACAGCAACAAATAAACTGTATAGATCTTTTTTTTCATTAAAAGTACCAAGGTATTTGTTTAGTATATTGCTAAATGTAGCAATAGAAGGTGAATACATACTACACCACCTATTAAGCATGTACGGTGAGAATTCACCTTCTTCGTCTACCGAATTAAGACAGTTCTTTTTTTTGGTAAAAAGAGCACTTGATATAAAATCAAATATAGTCATATTGTATACGGATTATAGTTGCTGATAGTATAGCTATCAACTAAGCAGTAATAGTTTTTACGGTATCCTCTATATTGTTTAATTATGTTTTGTTTCTGTAATTGTTGTAATATACCTTGTACTTTATATTGTCCATTGGTAATATTAAATTGGTTGCATAGTTTAATACGAATATCACTCGCTGTTTGTTCTTTATTTTTTGTAATTAAATTTAGGACAATATTTTTGAAAGCAAAATCAGGTTGTACGTAACGTACATCATTGCGACCAAAGGTATACATTTTAATTTTATTTTGCTCTATTAATATTTTAATTCGTTTTTTATAAACAGAGGCAGAGCAACTCCTATTAAGAATTTTTGATATTTCAGTAGCTTTTATCCATCCGTGTTGCTTAATATGTCTTAAGATCTGCTTATTATCTTTTTCATATAATTTAGACATGTTACTTGTTCGTGTATTGATACGGTTTAAAATTGCCTGTTGACTTTGTTTATACTCTCCTTTTTTACCTTTATTCCATGCAGATCGACCTTTTAAGCTCGCTGACAGTTTCTTGCGTGTGTGCTTACCTAATTTACCGTTTTTGCCTCCTTCTCTTATATTACAGTATATGGGGTCAACTTGCGCGTTACTCGTTAATATCCAGTTTTTTTCGGCGGCGTTTAATGTGTCTAAATCACTACAGTATTGTAGTATTTTTCTTTTCCAAAAACCTCTATATTTCTTACTATAAAATCTTCTCGTAAAGATAGCACCAGACCCGATGTAGCCATCCTCAATAGTGCCAATATGCTGGCCAATATATTTTTTGTGTATAGTTGCTTCCGGGTGAATATTTTCCCAGAGATATATAAACCCATAATAATCATCGCTCATAATATTATTTATGCTATGAGCGATGATATTTTTATATCAATTATGCGAGTGTTATCTTGCAGGTCGCCAGGAAGATATCCTCGACCATTGCATAAAAGAGTTCAATAATCTCTCTCATAAATTGTTCAGCTTCAGCATCGCCGAGTTTAGTTGAGAACGCAAAAGCTGGTGCTTTCTTACCTGCTTCAATATTAATACCAGTATGACCAAGGGCTACATTATTCTTCGAATAGGTAATACTGACGCTACACTTACCCTTTACCTGTGTAACACCACCCTGTGTATGCTCTTTATGTACGATAAGATCGTCACCGTCAACCTCGATAGGTGCTCTAAGATACTTACTGCTAAGAATATTAGCAATCTGGGTATTAAGAAGACGTTGAAATGATACTGCACCAAACGGATCCAAGTTAGGAATTTCCCAGCAGAAATTAATTGCATCATCACTATAGATATAGTCGGCATTAAGAATATCCTCATTATCAATCATACCTTCAGCTTCAACCTTCATAGGCGCTCTAAACGCTACAATATTGCCGATAGGGAGAGTGTTCTTACGAAAATACTTGTAAGCAAAGCGTGAGTGAATAAGATCGCCGTCGTAGATAGGTACGTTAATAATCATGCGTTAATTATATGTGATGTCTGTATTGATTGCAAATGATTAAATGTCCTTTTGATACCCTCTTCTAATCCAAGAGTAGCAATAGGTAGATTGGATTTATTTATATATTCGGTATTCATGCCTTGTTTTTCATGAATAATAGGAACTGTATGTATACTAAGTTTGTTTATAATACCTGCAATATCGTTGAGCGTATATTTGTGTTTATATACACAATTTATATTTTTTTCTAAATCTATATTATTAATGTAGTATTCAACAAGCTCTATCAAATCGTCCATGTAAATGAAGTCCATGTATCTATTTTGATTTATTAAAATTGGTTGTTTGTTGATATAGTTTGTTATACTATTCTTAATAAAACGTGTCTCGATTTCGTTAGCATTAAAAACACCATAAATTCTTAAATTATAAAAAAATTGTTCACGTTCTATATATGTGCTGATAATATGCTTGCTCAAGCCATAAAAACTATTGTATGGGTATTCTTCTGCCCCGGAGCCAAAATTAATAAATTTTTTGAATTTATTTTTATTTTTTAAAATATTAAAAAACATTTTAATATTTGTTGTTAGGACGTACTCATTATCTTCATGAAGTCTGCCCCCAATTATGCTAGCTGTATGTATAATAATATCGAATTGCTTATCTTCAAACCAATTATCGGTAGCTTTTTGATCTGTAAGATCGAAATCTTTACGACCTATTGCAGTAATATTATAACGTGGTTGTAACGAGTGTATTAATGATGTAGCAATATAGCCAGAACATCCTGTTACTAACACATTTAACATTTTATTACTTTTCTTTTAAATAATCACCAAATTCAACTAATATTGTGCTTTTACCATCTACTCTCGTTAATGCCTTAATATATGCAGGCATTATATCTTCTGGTTCATTTAATTCTATTACCTCTATAGTTTTGCACATTGACCTAAAAGCATCAGTAAAATTACCTTTATGTTGATCTTGCGGATCGACTGGACGTTCACTACCGACAGCAACGCGAATAATTACATTCGGTCTACAAGCACCGTCTGACATTAATATAAATTTATCTAAATGATTTATTATTTGGTCAGTTCCCATTAATAAAAAATTCCATCTCGGTATTAATGATACCGGTATCAAGCCTTGAATTGCCATACCGTTCGCAACTCCACATTGTAAATATTCAGCTACAGGAAATTCAATTTTTTTGGTATCGGGTACTTCTATTAAAGTATCATATAATCCTGTACCACCGTACTTAACTGCTTGTCCAATAAAAACCGTACGCTCGTCTTTAGCAAGATAATTCATAGCTCGCTTTAATTCAGTAAAGTATTTCATAATTAAAATTGTACTCGTTGACCCGCACCAGCGTGTGGGTATTTGTTATTTTCGTATTGGTAATATAATAAATTAGGTTGGTCGTATATGCTATTATTTTTAATATGAGCTTTAAAATCAGCTACACTATCAATAAAATACGGTACATCACGTTGCCATACTTCATCAGTTGGAGTTAATACAGACAGTTTGTTTGACTCAACAATAAACGTTATAGGTAAGTCATAATTTCTTGCGTATTTATATGCCTCATGAAAAGCACCGGTTTCCGCTGACATGTCTCCGATCCAACACCAGACGCGTTCGCTACCTTGCTGTAACTTAATGCCTTGCGCTATACCAACAGCTATTGACGGTATGCCACCTACAATTGAGCTGCATATAAATTTGTAATCAGGTAAATTCATTATCATTGATTTACCTGAAATAATTTTTTGCTCTAATAAATCCTGTGGTATACCTTTAAGTAATGCTTGATAGTGGTTTCGCCAAGTACAACAAATCCAATCATTGCTGCAATCTATTCGCTTAAAAAGCTCAAGCATTTTATCTTCATTACCGTAATAAAGATGTATAGGTGCTTTAATTTGCTTTGCATTAAATAAATCGCCAATTTTATTTTCAAAATTAATTAACTGTTCTGCTGACAACATATAATAATATGATATATTACAATTTTGTATAAGTCAATTAATTACCAGATAAATCGCTCTTTATAGTATTCAACAATATTTTTTATTTCAATATCGAATTGCTTTGTGGGTGTCCAACCTAGCGCTCTAAGCTTATCATCATTAAGTGCATAACGTGTATCAAAGCCCGGTCTACTATACGAAAAGTCGAGATACTGCTCAAAGTTATCGAGTGTTCCAAAATAATTTTGAATTATTTTCTTACAGGTATCGAGATTTGATTGTTCGAAACCGCCTGCAATATTAAAGATATCATTTGTAACACCTGATTCAACTATCTTTATTACAGCACTTGCTGTATCAGCAGCGTGTAGCCAATTTCTAATAGGTGTACCACCTTCATGTAATTGAATCTTTCTATTCAAACCGAGATATTTTAATGTTTTAGGTATTAACTTCTCTACGTATTGGCCTTCACCATAGTTATTTGTAGGTCTTACAATGACGTAATTAATATTATGTGTTCTATTCCAAGCAAGAATTAACATATCAGCAGCAGCTTTCGTTGCTGAGTAAGGATTACTTGGCTTGAGCATATCTTGTTCTGCGTGGGAGCCTGAATCAATATCGCCATATACTTCATCGGTACTAAAGTGAAGTAAAATGGGCTTTTGTTTTGTTTCAAGTCTATAATTTTTAATTAATTCGAGTAAGTTGTGTACACCGTCAATATTAGATCTAACAAAGTCTTTACTATCAACAATAGAATTACCTACATGTGTCTCTGCAGCTGTATTAATTACATAGTCACATTCATATAAAAACTTTAAATCATTAATATCACAGTTAATAAACGAAAAGTTTTTATTTTGTTTAAATTCATCTAATAGAGTTTTATTTGCAGCATATGTCATCTTATCAACACCCTTAACATACCATCCCTTGTCAAGACATTGTCTAGTGATATATCCTCCGATAAAGCCTAAGCAGCCTGTAATGTATACGATTTTTTTCATTTTTTATTAATATAAAGATGTTCTGAGAAATCAGTTGCATTAATATAATGATTATATAGGTTGTATATACTCTTATATCTACTGTTAGGATTTGAACCTATCCAAAATTCACATTTATGTCTTTCGTCATAAATTACAGGCCTTTCCATTGGGTGTGTTAGTGTATTAATATGACTCGCTCGTGACCACCAAAAATTTTGCGAGTAATGATTTACAGGATCAGATATAAGCTCAGCACCACAGGTGTCATACTCTTTCAAAAATTCAAGCGCCTCTTTATATCTTGTTACATTTTGATAAAGATGATAACGTCTTACACTCTCAATCCAGTTTATTTCTGGTACGTGTATGCAGTTACTGGATCCTTTTGTGTGTAAATACAGAATATTATCATCTGGGTTATGCCTTGCGTGATTAATAATTTTTTGTAAAGTAGGAAACTCCCATTGCTGAGGATTTTCACCGTTATAGTTAATTGTAGCCTTTGGTATATTGAAAGTAATATCACTGCTACCAATTAACTCTACATTAATAGAATCAACGTCTTCATATATTTTTGATTCTAAAATATATGAAGCAATTTCATTTAAGATATTTTGACATCTATCAGTATTAGGGTAGCCGTTTTTATCGTGTACAAGATTACCGGCGTGTATAAAGATTACATTACTCATTTGCTAATTGCTCTGATTTGTAAAAATCAACGAGTCCTTTAACTATATGTTGTATGTCATATTGCAGTTCAAAACCATATGATGTTAATTTATTAATATCAAGATAAGAGTGTCTTACCTGTACAATATTATGAAAATTAGTTGGTTGAATGTGCTGAATTTGCGATGTAGATCCTGAATATTCAATAGCACTATTAATAATATCTAGAAATCTATAGGGCTTACCGCTGCCTATATTAATTATTTCGTTGACCGGTGCTTTATCAATACAAAGCTTAACAGCACTACATACATCATCAACATAGATGTAATCACGTAATACCTCGCCGCCGTAATAGAGTGGTACATCTCTGTTATGAACAATCTCTTTAATTAAAAACTGTACAGCGTTTTTCTTTTTAGAGATTTTTTTATCGCCTTCACCTACCACGTTAGCAAGTCTTAAAATTCTATATTTTATATTATAAGTCTCGCAAAATGAGATTAGAAGTTGTTCAGCGCAATATTTTGTAATTGAATAAAAACCGGTAGGGTTACATTTTGAATAATCCTCTCTAAACGGAATTTCATGATTTTGACCATAAACAAACCAAGAACTAATAAAATTAAACGTTATATCTTCTCTGTCTTCTCTGTTTTTAATATTCTCTAACACGTTCATTAGAACGGTTAGATTTGTATTAATATCTATATGCAGATCATTATGGACATTGTAGTTATCAACTGTACTTATAAAGTATAAAATATCGTTTGTCTTAGGTACGTATGAATCGCGCTCAATACGTTCAACGCTATCATTGTATAGATTACAGAACCTACTTCCAATAAAGCCAGTTGATCCAAAAATAGAAATACGTTTACTCATATTTTATAGTGCCTTAGAATCTAACGTCGGGTTAATTGCTCTAGAGAAATAATTAACGTTTGAATTACTACAGCAAAATAAGAAATCGGTATGCGATAAAAGATAGGCTTCAATAATCACATCCTCACCAATTTTAAATTTTGGCTTATCACTATAATGTAACGGCTGTGCTGACTCGCTTCTTAAACTATCATATGATACAACCTTGTCACCAAAGACAGCAACTAACGCATTTAGTCTATCTGCCTCGTCAGATGCACAAAATATTAAATCATAGTTTGCAGCTTTTTCTTTAATTTCTTGAAAATAATTAAACACACTCTGCTTATCAGGGTGATCTGTACCGCGAAAATGTACACCAAGCACACGTTTACCGCTAAATTTGCTTTCTACGAACTCTTGTATTTTTTGTTGTGTTGAGGGCTGAAGGTGAATATACTCATTAATAATTTTATTGAATTCATGCCTTCTATTAGAAATATATTCAGGTGTCGGGTTCACCATAAAAACATCTCTAAACTCGCTCTCTGGTACATCAATTATCGTATCAATAACTTTTGCTATTCGATCCACCGACGGATACTCAGATCCTGATGGCTGTTGAAAATAATACTCCCAAACATTTTGCGTATTATGTATTGACTCATCAGTATATTGACAACCTGTTGTAAAATCAATATAGTATTTATAGCCTGGATTATGCCATATAGCTCGTAAGACTTGCCAAATATAACCACATATTCCGCAACTTCCATTATTTTTTATTATTATGTATTCCATTTTTTTTTTGTGTTAAAAGTTGTATGTATCGCTCTTCTATTTCTCGTTGACCACGTGTCATACCGTACGCCATATGAATAGCAAATCCGTTACGTATATACAGTGGGTTAGCTTTATCAAGTCTCATTTGTAGAGTGAGCTGACCTTCATCCCATCCGTCTGTAAATAGTGTATAAGTATCTCTCCAGTACTCTGTCTTACAAAAGAAAAGATTATTACAGAAATACGGTGCTTTGTATGTTTCAAGTCGATATTCTTGCTTATCAAAAAATTTATCTTTATTTTCAAAGATTTTATCAGCTACAAAAAAATTATATTCCTTTGAGTATCTTGCTGGATGAACCCCTCTTACAATACAATAATACCAAGGTACAGGATTGACATCCCATTTTGTATTAATCGTAGTTAGAGTAGACCAGTATTCACCGTCATTCCACTCTTGCATACTACGTATTTTCTGATTGACGCCAGTGTAGTCAAGTCCCCATTCGCTATCTGCAACCGGTCCTGTCAAAAATAGCTCGTGAGCTGTTTTCTTATCTTCATCTGATAAGAAATCCTGTACAAATAAATCAGCTGACGGTATACCATTTGTAAAAATTGGTGCGATAACGGGTGTTTGTTGCGTAAGCTTATCTAAATTTTCATAAACATAATCCCATACATGAGAGCTCATCAACACATCGTCATCCATTTTACATGAATACTCACATTCTGATTTATGTGCAAACTTAACACGCTCGGGATAACTCGCAGAAGCAAGCTCTGTTAAATATATTTTAATTTTTGGTTTATTATTTAAAAAATATTGTTTTACAATATCAGCGGTTCTTGCTTCTGCATAAATGTAAAGAGATAAAAAATCAATATATTTAGATTTTGAAATTTCCTCTATCATTTTTAAAAATAAAGGAATTCTATATTCTTTGTGACCACATGTAAACAAATTAATTTGCAGTCTAGGTGTACTCATTTGCTATTATTATAATAAAATATTCTTAGTTATCAAGTAACTTAATTCTATCTTTAAACTGCTGACCCTCACCGCCGAAGTGATCTCCATCACCTTTACCGTGAAACCCAAAGCAATTATCAAGATTATATTCACATTCAGGTATTTTTGATTCTAATGCAAATTTCATTGCAATTTCCACAGGTGCAAATTTGCATCCATTTGATACAAAGAAATCGTGATATGTCATGCATGTAAGTGCATCATCATGTTCACCATGCCAAGGAATTTCTTGGCATAACTCCATAAAGCGTTTACTTTTTAAACAAAAACCGCCGTTACCTACTCTGTGTTTATGTCCAACGACCCATGGCGCACCTATATAGTCATAATCATAAAACGAAGATTCCCAGAGATGTGGATTAATTACAAAGCCATCGTCGTGAATTGATAGGCAAAATTTTGTTTTAACAAATGGTAAAAATCCTTTAAGTGAAAATATACATGACGTCGCAAAATCAATTTTTGATAATAATACAACCTCTATGCTACTATCTGCATTAGACGGCATTCGATCTGTAAAAAGAATTGCCTTTGCAAATTTAATACCTCTCATGCTATACTGAAGTGCCTTAATACCCATTTCCGGGTTAACACCGTTAAAGCAAACAAGTGTTATATCAGTAAGGTCTAGCATTTGACTATCCTGCATATTATTTCGTTAAATTAGTAAAAAAGCTATTAACTGTTTCCTCAATATAATTTAATTGAGGATCTGTAATAACAGGACTTGTACCCATAAAGAACGTGTCTGTTGTTACTTTTCTGGCATTAGGATAATTAGTAATAACTTCTTTGCTATCCATTAAGCCTGCGTATGCAGGTTGTAACATAATGTTTCCAGCAAAATATGGTCTTGTTTGAATTTTATTACTTTCAAGATAGTTTACAATATCAAAGCGCTTAAATGGTGCTTTGTCTTTAATAGTCAAAGCAAACGCGAACCAGCTTGGATCGGAGTTTGGAGTAGCCTCGGGTAGTGTAAAGTATTCCTCGTAAGGTTTAAAGATACTAACTAATCTTGCATGATTTTTCTTACGAAGAGCAGTTATTGTCGGAAGCTTTTCCATTTGTACAATTCCCAATGCTGCCTGCATCTCGATAGGCTTTAAATTATAACCTATTTCATCATATACATATTTGTGATCGAAAATTTCCTCTGGTAGAGAAGGCAGCCAATTTGAGAATCGATTGCCACATGTACCGTTCTTTAAGAGACCGGCTTTTTTACCGACGCAATAGCAGCCACGTCCCCACTCTCTAAAACTACGTGCGACTGTCTCCTGGTCAAATGTGTTACATGCAACAAATCCACCTTCACCCATTGTAATATGATGTGCTGGATAAAAAGAGCAGCTAGCAAATTCACCAAAGCTACCTAGTGGTTTATTATTATATGTCGATCCAAGAGCGTCACAACAATCTTCAAGAAGAATAAGATTATACTTCTTTACTATTTCCATTAATGCAGACATATTAGGCGGGTTACCTAATACATGTGCAAATGTAATAACTTTAGCTCCTAGTTTTGCTTGTTCTTCAACTTGCTCAATATTAAGGTTAAGTGTGTCGATATCAATATCAACAAATGCCGGTTCAAAATTACACTGAAGAATAGGATTAATAGTTGTTGGAAAACCTGCAATAGGTGTAATAACTTTAGTACCAGATGGTAGATTATAGAGCCGCTTTGACTTTAAGGCTGACATCATAATAAGATTTGAACTGCTACCACTATTAGTCAGTACACCGTATTGTTTATCAAGCAATTTAGGAAACTTACTCTCAAACGTAATGCCGTGTGTACCTAATACAAGCCAGCCTGCAAGGATTGTTTCTATCGATTTAACATATTCATCTGAGCTAAAATATGGGCCTGCGTATTGTACCCAATCTGTACCTGCTGTCCATGTCTTATTTTGAATCTCTTCGTTAATATATTCCTGTACAAGGGAGAGAATTTGTTCTTTCTTATTTTGCATAATATGATTTTTAAAATTTAATTATAACACTATAGTCTTATAATTCCACTGTTGATATATTTTAATATTGCAGTATAGAGGTTAAATTTTATAGCCATAAGATTCTTGTTGTCATTTTGTGGTAAAGCGCTTGAGTTTACAATAATATTTTCTAATTCGTATACATTATCTAGTGTTGTAAGTTCATAGCAATTATTAAAAAAGCGCTTTATATCCGGGCATCCGTAATAAATCGGTGTGGTATTAGTAAGAAAGCAATCAGTAATTTTTTCAGAAAAATAATCTCTTTCAACACAATTTTCAATTGCTATAGAAAATTCATATTTTTCTAGACCGTCTTTTTTATTCTCTAAAGTGCCTTTAATACGCTGATCATGTATGCCGCTTTTTTCCCAACTATTTCCGTATACATCAATATCAAGATCTGTGTTTAATATTTGTTTTACAAAATTTACGCGTTTATGATATATTGATTCGGTACTTGCAATCTGTGAATTAAAAGACGTAATTATACTACATTTTTTTATTTTATTAAAGTTATTTTTTAGATAAAAGTTAAGATTATTACCGTCTTTATAGTCGATATGAGGTGGTAAGAGACCGGGGTAATATATGTATTGCGGTGAATCTATTTTTGCATGATAGAGTATATGTTCACAGCGTTGCTCGAGATGTTGTCTAAAGTGACAGGCCCAAGAAGGTTCCATCATAACGCCTAGCGTTCTGTATTTTGGCGTGTTAAGGTGTAAATTACTGCTATTGATTACAACTAGCAAATCGAAGTTTTCGTCATTTGTAAAGGTAATACCTGCATGTGTATTAAGCTCATTAAGGTAGACGCGTGTAAATCTTTTAAATAACGTTTCATCATCACACCAGTTGCATGTGAGTTTTATTTTTACTTGAGATGTTGCCATGTTTTAATATATGTTATAAGTTCTTCCTTCGTCATCGCACCTGTATGAGCAGCTTCATCGAAGTTACTTTGGTAGTAAGGGTGATTATTACGTATAGCATTATTATGAAATAAATGAAAGCATACTGAGTCAATATCGTTATCTCTAAAAGATTTATGTTCAAGTATTTTAACACGTGTGCAGAGTTCATTATCCTCTGCACCCCATGCTATAAATTTTTCATTATATCCGCCAATTTCAAGAAAACGCTCGCGGTTAAACATTACTATGCCACCTACGCTTTGGTGTATTGTATTTGTACATCTTATAGAGAAATTACCCTCCGCGTAGCCATGACTTAATTGAAGTGTATTAACAGGTGGTAACAAACTCTTTAATGCTTCAAAACTATAATTTGAATCAATAAAGAGTTTATGTAATTGGTGTGATGTATCAATAAAGAATCCATTATATGGCCAAGCTATCGTGTAGTCATCGAATAGTGCTTCGACACACTTCTTAAGCGATTCAACAGGTACAATACAATCAGTATCAAGTGATACTACAATTGGCGTTGTTGCTTTTAATATACCATAGTTTAACGCGCGTGTACGATAATAATAGCCTTCATTTGCAATAAAGTAGTATTGAGTTCTTTTTTTAGGCCAGTTTATACTATTAAAATTAATGTTATGCTCTCTATCATCTTCAACCAAGATAAATTTTGATTCAGGGAAATTGATTGAGTAGTAATTAAGAATAGTTTGTAAGTTTTTTAATCTATCTTTATTATCATACCTTAAATGTGTAACAAAGGTTATCCCTTTAGACATATAAAACTCCAATACCTTTTTCTTTATTTTTTTCGTGTAAAAATTCTTTATATGAAGAACGTGTGTGCTTTATTTCGTCCCATAATACATGTACACCGCCTTCTTCGTTTTCACCGATGTCATGAAAAGCGATAATACCGCCGTTACGTACAAGCGGACTATACATTTCATAATCTTTCTTAACCCCATTGTATGTATGATCACCGTCAATAAACAAAAAATCTATTTGTTCATCTTTAAAAATTTCTTTCGTCTTATCGAGTGTTTGTTGCTTTTGTGATGAATCTGGTATTAGATAGAGTTTAGTTTTATTTGCTTTAGCCCAGGTTGGCCATACATTTTTATAATTATCTTCTTGTTTTGCAACTCGCCAATCTTGTGGCCCGACAAAATTGCGCACTGGTAGATCAATTGATAGAACAGTTGAGCCTTCTTGACTATAGTGAATGTAATGTTGTAACGTCCATCCGTATAAAGATCCGATCTCTATAATTTTAGATGGTTTAAGTTCTACATACTCTTTAAGGAGATCTTCAAATTCTTGAAGATTTTGACTATTTAATTCATTTTTTGCTATAATCATTTTTAATTTGTTTTAAACTGTTAATTACTTGCTCTTGTGTAACGTATGGTGGTTGATTAGGATAATGTCCGTGTTTTTTTAGATATAACTCCCGGCCACCGTAGACGTTTTTTTCCCACTGTTCAGATTTATTTGCAATTGAAGAATTATCAATAGCACCAGGCGCCTCAGTTAGTAACTCATGACTGTTCGCAAGATCAGCAAACCACCAAAACGGAGGGTGGTAGCCGGCTTTAATTATACAATATGTATGATCAACGTGCTCCCAGGCGTTATAAAATTGCTCATCAATATAACCAACCTTTTCAATAACTTCTCTTGTAAAGAATGAAAACATAGCCACAGTATGTTCATAGAGTGCAATCTTAACTGTTTTATAATCAATTATAAGTTTAGGATTTGGTTCTGTATCTTGACTTAAAAGATGTCGATTATGTAAATCAAAATTTTGTATTGTCTGCTTGCGATTAAATGGTGAGCCTGGACCGTAATTAAAGTGTTGTATACCTGATATTTTACTTGCTTCAATATATTGCTTAAAGATAGATGGATCTTTAATAAGCATATCATCTTCAATTATAAAGATATAATCACAATTTTTTTTAAAAAGATTTTGTATTGCGAGATTTTTTGCCTTACCGACACCTATCCTACCGCTAGTGTGTTCAACATAACTAACTTTTGGATGTGAGTTAATAGTCTTTTCCATTCCGTCATCAACTACGATAAGTTCGCTAATATTAGAGCCTTCTCTGTCAATAGTATCTAATAAATTATTAAGATACTCTGGTCTTTCACATGTAATTATACCAACTCCTATTTTATCCATGGTTAATTTATATATTGTATCATAAATATATTCAATGGCAACAAATTCGTCCAATAGTACTTCGGTTAGCATTCTCAGTCTACCTACAGCACAGCTTGCTACTGCTACTGATTATTTGATTCTCCAAACAACTAATGGTACACAGATTATACCGTTTGGTAATTTTAACGTTGTACGCACTGACATTAATGGTAATGCCACAGTAACAGGTAATATCTCCGGCACAAATGCATATTTTACAGGTAATATGGGTGTGTTTTCTTTAACAGCATCGAGCTTATACTCATCAAATCCAACTTATGGTGTTGATGCTGGTTGGACGGATCTAGCTCCTATATTAGGCGTTAACAGTAATAATTACTATGATAGTTTTACTGTTGTTAACGGACTAATAATAAGTGCTACGCCGACGAGTGTTGATTATATTAACAACCCAATTTATACATCTCTAAATGTTCAGTTGACAGCTCTCTCAGCACAAACAGTTGGTACCGGTGGTACTGTCTATTCTGCGTTAATGAGTTTGTCGTCGACAACAAGTACAAACCTTTATAATACTTCAGCAGCTCTTACTACGCAAACGCAAGCAGGCACAGCTTACGCTTATTCTTTATATAGCGCTAATGTACAAGCCTTAACCTCATACGCTACTGCTGTATTTGACGCTACAACCACGTGTAATATTATTAATAATGGCTCTCCTTTTGCCTATGGATCTGCTGTAGCAACGTTTACTAATTTTTTCTCTAATGCCCTACCTTTAACAATTAGTAATATACAAAATTCTAACTTTATTATTACAACAGGCGCTACAACACTCTCACAAGCTTCAGCTTATAATGCAGTATCACCTTTTGTTGCAAGTTTTACGAGACCAGCAGGATCGTATAATTTAGTAGCAACTATTAGTGCTGTTGCGCCTAACGGGTCATGGCCCTCAGGCTTCACAGGTACAGTTAATCCTATACCTGCTATTGCTCGTGTACTTGTAACGTATTACGGTACTTAAAATTATTCGCCTAAATTTTTAGCACGAACAATTCCTGTACGAAATTTTTCTTCCATGAGCTCAGCTTGATGTGTATCCTTCTGATCTGTCATTAACTTGGACATTAGATCAAGATTTTTGTCATCTAATACACTAGTCTCTTCTACGACAGCGTCACCTGTTTCGTTAACATAAAGCTCAACCATAGCAATACGCTCTTCTCTTGAGCCAAAAATTTCAATAATAGGAGGTCTATCTTCATCTGGAAAGAATGGCGATGAACCTGTACGTGTGTAGCTATATTCTATAGCTTTAAATAAATTATCGATTTCCTTGATATAAGTTTCATCAATATTACGCGATTCACGAGCCTCTTTAGGAATTTGTGAAAATTTAGTAATCGGTGTAAAGAAAATAATATCAAGTGAATGCATTGTTTCTTTTACAAGTGGGATGCATTTCTTAATAAATTCATCGCTAATTTGATTAGGATTTTTGCTATTGGCCCAAAGAGAATATACAAGATTATCTAGCGGGCAGCGATCAAATAAAACATAATCGTCGGCTGATGTCTTCTGAATATCATCAAGAAGACAATTTAGAATTCTCCATTGTCCGTCTTCTGTCACCTGATCATTGAGCGGTAAAGCCTCTTCTTTTATTATCTTACGATATAATTCATCGGACCGTTTATACATTGGCCATTTTTTAATAATATCATCAATTAGAGTACTTTTACCTTGACAAGCTGAACCAGAAATTGCAATTCTCATATTATTGTATTTAACTTAAAATAATAATTTATCAAACTTTGAGTGCTTTATTCCAAATAAGTAATTGCAATCTCGGACTAAAATTGACATGTAGTGCTTTAGCATATTCAGCAACCGCTGGAGCATTTTGAATATGCTCTTCTCTTGAACCACAGCAAGGCATAAACCAGATTCGATTAAGAGGTATCCTTATACCGTGCTTATCATCTACATACTTTTCCCAGATCTCATTAATATCGTCAGATTTATTAATAACAAATTTAAAGCCTGAGCGATTTTTAACATGCCATTTAAGTACTTCAGGCTTATACGTCTTATCTTCAGGATCGCCGTTAGAGCGAAGCTTTGGTGAAGTAGTAAATGTAGCTAACCAATTATGCCATTCATCACTCGGAGTAAGAGTAGCATTTGTTTCGAAATCAATTACAGGTTTAAAATCATAGCGTTCATAAAACGCCTGTACAAATTTCAATAATTGCTTTTCCTGAATAAGAGGCTCCCCGCCCGTGAGCTTAAGAATAGCTGCTGTTTTGAGATGCTCGATGTAATTATTTTCTTCCATAAGTTGGAAGATTTCAGCAAATGTCATTTTGTTCTTAACAGACCAAGAGATAAATGAATCACACCCATTCGGTGAATCTTCAGATGCAAATCCAATACATGTCAAATTACACATGGATAAACGCATAAAGACTGACGGCATACCGACATACTCACCCTCACCTTCGATGGTATAAAAAACCTTATCATCGGATAGGAATAATGTCTCGTTATTAATATCAATAGTACTCATTACAATCAATAATACTGTAGGTTGTCAGATAATCAAGGTCTGAAATGATTAAATAATTATAGATGAAAAAACAAAAACGCACTGCGAAAGCAGCCGCCGTTGTAACATCGAAGACTAACGCTAACACGGAGGTCAAAGATACTTCACCCTACGTAGCCCAGAGAGAAAAGATTGATTTTACTCTTAATGTTCGAGAGCTTCCTTGGACAGATAAACAAAAAGAGATTATAAATCTCTTTCTCGATAAGAGTACAAAATTAATGATTCTTAAGGGACCAGCTGGTACATCAAAAACAATTCTTTCGATGTATCTTGGATTACAACTTCTTACTTTAAAGAAAGTTTCAGATATCGTATTAGTACGTTCAGCAGTAGAGAGTTCAGATTCTAAACTTGGTTATTTACCTGGTGATATTAACGAAAAGGTTAATGTTTATATGACGCCTTTTAATGAAAAGTTTTCTGAACTTGTCACTGAACCACAAATTCACCGTTTACATAAGGATAATAGAATAACAATATGTCCTATTAACTTTGCACGTGGACTTCATTTTGCTGTAAAATTTATTTGCTGCGATGAAAGTCAAAACTTAACAATACGTGAATTACAGACATTGTTTACACGTATGGGTGAATTTAGTAAAATGATTATATGCGGTGATCCGGATCAGTCAGATTTACCTTATGGTAAGTCAGGCTTTAACACCGTATATAAGGCTTTCGATAATGATGATGCAAAAGCACATGGTGTACATTGTGTTGAGTTAACAGAGGACCATATTGTTCGTTCAGAACTCTGCCGTTATGTTACTCATGTATTTAAAGGTATTGTACCTGTAACAAATACAAAAGAATATAGCCCATCAGATACAGCTAAAACTCGCCTAAGGATTTAAGTTCCTCTAATGCTTTTACTACAGCATCATTGGCTTGCTGTATATCTATGGAGGATTGATCCTTGAGAGAGGGTGTAAAGTTGACATTAGTCGATGAATCTGATGTTAGACCGTATTCATTAGCTATTTTTGTTAGCGTATTCTGTAATTGAATTACAGCTTTATCAGGTTCACGCTCTATAAGAGCGTCCATACTTATATTTGTCGGTGAATTTGTTACTGCAACCTGTCCTACAGGTTTAACTTGTGATGTGTATATATCATCAAGTCTTTGATCATTATTAAGGAACGCATTAACAAACTCTGGCGCAGTTTTATTTAGAATAATAAAATGATCTGAGATCTCGCCGCCAAATAATTGTTGCCGTTGCTCAGCGTTCAACGGCTACCCCAACTAATATTATCAAATAAACCTGAATACCCGTTTGTAACATTATTATGTAGTGGTACAGGTCCACCCTTTGGCTTACTCGAAGTTACTGTAGGTGGTGTTTCAATAGGATGTAATATTTGTTCTGGTGCTTCAAGAGGTATTGAAGTTGGTTGATTTTCAATTTCAATTGAAGGTAAGTCATTATGATGCTTAGCTGAGCTATCGGTAATAGTCCAAGCAGTTGTTTTATTTAATTCTGAATAGATTGCTGAATTAGCTTCATGCTCATATACTTCTACCTTTTCAACCCAGCAACGATCGCCATATTTTTCCTTGAGATATGTTTGCGCTGTTTTAAAACACCATTCAGCTGTTTTTTCAATACCAACAGCATCCATAATACGAAGATCACAACCACCAGCATCATTTAATTGTTTGAATAAAGGTAGCAAAGGATCATCTTTTGCAATACAAAGTGTATGATCAAATTGATTATTTAAAATTGCTTTAAGATCTTTAAGTCCACCGAAATCAACTGACCAGTTATTACTGTCGAGTTCGCGACATTCAAAATAAAATTTAGCTTTTATCTGATAACCATGAACTAAGTGACAGTGACTATGGGTAGCTCCAAATTGTCTAAAGGCACAAGAACCAAGATCGATAAGTTTAGTACTCTGATAACTCATAAAGATAGTATGACACGGAAAAGTTGGAAATCAACAGAAAAAGTTATTATTTATCCACCGTCCCTCTTCTCAACTCCATATTCTCTATTAGTTATTCCACGTAAAAAATAAATCAACTAGGAGAGTAGCGTTTACAATAAATTATTTACCCTCTGATCAAAACTTTCATGAGCATGTTTGCTTATTTCAATGGCTGCAATACGTTTTTGAGCTTTTTCCTTAGATGCTGAAGCTCCAGGTACTGTATGCATTCTGCCGTTTTTCTTATAACGTACCTTATAACCTGCTTTGGATTTTTGTATATTATAAGGCATAATTTATCGTCTTCTGTTAGGTGGTGTCCTGCTAGTTAATGGATGAGATGGTAGGTTCATTGAAGCAACATCTGCTGCGGTATATTGATCAACAGGTGCGCCAGTTTTGGTTTTTGTTTCACCTTTCGTTGCTCTACGTGGTGAAGCCGCTACGGGTTTACTTGCAGCTATAGGTTTGATATTTTGTGATTTCTGCCAAGCTGCAGTAATTTGTGCTTGCTGTTGTATGGGTGGACTCCATTTTTTAGTGTTAGGATCATATTGTTTCCAGCCACCTTTACCGTATAAATATGTTTTCTTTTTATCTGCAGTTGTATAACGTGTCTGTCCCGTTACCGGGTTACCCTCTAGTGTTCTTGCATTAATACCTTTTGTTTGATCTCCCGGTGTTGAAGTTTCATTATTTCCAGCTGCCGTTGGAGCCGTCGGCGGTGTTTTTCCTTGTCTGAGAGCTGTAGCAGCGTTTGTATAAGCTTTCATATAAAGATCGCCTTTACCGAATTTTGTTAATACTTGTTTAAGTTGAGGGTAATTTGTTGTAGCTACAACTTGTGATATCTGTTTTGTGTCTAAGTTTAATGACTTATCATTTGCAACCATCGCTGCGATATCTGAAAAATCAATTGAATCTGAAGAATCTGAATTTAACGTCCAGGGTTGACCATCTCCGTTGAAATGTAAACCACCGCTATCCTTCAGACCTGGTATATTACGTGCAGCTACTAACTTTTTATTTTTATAAAGTGATAAAGTCACATTTGTAGAACCGTAATTCTTATTACCCTTTGTAAAGGACAATTCATCTACCGGTGATTTGGCTTTTATCGCCTGTATAGCTTTTTGATCTGGTGTCAAACCAACAGAGTTTGCAGATTGTGATGAAAGTTTAAATGACGTTAATTTTCCCATAGGGAAAAGTTCTACTGTATAAATTGTATCTTCCTTAGTACCAGGCTTTGTATCGCGGATATAGGCGTTTGGAGCTTCGATACCCGGTAATTCAACCTTTATAGGATCACCTTTCATAGGGTTCTCTCCATATAATTTTCTCATTATCTCTTCTTCTTGCGCTGTTGCACCTAATTCCTGCATTGATGTAACAACTTTTCCGGCAGCATTTGCTGTAGCGCTGCCTACCTTTTGAAGCATCGCACCACCCTGAGTACCACCTAGAGCAGAATATACCTGGCCAGCACCTTGAACAACATTTCCAGCGAGCTTTGTAGCTGCAGCGGCACCATGCGTAGCAGCCCGTGCTACCTTAGCCGTTGATCGCGCAGCATTAGCAGCTGTTGCTTTAACTGCTTTCATATAATCACCTAAACTTGCTTCATCTAAAGCTAGGCTAGCTAAGTTGTCAAAATTATTCATTGGCGATATAATATTTATAAAGATTTGTAATATCTTCATCTGTTAAGCCCCGGTCTCTTAAAAAGGCTTCAACATCGTTAATAGATTCAGCTGCATGTAAAATTTGAATAAGTGGGTCATCGAGCGAAATATCAAGAGCAAGAAGAATAAATTCTTTTAAGGCAATGAGATTGTCACTAATATTTGTAAGTCTTTCAAGATGTTCATTCGGAATATCCATTACTGACATATTACCTTCATGATCTGGTACTACAACGAGAACTTTAGTAAATTCTTGATCTTCAGCTAAAACATATCCTTCATAACCATTACAGTTTGAAAGATCAGCACTTTGACTGACGCTAATAGGGTCAACTTTGATACGTACTTTTTTCAAAGTTACCTTCTGTAAACTCTCTAAAATGACTTGATCATACTTCATCCTTATTATTTATGTTGAATTAAGCTAAGTCGCTAGTATAATAAGCATATGTCTGAATATACAAAAGAGTATAAACTTAAATTTGCTAACGGAAATCATCCTCATTCATCTGAAGAGAGACAAGCTATTATTGATAACGCTTCAAAAGCATATGAAGCCTATCTAGACGCTCTTGGTTTTGATTGGCGCAACGATCCAAATAGTACCGGTACACCATTGAGGGTTGCTAAAGCATTCGTCAATGATCTTGCAAGTGGTTGTTATGATAATCCACCGAAGATCACATCATTCCCTAGTAATGGATATGATGGAATGGTATTTCAAGGTGGCATCCCTGTAAAGTCGCTCTGTAGCCATCATCACCTTGCCTTTACAGGTGTTGCGCACGTTGCTTATATCCCCTCTGCTGAAGGTCGAGTAATTGGATTATCGAAGCTCAATCGAATCGTTGAATTTTATGCTCGTCGCCCACAAATTCAGGAGGGTCTTACTGTACAGATTCACGATGCTATTAATGGCGTATGTGAGTTGAATAAGGGTGTCGCTGTCATGGTAAGCGCTACACATACTTGCGCATGTCTCCGTGGTGTAAAGCATGATGGATGTGAGATGAAGACTTCTAAACTTAGTGGAGACTTTTTAGAGGATGGTGCTACAAGAGCTGAATTTTATAACTTTGTAGCCAATATGAAGAGTTAAACACTTCTCTTAACATCAACTAAAGCGTTGAGCCGTCTAATAAACGGCTCTCCTATTAATACTTGCTGTTCATTCTCAGCACGATCAGCAATACTAAATGTTACATCATTGTAACTTTTATCATTTAAAACAATATTGAGTACAACCGTTGGGCGGCTTTCGATGTTACCGCTACCAATATTAATATCAATACTGCCAGTACAAGGGAGTGTAATTTTTTTATCATTTATAGTAGTAAAAGTTATGGTGTCGTCACCATTGTCAGTAATATCTACTCCGTGTAGTACATTATATGCCTCATTACCACTATCAATTTTTGCGACAACAGATCCTATCCCATCTATTGTTATATATTCGGCAACACCTAAAATAGGACGCGTTTCGTCGCTTTCTTTAACGCAGTTATTAACTAGCTTACCGCCCTTCTTTTTCATACCACGTTTGACATAACCTTTCCAGCAATGCCGAGAAGGTTTCTCTAATAAGAACTGTTTAAACGTTAGCATTTCCATCTCCTTCTTGCTGCACATCCACGTGTCTTTTTACCAGCACATCCACCTGCCGGTATCCAAGCTTTTGATCTAGCGCAAAAACTTTTTCTACGCTTAGAAGCTTTAGATCCTTTCTTAGCTTTACCTGTAACAGGAGCTTTAAGATGCGATCCAGTTGCACGATTGTATTTTGCACGACCCTTGGCTGTTAAACCACCCCCGCGGCTAACAGGCAGTTTTTCACCGCGCTTAATAGATAAGCTAGGTCCACCTTCTTCAAGTACTTGTATAAAACGTGATTCGAACAAACATTGCATAATAATATTTAATGTGAGAGAATAAATATTTACGTATGCGTAGCTATATTGACGATCTTAATGCACTTTATAACACTAAAATTTTCTTAAAGGAAAGTGCTGACCTTGGACCAGAAGGTATTGGACTACCTTACGGTGAATATTCAGAGGAATGCGATGATTGTAAAAATGGCGCGCCGATGAGAAAGTGTTTAAAGTGCAAGATGCCTGCAAAAGAGTGCGATTGCGATGAGGAAGAGGTTGCAAGTGAGGATGAAATCATCTTTTCAAGAGAACATCCGCACGGCGAAGCGGATGATTTTGCAGAAACAGGTGAACACCCTGAACATAAAGCATCTAATATGGTAAAGCAGAATTTATATAGAATTACAAAAATGGCTGCTATGTTATACGATATTATTCCTGATGATGAAAATATCGAACCATGGGTAGCAGATAAGCTAAGTAAAGCGACAGACAGTATTAATAGTGTTCTTGGTTTCAAGGACTACGAAGAATATAAGAGACGCGTAGATCATGATATTGAAATTGAAGAAAAGACAGAACAGGATCTTTATAAAAGCATAGATGACGGCGGTGAATCTTTAATTAGTAAAATTAAAGAAATTATGCGTGGACAGCCAAGAGATAGAGTTGAAGATGCTGTCTACGGTATGATCAAAACACTTGAAGCCTAAAGTTTCTTTTTGCGTGGTATAGCAGGTTTATAATTCTGCTTAATATCGTTGAATAAAATTTGTGCCTGATCATCAGGCATACCCGTCGGTAATATTTTTCTAAAATTTACAAAATCGTTATTCAAAACATACTCACGAGCCTTTGTACCGCTAATACCTGTTACATCATCACTATCAGGATCGCGTTCACCAGCAGACTCAACTCTAAGGCTTGTATATCCAAGACGTTTTTCTAAATCTGGATGATCTTTATATGGCTCAAACAGTGATGTATAATTGGCAACGCGATCGCTTCCGCATACAAGCACTAAATCTGTGTATCCCTTACTTACAAGATATTTAACAGCATCAAATATCGATATAATCGATTCATCATCGATAAAGTTAATCTTAGGTAAAGCCTTATCTAAAGCTGTTAATTTATTATTATAAGGAATTGGATTTTTTTTAGGATCGTTACTTCTCGATAAAATAATAAAACTTTCTCTGCGTTCAGCTCTTGCTATCTCTACAACTTTTGAAATTAGCTTTTCATGACCCAGTGTAGGTGGATTCATTCTACCAAAGGTAAAGACCGCACGACCATTGTTTGTAGGCTTAATATCTCTAATAATGTTTTCTACGACAATATTAAATTTCATATTACATTCCTTGGTAATCTAAATGTCTGCCGCCCTGGTCACCCATAACAGTGTTAATATAACTATGACCATTTTTTTCATTATCGTAGTTCATATTATCATTATCAAAATACCATTCAGCATCATTAATATTGCTAGCACCCTCTAGCTCTTCTTCATCTTCTTTATGTGCACCAAATTTTGCGCCCATAAAGTGAGGACTATTAACCTTAAACATTAAATTACCAGCCTTTATAACATACCCTTCAATATCACCGAGCAGTCCTTCAGTCTTAAGAAGATTATTAACAATCTTGGTATATATTTCCTTTTGTATGGGTAATAGTCTTTCTTGAATTTGAGCAGTAAGTGTACGTCTATGACTTACAAGTGCATTTCTACCAGCACCGCCTGCTGTAATTTTTTCTTTAACTTGTTCTAATTCTTGTTCAATTTTTGAAATCTGATTGAATGCTTTTTGCGCTCTAAGAACCTCCGGTCTAAGATCAATTGAATGAAATAAATCAACATTTGGTAAAATAAATTTTACTTCTTTATCATTGATAGCAATTAATTTTTTTCTAATAGAGTCGACATTAACACCTTCTTCTGCTTGAATGCTAATGACAATAAATGTTGACCATGCACCGAGTTTTTCTTTATTATACTGAGCTACAACAAAGCTCACTTTACCCGATGTTGGATCTGCCTCTAAAGCATTAGGTGAATAAAGCCATTCAAGCTGTACAGTAACATTATGTTTACCTATAATAGGTAATACAAGGTGCTTGATACGATCAAAGCTATTTGCAAACGCCTCTCTTGCAGGTGGATATTTTATGGCAGTTGCAAAGCCTTCAGGTTCATAAACTTTACCTGAATAGCTTGAGCGTACAAAAAAACCCTGTTCATCATTACCAACCTTAAGAGCCATGCCGTCAACTTTTTCTGTAACAGTTGAATTTTCAGGAGTAATTTGACCTCTATTTTGCTGTAAAAAGGCAATAAATTGTTTAAAATTTTCGGGTGCCATTGAATAGAGCTCTGGTTTATTCTGCGAATAAAGATGCTGTATACCGATGCGATCACCTTCTTTATTAGCCTCTGTAATAAATTGTTTAAATGTTATCATATAAATGTGTGTCCTGTTGTTACCTCTGCGTTTTGAATAATTTCTTTTGCTTTTTCAGTTCCGTAGATCCAAATAAGCTTTCGAACTATTGCCTGTACATTATTTAGATCATTAGCCGTTGCTTTCTTATTAAAGATTGTTTTTGCAATAGTGTCAGGGTCTTTTGTAAGAACTTGCTTTGTATCTCTGTTAATTAAACCATTTATCGATAACGAATATCCCTTATTCTTTGCTACAGCTGAGAGAAGTATATTGCGATCCTTACCTTTAAGCGGTGCCGTTTCATTTGAAGCATAGAACCATTTTAGGTAATCTGGATCATCACTAAACATAAAATCTACTTGTACATGCTTATTTGTAATTTCACCTTGTTTATTCCAAATTGGTGAAAGAAAATGTACAGATATTCCCGACTTTTTAGTACCGATGGTATCTATACTGTGCTGCTTCCAATAAGCCTGTAATTTACTTTCAAGTTCAGCTTTATTTGTTGTTTTAGAATCAACTACGAGATCAATATCTCCGGAATCAGCTGCTTTGCCTGTTGAACCGAGCATATTATCTTTAAGAGACAAACCTGTTATTTCTTCAAGTTTTTGTACAGTCGACGCTACGTCTTCACGTGTAATACGGCCTGTACTGCTAAACACATTACCACCTTCTCTAAGAAAATATTCTTTAAATGTTAACATCTTTAATGTACGGATCTTGTTTCTTCATTGCAGCAAGTATATGTTTATACTTGCTTATAAAATTACTTGTATTGATATCATTAATATACTGCTTAACGTTTATATTATCCAAGCGCTCAGGGTTATCGGCATACATTTCGTTTTGTTTAATAACAGCTTCCAGAGCTGTTTGTACTGGAAATGCATTCTCAGCGGTAATTTCTGTTCTAAAAATTTCATCTAATGCACCTGCTGGAAATGTCATAGCAGTTGCTTTTGAAAGCAACTTTACAAGACCAACATAACCTTCAGGAGCTACTGGAGCTGGCTCGTTAGCGGCTGGTGCTGGTGTTGCGTTAGGATCTGGAGCAGCGGCATCTTGTGTATCATCAGGCGCTGGCTCACCTTCTTCTCCTATTATACTCCATTGCTCGTTAATTTTGTCAAGAAATTTCATCATAAGTATTTAATACTTATATGAAGAGAAGTTGCTTTGTTTTAAGTTGATTAAAATACTGTTCACTTAAAAATGTAAGATTATTACGCTTAGCAAAAACCTTTACCTTAGCAAAGGTAAAATGTGATTTAAGAAATTCACGGCTCCAACTAAAAGTTGTTATATGCTGCATTAGTTCTATTGCATCACCGTTACGATTATTATATGCTTCACTAATATTACTAAAAATAAAATTTTTATAGCAATAAATGTTGATAGGTAAGAGTTTACATACTTGCTTAACAGCTTGCTCAGTATATTTTATAATGTCGTTATTATCAAAATAATGAATAAGATGTTTAGAATAATTAAAATCTTCTTGATGTTTGAGAATAACTAATCGTTCTTTTGAACGAGCTTTATGCAATTGTTCACATATACCAAGAAAAATATGATGATATATTAATTTCTTAATATCACGTGTAATTTTTTTGGCTGTAAGTAATTCGTATTTACTAAGATCATTTATTAGATCAATTTCAATAGAATGAAACATAGACTTAAAGTCTAGTAGTTTAATATTAAATTGTTCAAAGGTGCAGCTCTCAATCACTAATTCATTATAACATCACATTTTTAATTTTGCAAGCTCTTGTTTTGGAGCCTTACCAATCCTCACATTGCATATACCGTTATAATAATCATCTCTTAAGAGTACATCCTCACCTAACTGTTCTTTAATTTCATAATAAGCTAGTGCCCACTTCGAGTCACAAGTACGTAGAATTCTAAAAATAAATTTATCCTTTCCATATTTTATAATATCCGCATTTAATTCATTTGATGAACTCGTATAGCTCTTCCAATCTGATTCTTTATGTGAAATACGGCCATTTTTCCGACCTTTGAGCGGTCTACGCTTAATACGACTTATACACTGCTTTTTGCCAATGTATTTTTTATTATTAACAGTATTAACAATCAAATAAATGAAACCAAATGTTTCATCAGTAATTATAACACCATCATTCAACAGCCAATGTCCACTATCCATATAGATAGTTATTACACACCCGGTAAATAAACACTCCTACGTTGTACCTGTGTACCTGCTTTTTTACGTTTCTTTGTTTTCTTACTATCTAAAATTGAAGGTATGCGTGCATCAATGCGTTCATCACCTGGTGCGTACGCTGTATCATTCTGAGCAGGGAATTGATTACCTGTATTACCGGAAGTAGCTGGCCCTGTTACTGCGCCTGCTCCACCTGCAACATTTGCAAGCTCTGTAAGAAGGTTATTTACTAAAATATTAAAATTGCTCATTGATTTATCTAATCCTTATCATATATTTATAATTAATGCTCGAAGAATATATAACAGAACTTGAGGAAGACTTGAAGATTAATGAACTTAATCTTAAAGACTATCAACTTCGCCTGCCTGCTATTAAGCATAAATGGACTGGTAGATGCATTCGCCTAAAATCACAAATACATCTTTTAAAAAAACAACGTGATAGAGTCAAAGCCGATATAATGTCAGAGATTGATCATACAAGCGCTGTAAAGTTAACACAACCTGTTATTGCGGCAACTGCAGATCGACATAGTCGTATTCAAGAAATAAATCAAAAAATACAAGAAGCTGAATTAATTGTTGAATTATTAGAGCGTTCAGAAAAAACTTTAAGCAGTTGTAGTTATGATATAAGCAATATTATAAAAATTATGCAACTTGAAACAACATGATAAAATTTGATTACGACGAAAAAAAGCGATTAGGTATTATATCAGGTGATTTATTTGATGAAATACGTGAGCATTTCTCTGTTAAAAATGAAGCAGCTCATTTTATGCGAAGACGTGGTAGGTTTATGTCCGCAAGGACATACGCTATTACACCGACAGGGCGATTTGACCCTTGTTTATATATTGAAATTAAAAAATTTCTTACAAGTAGCCAATATGTAGGTGAAATAGAATATTGTGCTGAGATATTCAATCAAGTAGTACCTGCACGACACGGCTGGCATCAGCAACTTGATTTTAAAAATGAAATTTTTCCGTTAAAGTTACCTCTTAGAGATTATCAGGAGGATATCGTTAAAAAATGTTTATTTGACGGTAGAGGAACAATTATACTAGCAACAGCAGGTGGTAAGACACTTACCTCAGCGTCACTAATATCAAAAATACATCATCTTTACATGTCACAGTATAATAAACAAAGTTTTAAGTGTTTATTTATTGTACCAGATCGCGGACTCGCTTCACAAACATATCAAGATTTTGTTGATTATGGTG
>Ga0209829_10000789_pt1 | contig 27612 bp, 29 predicted proteins | sample C_140205_EF_Meta_FD_187311 | JGI IMG/M metagenome (GOLD analysis project Ga0209829, IMG submission 187311) | Freshwater microbial communities from Lake Croche, Canada to study carbon cycling - C_140205_EF_MetaG (SPAdes) (version 2) | ecosystem: Environmental > Aquatic > Freshwater > Lake... | reverse complement strand
GACAACTCGCGGCGCTACCCCTGGGTCGAGAGTGGTCTGGTACAACTGGTACGAACGGCCGACGAGCATCTGAAAACTGGTGCTCTCGACCCCCGCGCTAGTCGCAAAGCGGGTTGAACTGACGCTCGAGATGACTCCAATGCTCGTGTTGGTCTGGCACCCGTTGATCAGGACGACGGATTGGCCATCGAACCCATTTCCGTTGAATTTAAAGACCCAGTTGGTTGCTGCCACGCTGTTGGAGATAAAAAAAGTGCATGTCCACGGTAAAGCGGTCCACAAGGGTGTGGTGTACGTGTTTAGGGCACTGCTCGGAAAATTAACAGAGGTCAACGTAATGAAGTTGCCACGGGTTCCGGAAGCCCACAGTACCCCTTGTGAGTTCTTAATGACAACACCCGATCCAATCGTCATCGTTCCTTGGACCTCTATCTTGTCTGCAGGGATTGCAAATTTGTTTCTGCAATTGAAGGTGGCACCGACGGACGCGTAAATGTTTCCAAAAGTTCCCGTCGTAACTGTAGATTGCCCTCCTTTGAGGGTATTCGCCGTAAAGGTGTTGGTTTGCGTAAACAAATTCGTCGCGTTCAACCGCACTCCAGCGTACGACGCGGCGAGGGTGTCCAGATACTGCTTGCTGACGAGCTCGTTCGGGGTTAAGAACTCGTCGTTTGGAGAGTCGAGAATCGGCGCACGGTCGAACAAAATGTCCATGTTAGTGAACTGGTTGTCGGCATCTTTGGTCGCGTAGTTTTCTAAAAGGGTGTTGAACGTCGTGAGCGTGGCCGCGTCCGTGTCGACAATGGGTTCCGCAATGGTCGGGCTCTGTAGAAAGGACATGTACCCGCCCGCCCAAACGTGGTCATCCGCTGCATTCAAGTAGTGGCCTTGGTTCAAGTTTGCATTCTCTCCGAAGCTTTCGAGAACCGACATATATGTATCTTGAGATTTAAAAAAAAGCAAGAGCTTCTTGAGCCAAAGGCTCTTTGAGCCAGAGGCTCTAAAGCGAGTCGAGGCGTTTAAACAAGAGTTTGATCGTGACGCTGCCCCCGCTGTTGATTAAAAACGGCTGCAAACTGCCATCCCGCAAGCGATAAAAGATAGAAATTTGAATGTTTTGGATGGGGGCTGTGCCCGTCAACGAAATCCAGCGGTACTGCGCCGTTGGAAGGTACACCAAATTGCTCTTGTAGAACGAATCATTCGCTATAAAGTCTGTGATGATGTTGCTCGTGCTGTTGTTCGTCCCCGTCGTGGCCTGCGCCAGATTGTTGTACACCAGCGGATTGCTCTGCAAGGATGGAATAATCGGCAGCGAACTCGACGTAAACACGAAGCCGAGAATGGGACTAAACGCCGAAATAGTCGACCACTCTTGGTAGGATGTAATCGCCGTCCACGTGGTGCCGTCTGGCCGGACGACAATCTGGTTGTTGACATCTCCAAAAACGCGAAGCGCCATTCGGAAGTTGCGCTGCTGCAAACTTGCCGCATAACCGTAGTTGATGGCCGGAAAGGACCCCATCAGCTCGTAGACGGGTGCGTTCATGTAAAAGTCAATGGCATCCGGCAGACTCTGGTCGTACCAATTGATATCGCAGTACAAAACGAAACACTTGCTGGTCGAGTCGTAGTAAATGGCGGGTGGGTTCGGCAAGGGCCGCGGGGCCGTGTTCGCCGTCAATGCCGTCCCGGCCGCCGCAAGTAAAAGCGCGTCCGTTGCCCGTTCCAAGGCTTCGTACATGAGGCCGGACCAGTACGTAAAGCTGTAGCACGCGTAGTAGCCAGTAGAGTTGTTTTGCAGTCCATTCGGCATGAACTGCGGGGCCGCGGGCACACTGGCATTGATGGCCTGCGGTTCCCAGATGACGGGAGTCGCGCCGCTGGTGTACACGCGCCCCGTGGTTGGATCTGTCCAGTCTAACGTGAAATAGTAGATGGATAAATTGGGATTGCTCTGGTTCGGCTGCATGGTAGGCACGAAGATCGGTAGTGTCCCGGTGTCTGCCGAGAAGCGGATCACACTCATTTTGTAGTTGCTAGGGTTGTGGCAAATGACCGACGCGCGGGCATCGTTGTACTGAAAGACGGGCGGCGCAGTAATCGTACTCTGCACATTGGTGCTCAACAGATCGAAATAGATCTCCGAAGGCTCGTCCGGACTGTACATTTATATAAGTACAAGATAAAAATAAAGCTTTAAAGCATAATGTATTCGGTGCGAAAAGTACGTGGTAAAGACGAGTACGAAGTCAAAAACAAGGAGACTGGACAGGTCCATGCCAAGCACTCGACGCGCGCCAATGCACTTGCTCAAGTGCGTCTCCTTGAAAGTCTTGAAGGCGGCTCCCTTACTGCGGCTGAAACGAAAGGCTTGATTAGCGCTTCGTACGCCGGGCGCAAGGAACAGCCCAAAACCATCGGCAGTTTAACCCTCGACCCCGCTCTTTCCCGCGGCCGCGCCGCCGTGTACGTCGACCCGAAAGGCCACGCCACTGTGGTCCACCGCGGCACCAAATCTACCGTCGCAGACTGGGCCAACAACGCCATTTATGCCGTCACTGGGAACAAAGGTTACAAAAAGACCTCGCGCTACAAGGCCGCCGAAGCCGCCCAGAAAGCCGCGCGCGAGAAATACGGCACGGCGACGGCGTTGGGACACTCTCAGGGGGCCATTAGCGCGCGCATTTTGAATAAAAAGGGCATTGCGAGCGATGCCATTCTCGTGAACCCCGCGAGCCGCGGAGAGGCGCGCCGAGCCAACGAAGTGGTGGTTAAGAGCAAAGGTGACGTAATTTCGGCTCTTCAGCCCACCCACAAGGGCGATTTACTTTTAAAAAATAAAACCTTTAACCCGCTCGCGGAGCACAGCGGAAGCATTCTAAGTCGAACAACGAAGATGATCGGGCAGGGAATGTTTGTGCAAGAAGGGGAGGAAGTGGCCCCTGCCTATAACTTTGAAGGCCTAGATAAAATAGAATTTAACTTTCCAAAACGTAAGAAGAAAGTAAATTATGTCTAGGCTATTCCAGGGATTTGGGGGTGCGTTGCGCCTCTAAAACACGCTCAACAAAGGCCAAAGCAACAAGAATAGGTTTGGGCGGTGGAGGCGGGATGTTCTTAATCCAATACGGTCGCGGCCTAAACATTACTCTCTAGTTAGAAAGAAAATCTATTCGTCGTCTAATTCCTCGTCGTAGCAGCACTCGCACGACCAGCGTTCAACACCGCACTTCATGGGGCACGCTTTGAGTCGACTCTTGCACGCGACGCACACGATGTGGCCGCAGCGGTTCTTAAACTTGGTCTGCTCCATGCACACGATGCATTCCTCAAATCCGAACATCGGGCACGGGTTGAGCATCTGCAGTTCTTCACGCGCCGTAGGGACATCCGCGTGCCCAAGCTTGTGGTTGAACGTAATGTTGCCCCACACGCCCATACGCTCGTCGATGTTCGGCATTCCTCGACAGTGAAAGCGGTACATCGTGTGCTGGTTGTGACTGTGGTCAATTTCAGTCGTAAGAGTCTCGCTATAATGAATCGGCTCTCCAACGTGCTCGTAGATGCGGATTTTGCCATCCACTTTAAGAAAGCGCACGTTGCCGCTGCCGTCAACCGTCTTGATGGCCTCCACCGGATGCCTTATAAACTTAGTCCGTTGGCCTCCTCCTTGATCCTCGAAGGGCTCCTTCTCGAGTATGGACATAATCATTTGATTCATATTTTAGGTTTGTTGTTTTGAAAGTTGTGTGATTTTGGGCGATTTTCAACGGAATTCAACGGCTCTCCAAAAAATCTTTAAAAAAAATCTTTAAAAAAAATCTATAAAAAAAACACAACTCAATTCCAAACTCCAAAAATGAGCGTCCAAGCTATCGCCGCAATTGGCCGTACCGCTTTCAAGAGCATGCGCGCCAACGAGACCGTCTTCTTCTCTCACCGCCCCATGCAATGCTTCGGCTGGCTGAGCAACGACATGCTGAAGCCCGAAATGAAGCGCTGGAGGGCCATGAAGCGCGCTGGAACGCTCTACATCATGCCGGAGAACAGCGAGACGCACACCATCGACGGCAAAGAAGTGTACGTTCTCGTTCTCACCACCGACGACTACGGCTTCGACAAGCTCGGCCACGTTTTTGATGATCCCATCCTCGTCGACGGCCTCATCTACGCGTTCACGATTAAAGAAAACCGCGACCGCGTGCAGGCATATGTGATGAGCGACCCTGCCTGAACCTTTAGCAATAACGCAATATTAAAAAATAAATCATAAGAGTAGAGAATGGGGACCAACTCTCCAGCCTACATGCAAGCCTGGCGCACCGCCAACAAACAGAAATACGCAGAGCAGAGCCGCAAACACTCTAAGAAATGCATGAAGCGCCGCTACGATTTTGAGAAACAGTGCCGGGCCTTTAGGAAGATTGAAACGGATCTTTTTCATTTTGTATTTAAAAATAAAACATCTTGCTAAAGTATAAAATGCCCGCCCCCAACTATGACCAAATGCTCGAGCAGATCACCAATCTTTCGTGGCGTGGGTACAAGGTGTACAACGTCGACGAAGGAAAGAAGCCCATCGACGCGCAAGGTGGCGGCATCACGGACTGGCCAACGCGCACGCCCGAGTACTTTAAGAGTCAACTCAAAGTAAAGGCGGGCCTCAACTACGGCATGATGCTCGGGCCGCAGGAGAACGGCGATTTTATCATCTCCCTCGACTTTGATTGCTGCGGGGCCAAGGGGCCCGACGGTCGCCTCGGCTGCGAGTACACGCAAGCCAAATGGGCCGCCTACCTTCAGAACATTGACCGGCAAGACGGCATGTACTCGTCGTCGACGCAGGGCAACTCCAATGTGCTCATTAATATGAAAAACTCCTCGCTTCTTCCCATCTGCACCGGCTTGCTCGAAGGCAAACCCGTCACGACCTTTGCCGACCATCATCTCGAAGTCCTGCTCTTAAAAAACCAAGTCATTCCTCCAAGCCGCACCATCTGCAAGGTCACCGAGAAGCTCGGCGGCCACCGCTACTCGAGCAATTTCCAATTCTTTTACCAATTGCGCGACGGCGACACCTTCCTTACGGCCTTCTTGAAAGACTTGTTCGCCAACCGCAACAAGAAGCCGGAACCCGAAGTCGAGCGACCCCTTTTCAAGCCCACGCTGATTGCTTTTACCCTCTTCCACCGCCAAATTCTCGAGAACATTCCTGTCAAACATTGGCGCGAGTACGATCTCTGGATTCGCGCCATCTGGGCCCTCAAGTTCACCTTTACTGACTCCCTAGAGATTGCGGACGAGTTCAGCAAGGGCCCCAACTACGTTTCTAAGCGGGACGTGGCCGAGAAAATGAAGCTTGGCGTTGACCCCAACATCGGGTGGGGCTACCTCGAAAAACTTTCTCGTGAAAATAATCCTCGCCGCCACGCCATCATTCAGTCCATGAACAAGATCGACGACACCGATTGGGCCCTCGCCCAGCAAGCGATTCTTATTGTGGACACCGTGCTTAAGATCGACGGCCAGCTTTACATTTATGAGGGCGGGTTTTGGATTCTCGACGAGAAAAAGGAGCGCGTAAACCATCTCGTCAACAAAAAGCTCCGCACCCTCTGGAAAGAAATTCAAGGCCTCTACTTTCTCGAGGACCGCGACGACAAGCAAGTGCAAGCCAAAATCACGGCTTGCGGCAAGGTCCTGGTCAAGCTCGGGTCCGACAAAGCCCGTGCCCAGATTACGAGCTCCTTTTTCAAAGACATGCCGGAATCAGATGTCGTTTTCGACGAAAATCCAAACCTTTTCTGCTTCAGAGACGTTGCTTTCGACCTCACCACAAACAGCCGCGTCGAGCTCAAGCCCAGCGACTACGTTACGCAAAACACCCACTACAACTACGAGGAGCCTACCGAAGAAGAAATGGCGGACTTTATGGCCTTTTGGGAAAGCATCTTCCCCAACGTCGAGATCGGCCGCTGCTACAAAAGCGTTCTCCGCACCTGTCTCTCGGGCCGCTCTCAAGAGAAATTCATCATGTGTTACGGCAAGGGCGGCAATGGCAAGGGCGCAATTAACGAGGTGACCGAGCTCATGTTAGGCAAAGACTACTACTATGGCGGCAACATCACGACCCTCACCACGCTGCCGAAGGGCGGGGTCAACGTTGAAATGGCGCAAATGGACCGCAAGCGCTGCATTCGTTTTAAAGAAGTGGAGAGCACTTGCGTGCTACAGGTCTCTGTGCTCAAGGACATGACCGGCGGCGGGAACATGAACGCGCGCCTTCTGTACAGCACCCGGACTGAAGTCAAAATGCAAGCTACGGTCATTATGGAGTGCAACGAGCAGCCCGGCCTTAGCGGGGCCGTAGACGCGGCGCTCATTCGCCGCTTTGTGACCCCGCGCTTCGAAACTGAGTTCACGGCGCACCCGACACTCCCGCACCAGCGCCAGGGCAGCTTGCGCTTCAAGGACCCCGTTTGGCAGAAGCGCGCCAAGTTCTGCCTCTTTCAGTTTCTCATGCAGGAGACCGAGGTCAAAATCTACGAGCCGCGCGTCGTGCAGCAGGCCAGCATGTCGTACCTCGAGGGCGCGGACGAGTTTGCGGCGTACATGGACCGCAACTACGTTGTGACCGAGTCCGAGGCCGACATGGTCCCCGTCAAAGACATCACCTGGAAGTACAAGCAGACGCTCAACCCGCACGGCAAGGTCTACAAGAAGTGCACCAACACTTTCGTAACCGAAAAGCTTAAAAGCAACGTGAAGTGGGGCCCCATCTATGCGGCCAACTGGCGCGCCCGCGTTCGCAAACCCAAGGACGCAGAGAATGTGATGGTCATGCTGCGCGAACTCGAGGCTTAAACGCGAATGGGGACTTTCTCCTAGCAGTGGGGAGTTTTCATTTTATAGGCCAATTATGCTGTCATTTTAAATTTAATTATTCAAAATGTCTGCTTGGCAGAAAGTCCCCATTTTGGGGAGTTTCTGCACCTTGTTTATAAGAGTCCTCCTTATGACCCTTTTTGTTCCAGGACACTTTGGTCAAACATGGTGCAGAAACTCCCCATTTTGGCGAAAACCCCCCATCCCCTTTTAGGACATTCTGTCCCTTCTTCTCTCCTCTAATAAAAAACAAAAAAGCTTAAGGAAGAAGGTTAAACAAATGTTAACATAGAGTAGAAATGAACCGCTTAGCCTCGATCACGCGCAAGGAGCAAGAGTTTTGGCAGGACGTGGCGCAGGGCAGGGAAGAGCGGGAGCGGCAGTCTTTGGCGGACCTCCACGAGCGAATTGCGTGGGTTCGCAGCAACTACACGGTGGGGCGCGCGGCCAACAACGAAATAAACAGATTAACACTGAAACGGGACGAGTTTTTAAAAAAAGCCAATGAACTTAGTGAGGACGACCGCCTCTTTTTGAACTGGGTCGAGACTCGAAAGGCGGAATTTAAATACTTGTAAAAAAGAATGGAAATCTACTACTCGAACAAGCCGGGGAAGCGCTTTTACGCTAAAATTGAAGGCAAACTAATCTATTTCGGGCAGCCTGGGGGGGGATAAAAGAGCCTTGTCATTTGTCATTAAAGGGGGACAACCCAGGGGCCTCGGGCGTTGATGTAAACATCGCGCTCTTCTTGCTCGGTGCGGCCCTCAGCATTGCGCAGAGGTTCACCCGCTGCTTGGCGCTCACGAGTTTGCGCCATCGTCTCCGGGGAACTGCGGAACTCGAAAAGCGGAATCGGAGGATTGGCACGGGCAGCAGCTCCACGCTCTTCGCGCTTCCTCTGCTTGGTGCGTTGACAACGGATAATGGAGATCTTTGTCGAAATGTTGCCAATGCAGGCCTTGGCCGCTGCAAGGATCTCATCCCAATTGGTAATGTTCATGCGAAGCGACGGGGCTTCGCCGTCGAAGAGCTGCACATCGAGGCGAGAGATGTAGTGGAACTCGAACTTGCGAAACATGTCGTCGAGGCCTTCCGAGACCGCGTCGACCTCTTCGAACGGTTTGAATCGGATGAGAACTTGCCACTTCTTTTCGTTTTTAAAGACGTGGACGCGGTGGCGTTCGTTAGCAGCATGCGCCCAAACGCTGACCACGAAGGGCTCGTTGTAAAGATTGTCAATTTCCATTTTTTATAAAAGTTGTGTTGTCGGACCCTGTTTTTGGAATAAATCCGTTGAAATCCGTTGCGTGGCGAAGCCACTTGGGAGCCGTTGGCTCCCCAAAATCGCCAAAAACAAACACAACTTTCAAAAAACAAAATGTCGCACAGCTACGCCTCGTTCACCAACTTCCGCTTCCTGTGCCCATGCGGCTTCTCGAAGTGTTCGCGGGACGAGCGAGCGCGGGCGATGGTGGCGCGTCTCCACAAGTGCGACGTTTCAAAAAAAGCGAACAAGACCAAGGTGCATTTCAACTACACAGCGGGCAAGAATGCGCTTTACCAAGGTCAGAAGGGCGAGACGGAATCGATGGCGTATTTCGATGAGCGGGACGGGGTCACCGACACGACTGTAGTGCATGGCATCAAGTGCAACATTTGCAAAGAGACGTTAGCGCCGCATACCTGCGGCCAACATTTGGACAAGAAGTTTATGGCTGCGCTGCACGAATGCGCTGGCGCTGCTGTTCGCTAAGATTAGGGCGCAATCCGATGCGCCGCTTTGTGTTCATTTGCACGCTGCCGCCAAGGCTCTTTAAATACGCTTTTAGATCAACAAGGCGGGTTTCAGGGCGGCGGTAGAGTTTTTGCGTGCCCTCAAGGCGGTGCCCGGGGTGTTGTAGGGTGCCTTCCCGAAAGAGGCCCTTGATGCGGTTGCGCATGGTCGGGACCCACTTTCCGTACTTGTAGCCCCCTAAAGTGTAGCCGGACACGGCAAAGTACCTCGCGACGCACGTAGCTTGGTGTACTTTATATTTTGTAATTACAAAGAAAAGACCTTCCATTAGGACCATTAGATAACATTCCTTTCAATTTTTATCTCTCGCCTTTGTAAAATGAGCGGGTCTTATCTCGCACTGAAGCAGCAGATTAACCAGATCCTTGCGCTCACGATAGCCAACGGCGGCGGCGGTACGCAGAACCTCCAGCAGGTCCTCGACGAAGGCAACGAAAGCACGACCGCGCTTAAAATTCTGTCCGACGCGGATCACTATACAGAAGTCCTACACGACCCCGCGACCCTGGTGGGGATCCGCGTTTATGACGACTTTTTCGGTCAAAAAACGGCGACTCTGGCCTCAAATACGCTATCGATTACCGACGTTCAGGCACCCAATACCGCAGTGGCCGAGTTGGGCTACCGGTTGGATTTAAATTTAACCAACGGGGCTGCGGAGGTCCAGCGGTGCCTCTATGACACAAACAGCATTAATTTCTTGAGCAACGTGGCTGCCGTTGACATCAACACGCTGTACTCAGCGACGGGCGTGACGACCAACCAAGACTACGCGCTCGATGCGCCTCTTCTGACCATTCCTGGCCAAGCGTCGTTCGACACCCCGCCGCACAGCGTAGAGCCCGTAAATGGCAACGATTTGGCGACTAAAGGTTACGTGGATAGCCTTGTGGGACAGTACTCGGGTGGATATAATTTTTTTATGAACTACAGCGTGGACGACGGGATTTATAAATCGCTCAGCCCGGAAGTGGTGGAGGCAGCCCAGCAGTCGGTTTTAACCGTAACGGACGGGACAGAGCAGGTCGTGGCATCCTTCGTGAGTGGTGCCCTCGGCATAGAAGCGATCCCCGCAGGAATTTGGAATTGTCTTATTTACGGACAAATCAACGCAACTGCCGGCCTCGGCACGTACTTTTTTGACCTCTTTAAGCTCACGGATACGACGGAAACCTTGATTATACGGAGCGCCATGAGCGCCGACATAAATTCGCTCAGCCCGGCGGCCTACACCGTAAACGCAGCCATTCCGGCCGCCTACCCGCTCGCACTCACGGACAGAATCGTAATTCGGATTTACGTGCACCACGACGGCGGCGCAAAGAACGTTACAACCTACTTTCAAGGCACCTACTACTCGTTTTCGCAGAGCACCTTGAATGCGGGCACCACGTTGCTCGGGTCGAATAACACGTGGACGGGTCTTAACAATTTCGTGTTGCCGCCCACAACGCCGACGAACCCGACACCGGCAGCCGACGCGCTGGTCAACTATGGGGACATTGAAACTTTAATTTCTGATTCAACCCCGGGTTTGGCGGCCGTGCTTGGGGTAAGCGCGGATGCGTCCGGCAACAACATAACGGGTGTGGGGTCGCTCTCTGCGACTGCTTTATATGTCACTCCGGGTCCAGGGGCTGCGTACAGCACTTTAGTTCCCAATGCTTTGGATTTCAAACCGGCAACGGGAGATTATCCGGCTTCTCATTTGGACATTAACTATTTGAGCTTGGATTCTGAAGCGGGAACTTACGCCCGACTCTCGAATTCCGACACACCACGGCTAGCACTCACTAACGCGACTCGAAATTTAGAGTTGACCAACGGCAGTCTCTACGTGGGGCCAGGCTTCGGGTCGTCGGGCCAAGTGCTCACGCGGACGGCCGTCGGCAACGAGTTTGAATGGGCGGATATCCCCGCGCCGCCCACTCCAGACCCGATTGTGAGCACAATTCAGTACTTTTTGGAATCCGCGAGCCCCAATTTCCAGTACCCGCCTGCCCAGCCGTCCGCCGCCCTCATTGCGACCACTCAGTACTACGGGTGGTACTTTAAGAACGCGGTGGCGCTGCGGAAGATTGACTGGTACTTTGCCCCCGACAACGCGATGACGGTCAGCGATGTTTTAGGATTGTATATGAATTTTTATAATGTGGCCACCACCTCGAGTGATGCGCTGCCGTACATTTCAATCTACACCAAACCCACGGGTAGTGGCGACATTATTCCTGGGTTCGCGCACTCGGTCTGTGAGTTCGTTATAACGTATACCCCAGCGCCGACCACCCCGTACTGCGCTTTTATGAACATTTCAGGAACGCAGCCCGACCCTTTTCCTTACGGGCACGTGCTGATACCGATGATTCAACCGGCCTTTAATAACCCGCGGGGTGAATACCTTCCAACCGAAGAAGTGCTGGCCATTTCTGTAGGGACCGACTCGGCGCAACCCATAAATAGGGTCGAATTCACAATGGCGAAGGTGGGCATCTGTCTGGCGCAGGGCAACCAAGAAGCGATTTTAAATCCGCTATTCATCGCCCCAAACCTGACGCAAGTGCTGGCGAGCGGGTCCGCGGCGGGAAGCCAGCCCATTTCAGGGGTCACGACGCTGACGGCGACGACGCTCAGCGCGCCCACCCTGGATGCGAGCGCGGTGTTGAACGTGGGCGCGGCGACGGCGCTCGGGGTCAACGTGGGGCGAACTGGACAAACGAGCGATCTAAAAGGCAATGTGCGCGTGAATGGCAGCTCGGGCACCTCTGGGCAACTGCTCACGAGCACTGGAGCCAGCACGGCACCCACGTGGCAGACTCGTGCGACCGAAACACTGGCCCAAACACTCACGGCGGGGAACACCGCCAATATGGGAATTAATATGGGAACTTTCGGCCTGAGCTCCTGTGCATCCGTCGATTCCGCAGCCGCACTGGCTCTGGGTGGTTCTACGGCGACAAGTACCGCAGTGGGTCGCCTGTCACAGACCACGGACCTGCTGGGCAACGTGCGCGTCAATGGCAGCAGCGGCACTACCGCCCAAGTGTTGACAAGCACAGGAGCAAGCACGGCCCCGACCTGGCAAACTCCTGTGACCGAAACATTGGCCCAGACACTGACAGCGGGCGCGACAGCCAACATGGCGATCAACATGGGTTCTTTTGGATTAACGGCGTGCACTTCCGTCGACTCGTCCGCCGCACTGGCTTTGGGTGGTTCTACGGCGACAAGTACCGCAGTCGGTCGCCTAACGCAGACCACGGACTTGCTGGGTAACGTGAGGGTAAATGGGTCCAGCGGGACAAGCGGGCAAGTGCTGACCTCGACGGGAGCGACAACGGCACCCACTTGGCAGGCAGCGGGCGCTGGAGGTTCGCAAACGTTGGCGCAGACGTTGACCCTCGGAAACACTGCCAACATGGGAATAAACATGGGCGGTTTTGGATTGACGAATACTTCCGCAGTGGACGCGAGCGGCGCGGTGCTCACACTGGGCGGCACAACGGCCACTAGTGTTGTCGTGGGTAAGGCAGGGCAAACGACGAATTTGGTGGGAAACACGCAGCTCAACGGTGTCGCGACGGCGGGTCTTGTTTATAGCACGGGCACGAACCTGGCCTGTTCTGCAACCATCCCCATTGTGGGAAGTCTATCGTTTACAAAAGCCACCCTGCCCACGTTTCGAATCGACCCCACCAATTTAAGCGTCATCATGGCTTCGACGACCAACTCAGCTTCGTGCGCCATGTTTCCAGATCAGATGCAGATGAAGGACGCGTCTGGGAATACAGCTATATGGAATTGGGCACGGGATGGTCCGACGACGAGTGTGCTCACACTCACTCCTTACACGACAACCGAGTTGAAAAAAGCTACAAGATTGAACGGAAGCGCAACTGGGTTTGTGTATCAAAACGCGAGTGGGTACACGCCCACCCAACTCGTGACGGCGACGACGGGCAATGCCTTCATCGCAGATGGGACAACCATGAACAACAATGCGATCGTATGGATAACGCCGACGGCCGGCACGCTAGTAGGGCGAACTTTTCGACTTTGGACACTACGTACTGAGTACGTCGATTGCTACCGCGTTTCGATCCGCAACGACAGCGGAGTGCCTTGGACGATCATCCCCACTACTCCACAAATCATTTACGGAAATACGACTCTTTTGTCGGGCTCGACGTTGAACTACGCCGGAATCGTGGACAATTTCGGAACAATGTCGTACATTTGTCTCTCTGCTTAGTAGAATGGACGCGCCCTTTGACGCACCCGACGAAGTTTTGAATGCTCTAGGGCGAAGCTTAGCTCCTGACTTGCAACCCACGAGCCCGAGTTCAGTGGACTCGGACGTGTCTAGCTGGACTCTCGACATTGTAAAAATGCTCGAGAACCTGCTCTTGAACTCGAATAACTACAAAGAAAACCAACGAAAGCACATCTTTCTGCTGTCGTACCAACTCAACTTCTTCAAATTGCCCCTTATTCTCTTGTCAGCCATTAACAGCGTCTTTTCGATTGGGCTTAGCGCCTTCATCAAGCAGGAAACGGTATCGGTTTTGAACTGTCTTATCTCGTTGCTGATCACCGTAATTGGCTCGGTGGAGCTGTATTTAGCCATTCAGAAAAAGCTGGAGATTAGGCTTCAGTCCTTTCACCATTTTGAAAGCCTTTGCAACAAAATAGCGGCTACCTTAAGGCTGGACGCGTCGAACAGAACGGGAACGGGTCCGGCTTTCCTTCAAGAGATTCTGAACGAATACAAGGCTGGGCTGGACGCTGTTTTGCTGAATAAAACGCCTTGGGCCGATTTTTTAATAGAAGAGTCCATGAAAGTTCCGAGAGCCGTTTAAAATTTCTAAAAATAAAATTTTAGTTAAAAATAAAATGTAGACTCAGTCTATAATGGCCGACTTCTCTACCGTCAAGGTTGCTGACCCCGTAATTGGAGATGTGACCGACAAATTAATTTTTGGGGTAAAGAGCGGGGCGGCGAGCTCGACTTATCAAACCTTCCCAGTTACAAGCCCTAGCAATAGCAGCTTGGTCTGGCAAGTCTCAGTCCCCTCAGAGAATGTCGTGGTCGACAGGAGGGTATTGATGAGAAGTGGTATGACGATTACACTTTACGTCGACAATCTTGCGGGGAACCTCGTGGTCGGCTCCCGTGTTTTTGAATACGGCTTGACCGATTCCTGGGCTTCCTTCCCCCTCCACAAGTCCTTTGTCACCCAAACCGTGGGCATCAATAACTGCAGCATCTCGGTGAACACCAAGGACGTGCTCCCGGCTTTGCTACGCCTTAACGATTCGCGCGAACTTTATCGCTTCAATTCCATGACTTGCAGCATGCCGGACCAGGCGTACGGCAAGTACTCGGATTCCATCCGCGCGACCAACTCGCCTCTGGCCTCGTTCAACACCGGTTCCTACGACCTCGACCAGGTGCCCCGCGGCGCATTCCCGGCCGTCGTCGAGTGCCTCCAGTACACTGCGGCCGGCGTTTACGTCAACGCCTCGAACGTGGTCGCAACGGCAACGAACACCTTCCGCATCACCGTGTCCAGCATCTTTACGGAGCCCATTTTCGTTGCTCCTTTTATCTGGACTGACAGCGAGTACAACAACCAGGGCTTGCTCGGCATCAACACCATGTCGATGAACTGCGTGACGGACGGCACTCTGTCCCGCGTCTGGTCGTCGGGTACCTCCAACATTACCCGCGTGGTGGCGGGCGCAACGGGCCTGAACTCCATTTTCGCGGCCAACCCATCGCTGTACACCTGCCAGTTCCCCATTGCAAGCATGAATTCGGGTCTAGCGCAGCCGTCTATGCTCTTCCGCTTCCTCTCGTCACAACCGACAGACATGCTGAAGACGCGCAATGTGTGCCCCTGGCTCGACTACCCACGGTACATTCAGTCGCAGGGCGTGACCGCCATTGCGGGTGGCGCAAGCGCGGTTCTTACGTCTTCCAACATTCAACTTTCGTCGATCCCGGACCGTTTGGTTATCTGCGTGCGCAAGCAAATGTCGAGCCAGACCGTTCAAGATCCGGATATGTGGCTTGCCTGTACGGGCCTTAGCGTGAACTTTAACAACAGTTCGGGCCTCCTTAGTTCGGCGAGCATCAGCGACTTGTACGCCATCTCGCGCAAGGGCGGGTCGAGCCAGAGTTTCGGCGAGTTCTGCGGCCAACAGTGGTCCACTTCCGTGGGCGGCCAGTACGGAAACATTGCCACGACGGGCTCCCTGATCGTGCTGCAGCCCGCGTTCGACTTTGGGCTTCCGACTTACCTCTCCAGCTCATCCTTGGGCTCGTTCAATCTTCAGTTCACCATTTCCGTTTTCAATCAGCTTGCCGTGCCGGTGAACGCGGAGATTTGCGTGATTGCGATCCAGGGGGGTCTGATCGTTTCCCAGCAAGGGCTTACCACAACGTACCAAGGTCTTCTCTCGCGCGCCACAACTCTCGAGGCCATGGTCTCCAAGGACTCGGACGTGGAGTCGGCGCGCTCGCTGGATCGCCTCACGGGCGGCGGCCGCATGTTCATGGGCGCGCGCCATCGCATTACGGGCGGGGCCATGACGGGCGGCGCTTATTCAGGCGGTGCTGCCTCCGGAGGTCGGAGCCGACTTGAGTCACTTTGTTAAAAAATATGGCATATTTTCTTTTCTCATATAGTTCTATATGCAAGCTTACGACAAAGCCATCTACGACGTGATTCGCGAGCTCGAGTTCAGACAGGAGCCCATGGCCACTCCCATGATTCCGCAGTGGATGGATCGCGCTCCTCGCGTTTCAGTCGACAGTGCAATTGGAATGGGGATGTCTGGCGGCGGCGGCTATCGCGAGTACATTCCGGGTTCGTTTCCGAGCGGCTACCCTGCGCTGTACCAACTAGACCAAGAAAGCGAAAGCGGAGCGTCCGCGCCGCACATGAGCGAACACCTTTACGGATTGGAACCGTCGCAGATGACGGGTGGTAAAAAAATGAATGTTGGGCAGAAAATTGGCCACTTCTTCGCAGAAGCCGCCCGTTCAACGCCGCAGGGTCAGATTGTTATGGCCTTGGACAAATCCATACGGCATCCAAAAGGCAATTTCATTAAAACACTGGCGAAAAACACAGAGCACAACTTGATGGAAAACACACCGCAGGGCAGGCTGGCCCAGGTTGTGGCTCGCAAAATCGGTGGTGGTGGCAGCAGCAGCAGCAGCGACATGGAGGGCGAAGGGTTTGTTGAGGACGTAATGCGTGCTGCTAAAAAGGTACGTAAAGTTGTTAAAAATCCTTCAAAGGCGCTTGAAATGGTCCCTATTGCGGGACCAATTGTTAGAAAAATACGGAAGTCAAGGGCACGAGCAGCGCCCGTAGCCGCGCCCGCAGCCGCGCCCGTAGTTGCCGTCCGTAAACCCCGCAAGGCACGCGTTACAGTTGTAGCCGAGCCCGTGGAAGAACGACCCGTTACGAAAGAAGAGGCGCTGGCGCAGTTTCCGTTGCCCCCGTCGATGGCTGGGCAGGGCATGTACGGTGGAAAGGAGTCGCCGTTCTTGAAAAAGGTGCGCCGAGTTGGCCGCAAGGCGATTGCGACGGTCGCGCCTATCGCAAAAGGCATTGGCAAGGCCGTTGTGGCTGCATCTAAAAACCCGCTGGTTCAGAAATTGGCCGTCGAGGGCGCAAAAGCTGCGTTGAGTGGGGGCAAGGTCGACGGCCGCAAAGCGCGGGCGGCCATTGTCAAGCGCATTATGCTCGAGCGGGGTGTAAAAATGATCGAGGCGAGCAAAATCGTAAAATCCGAGGGTCTGTATTAGATCCGTTGCAAGAAATTTATTTTGCGGTGAGTTTTGGCGATTTTCAACCACAACTTTCAACACAACTTTATAAAAATGGAACTTGTTACCTCCAGCGACATGAAAACTCTGGTTCGGGCCACCGTTGCGGACCGCGAGCGACGACGGGGCGAAACCTTTTTCTTTTGGCACGAGGAAGCTCGGCAGATGCAGTGGGGCACCAACGAGGAGTTGATTGTCCAGATGAAGATCTGGCGCAAGCAGCACAAGAAACAAGAAATAAAATTGAGGGAGTGCAATAACGCTACGAAGATGATCAATGGACAAGAGTGGTTTATTCTTACGGTGCAGTCTTACGTTGATCGAGTGGCTAATCCTTGCCGCCTTGGTCTAGGGTTCGATACGGGTTACATGGTGTCGGGTTCAACTTACGTGTTCAAGCATGCGCAAAATCGCGATGCGACTTACAAATATGTGATGGGTTTGTGATTTGTTTTTTGTTTTTTAGAAATTAATTGACCCTTCGGGGTCCTTGATGCGTCTGGGAAAGCAGGGCTTGCGGTATGAAACCGAAGACTGTGAAGGGGGTTCGAATCTCCACGTATCACTAGTACCCTAAGGGGTTAGAGGCCTCTGGCCTCGAAATAAAAATAAAATGGGATTGTATACGATGCCCTTTTATGCCTCGTGGGAAGAAGCGGTACCGACTCAAAGCGCGCTTAAATCGTACGGTTTTGTGACGACGCAGTTACGCGCTGTCGAAAAGCAAAACGAAGACGACGTATTGGCCTTGCCCGTGGCCGACCAAGACGCGGTAGACACTTTATTGGACACCTTAGGATCCGTTGCGGCCAACATTGAAGCGATTGTTTCCAGTCGCGTCGATGACAGTTTAATTAATGAAATACGTCGTCGCCCTCTAGGGCCGCCACCGGGTGCACCTGGTCCAGCTGCTCGCGTAGCCTTTCCCGTTCCTGCTCGTCGACCTCTAGATCCAGAAGGACCCGATTTGCCGCCCGCAGCTGGGCGCGCGCGTCCTGGTGTAGATTGGTTCGGACGACCTGTCCCAGAAGCGAAAGAAGAAGAATTAGAGTATAGTTCGGCCTTGGAGAGCGACATCCGTGCGGGTTCCCGGGATGATTTGTCGGCTTTCAGTCGCTTCAGCGGCGCGACAGTCCCACGCGAAGGTTCACTACGCGCCATTAGCGAAGGGTCGCGCACACGCGACGCATTTCCTCCACGGGCAGCTCTAGCACCAAGGACCCGCGCTAAAGTAGACGAGTTTGATGTCGATCCCGAGGAAATTGTTCGCGGAGCCGAGATGGGCGAACGATCGGAAACGGCAAGGCTGCGAAAGCTGCTTGTTCGAGCAGAAGGACTTGCTGGAGAACCAGACACAACATCTGAACCCTTTGCCGCAGAGCTAGACCCTCGTGCGGCTTACTTGGAAAATGTCGGACGTTCGCCGCGGTTCCGATCTCTTTTGCCTGAACGACCGGGGACAGCCTCAACAGAATCCGAAGAACCTTCTCCTAGACCCTCTCCTGCACGCTCTCCTGCACGCTCTCCTACTCGTAACTCTCCTGTAATCACTCCTTTTCGTGGTTTAGCTCGTCAAGTCACATTGGAGAAAGACATTTCTCCTTTTCTGAGTCGCGCCCCCGTTCCTCCTCCCCCAGCTCTTGGAGATTACATTGAACATTTTCGAGGTGTAAGTGCAGCGGCCTTAAGCCGAGAAGGGAATAAATTGGCAAAAGCCGGGTATGAAATCGAAGTACCGCCTCCAAAGGCACGCACAGAACAATCCGTAGACAAACTTTTACAGCGGGTTGCAGAAGTGAGTTTGGACGCAGATCAACGCTACTTAGAAGCGAAGGGAGAAGTACGTCCTGGCAGTGCGTTTGCACCCAAGGAGCGCCCGAAACTAAAAGGAAAAGCGCCCAAGTACGGAGAATCGGTGGGTTCTGGGATGTGCGGCGGAGCGCAGGCAAGCGCGCTCCCCACCTCGGCCAAGGTCGGCACACTGATCGACCGCGCCCTTCGAATGCTGAAGAAGATGGATTTCCGCATCATTCCCGTTGCCGATTTGGAGGAAATTAAAGCGGTCACCGAGCACATCCGCGGCATGGTCATTGTACCAGGCGGCGACCCGGCCTTGGCCACGATACAAGCCAAAGTCATGGCGCTTCTAACCCAGCTCGATGTCAAGGTCGCGACGCATCGGAGTTTAATCCAAGTCGGCTCTGGATTCGGCTATTTGCCCGCCGCTCGTACTTCCGAATACATTGGCCCCGTCATGGAAGCGATGCCCCGGCGCTACATGTAAGGTCTCATCCCCGAACCAAATTTATTTTAAAAAGAACAATGCACTTTCTCAACTCGTTCAGCGAATACGTGTCCATTTTCGGCGGATCTGTGCGCCCGATGGACGCGTAGTATGCTGCGATGATCGGAAGAAGTTCCTCGCGTTTTATTTTCAAGGCTTTTACCGAAGCCATGTCCATTGCTTTTAAATATAGCTTTCTTTTAAATGAAAGGGAAATACCATTTAGTTGGCGGGGGCTACAAGTCCGAGTCGTACGAGTTCGAGGCACCCGATTTAAGGGCGCACGTCAACCATTTGCTTGCGAACACGCACTTTTTGTGGCTTCGAAAGGGGGGAAAGCTCGTCAAAAATGTTAAAAATTGTAAACTGAATAAGAATTGCAGCTGCTGCTTTGTCCTAAAGAAGGGCGACCAGACGGCGATTCATGAACAGAACTTCGGGAAACGAGGTAAGAAAAGCATCCCCATGGACATTGATTTCCACGACGGAAACGCCTTCAAGCAGTTGAAACGGCTCTGTAAACTGCGTCCAAAACCCGATTTGATCGCGTTTCTCAACGGCCCTGTCGCCCTCCTCAATAAAAAAGCAAACGACGAGGACGTAATGGCGGTACTTGAGGGGCGCAAACCGGATTTGCGTATGCGGCACGAGGTCAACGAAAAAACAAAGGCGTTTCTTAGATCGATTAAATTATCTTAGTTTAGATTAATGGCGTTGAATACAATTGGAAAAGGTGTTGCGATTGCGCGTCTCGGGAAGCAACCCATCTACGTTTCTGAACACAAACTCGAAGATGGGGCTGCACTTCTCAGAGCGAAGAACGGCGACAAATTCCAGCAGATCCCCAACAAAAAGCAGGAACGGAGCGTCCTGTATGTGTGCGCGCCTAGCGGTGCGGGCAAGAGTTATTACTGCGTCCAGTGGCTAAAGGAGTATCGCAAACTCTTTCCAAAGAACCCCGTCTTTGTTTTCAGCTCGTTGGAAGACGACGAGACGCTCGACGTGTTACCCTACCTCAAGCGGATTAAAGTAAAAGAAGAAAAGTTCTTGAATTCAGACCTAAACGAGAAGGATTTCGTGGACTGTTGTTGTGTCTTCGACGACATCGACGCGATCAGTAATCCTAAAATTAAAAAGAAAGTGTACGACTACCTGACCATCCTGCTGGAAACTGGGCGGCACAGTCGAACCAGCGTGATCTGTACTTCCCACGCTTCTTGTGCCGGCAACCTCACGAAATCTATTTTACGGGAAGCGCATAGCGTGACGATCTTCCCGCGCACAATGGGAGGCAAGAGTATGAAGTATTTACTAGATAACTACTTTGGATTATCGAAAGAAGAAATATCCGCCGTTAAGAAATGTACGGGTCGGTGGGCAACGATTTGCAAGACCTTCCCCATGTGCGTTATAACAGAAGACGAAATTAGAGAAATCGTGCCTGGTTAAGCATGGAAGACTGGACTTGGGAGGCTTTCAGCGTCGTTTACGACCTACTTTTGTGGCAAAGGGCCTTCTACATGGCCTACGACCTCTGGGATTTGGATTATCGCTTTCGATTATCTAGATAATCCATTCAATTAATACGCTGAAACATATATATATTACGCCAAATGGGCAATATATATACATATATGTGAATAATTAATTAATTATTGCCCTTGGGCAGTCTATATATGGTGTAAATCGTAATCTGGATATGTTTTTCGGGATTATTCGTTCAATATAACTGGATTATTCGTTCGTGTAATCCAATTTCGGTGCAAATGCGTGCGTTCATGGGCGTATTTGTTGATGCCGGTGTACTTTCCGCCGCATAAACAGGTATGGTGGTGGCTCATCTCGCACCGCAACTGGTAATCTGTCTGCAGCTTTCGAAGGCGCTCATGGTGGTCGCGGTAGTACTGCGCTCCTGTCCGTCCAGGTACGTTACTGTTAAGCTCTGCGTTGTAGTGCTTGGCCCAATGCTGTTCTTGCAATCGGGCTGCGACCGCATTCTCAACCGCTAAATGTTCGTGGATCTTCATCTCCCAATTAGCCCAGCCACCGTGTTCGCGAATAAACTTGTAAACTCGATAGTTGTACCCCTTGTTGTTCTCGTCAGTGCAAGCATTCTTGTGCCGGCGCTTGCGGTTGGCTGCATTTGTGGTGTGCCCGACGTAACACTCCGTAACGGTCGGATCCAAGCAAACGAGGCGGTAAAAGCAGCATTTGCTGTAGTCGATGTCTTTTCGGGGCATTATGCTATACGTCAATATATTATTTATATCGTATTTACGGAAGAATGGGTGGGCCAATAGGTTGGCAATAAACGCCTAGACCTTGAGCGCCGGTATCCAACGAGTTGTAGATTGAAAAGGGCGAGCCGTTCGACAAAATTCGCATGTAAATGCCATTGGTGAGGCCGCCCGGGATCAAAACCATCTCGGAAGTGGTGAACCTCACCGCTGTGCCCGTGCCGGCCGCAGGGACCTGCGGGACAATCACGCGAGTGACCTCCGTTGTAGCAGCGGGGTTGCTGTATATGATGATGGTCGCACTCACTAAAGAGTTGTTGGTGAGCGTGCTGAGCCATCCCGTAAAAATGATGTTAAACCACTGACTTTGCAAGACCAGATTGCGAATCGGCATCGCAATGGACAGCGTCGCGGCCGCCGTAACGAGGGGGTTCGCTGTACCCGGAGCGCATTGGGCGATAATCGCTTGGCCGTAGGGCGAGAAAGGGAGCGGTGCGGATCCGAGACACGACATTATATACAATTCCCAACATTTTAATTTTGTACTATTGTTCGAATCGTTTCATCGAACGTTTTTCCGTTCCGTTGGGCGCTCAACCATTCCACAAATTCTTTATTGTCGTAGCCCAGTTTCCCCATAGAGCACCGTAAAACAACGTAGCGACCACATGTTTCGCTTTTAGGCCCCTGAAGTTTCGTTATCATGGAACTGCATTCGTGGCCGTCCAGGAAGTTGTGAATCGTGTTGGGAGTCTCACCCAGGATGGCGCGGACGCAGGCCGGCACGACGTTTAGATCTTTATCGTAGGCCTTGCCGTAGCTGTTAAAGTACTCTATCTTGCCGTTGTTTCTGCACAAGCAAACCCAATGTCCCTTTGAAGGCGCGCATTCCAGCAAAATGATTTGGAAACTGTAGCCTGTGGGCGGCAAGAGTTCGTCCAGCGTTCGCTCTTTTAGCTCGCTGTACTTGATGGGCATGGCCTTTTCGCCGAGCATGGCGCGTACGTCGTCGTCCGTTAAGGGCGTGTCGTCGTTCATTACAAAGTAAGTTTATTTTATTTGCCGTTAAAAGTAAAAAAATAATCCAAATTAAAATCGAACAGTAATGTAAAATGGATCCGTACAGCGCAGACCTTTCAGCGGCCTCCCGCAAGCTCTATTTAGGGAACCTAACGCGGCTGGCCGGCGGCGAGTTTAAGAACTTGAATTTTTTAAAGAAAACGGGGCCCATCCTTGAACGCATTGCAACGCTGAAGCCCAACACAGGCCGCAGTTACCTGATCGCGCTGGTCTCAGCGACCCGCGACAAGGAACCGTATAAGAAAGCGCACGACATTTATTACTCGGCCATGATGGAGAGCAACAAATCGTTGCGGGACCAGAGCACCAAGACGGACGCATACCTCGAAAAGGAAATTCCGCAGATCGACATTGAGGCCAAGCAAAAGGAGCTTGAAAGCGTGCTCAGCGTCAAGAAAATGACGGCGGCCGACTACCTAAAACTGCAGCAGCTCGTGCTGTTGAGCCTCTATACGTTATTGCCTCCTAGGCGGTCGTTGGACTATACAGAAATGAAGTGGGGGCCCGCTGAAGAGACCCTTTTTAACTACTACGACGGCAAAAACTTTACTTTTAATCGTTTTAAAACCCAGAAAACGTACTCGACACAAGTCGTTCCAGTGCCCCCGGAGCTCGGGCGCATCTTAAAGTTCTGGCACAAGCATCAGAAGCCGAGCGAATTTGTGTTGGTGAACAGCAGGGGCGGCAAAATGACTTCTCCCTCTCTCAACAAGGCGCTAGGGGCTATTTTTGGGGTGAAAATGGGGCCTTCGATGCTACGTTCTATCTTTTTATCGAATAAATTCGGGGCCATCATGCAGGAGCTCAAGAAGGACACAAAAAGCATGGGCACGAGCGTGGACACTGCGCAAAACGTCTACATTAAGTCTTAAACTTCTTCGTCGCTGACGCTATCGTCGTCGCTGTCACTCTCGCCATCTACATCTGTCATCGCTTGCTCTGCTTCTTCTTGCAAAGCGTGCATAGCAAGCCCTCGAAAAGGAGAAAATTCACCCATGTAGGTCGCCGCGAAATCGTGCACCCGCATCAAGTCGAGTGTCCGCGGCAAGTTAGTCACCATTTCCATTAATGCTTCCATGAGCTTGAGGGTGTGGTAGTGGCCGACCAACTCGATGTAGTCGTTTGCGTTTTCGCTGAAGAAGTACTCTTGCAGACCTTCGGCGTACGCCACAGTGATGCGCCCATTGCCGATTACGTTGCCTGTAAACGGCCCGAAATGATCAGGCATTTCATAACCTCCTTCGTTTTCCAACCTCCAATGAAGGTAATGGAAACCCAAGTTGTCTTCATTGTCCATTGATAGCATCTTGAGGACCTGAAGCGTTGGCAGAATGTTGTAATGCAGGTCGAGCGGAAGGTGTTGGCGGAGGAGGGCGATTTCAGCGTCCATTTTGAGATTTTTTTGAGATTTTAAAGAAGTTGTGAGGGTGGAATCGCCGAAAAAACAGTTCTTTTTGGAATTTTCTATAAAAAATAGAAAATTCTATAGACAGTAGACGAAGCAGACATTTTTGACGAAGCAGAAGTTGTATTTTTTTATTTGATTTATACAATGAATGTCTGTCCATGGGTGGGGTTTTGCCCCCATTGTGGTATAGGAATAGCCGTCGATGCGATTAATTGCGGCGTTTTTCGTTGCGGAGTCTATCGAGACACTGGAATACAAGTAAATCCGCACCTTTCCCAAGCCGAGTGCGATGAGCTGAAAGACACGATTTGGGGTTGCGGGAAGCCCTTTGCGTGGTTTGAAGGCAACCTTGTGACGTGCGCTTACATCTAATAGCCCACCGCATCGTCGTCACGTACGCGTCCTGGCCGGGCCGGGCGTGGTTCAAGAGGCCGAATTCTCGGTGCTGCAAGCGGTCCAAGGGCTGGTACGACGACTGCAGGACGTTCAATTTCCTCACTCCCATCCCAGTCACGAATGGCACGGTCGCGGACGGCCCTCGTCGTAAACTTAGTCTGGTAATAGATGTCAATTCCGTTCATGTAGGCGCACGCAAACGTGCCGCCATGAACCCGCTGCCACTCGTGCATGAACTCAATGTACGCGTTGGCACCTCCCTCCATGCTGCCGCCGCGAAGCCCCGGCGGCTTCATCATGTTGTACGTGTCCCTGTCCACAATGTCAAAGACCTCGGGCGTGTCTTGTCCGCGGCGGCCGTACAACTCTTTTGAAGATTCCATAAAAGCATAACGGTCACCCGTAGCTGTTCTTTGGCTCAGTGGTGTTGCTGCAATGAATCCGATTTTTCTGTAAAAGGGTTGTGCCGACGAGACGGCACTTAGATAAAGGCCAATGTATTCCGGTCCATAAAGTTGTTCTCCAGTCCTGTAAATGGCTTCTACTATGTCTGCAGCGCCGCCCCGTGCAGCCATAAGATCGATTCCAAAACCAGTGTACCGAAACGTCGGTTTGATTCCTTTCTTCTCAAAATCTGTTTTTTCTTTTAAGGTTTGACCGCGTGAAAGGGCTCGCCGCATCTGAATTTCGTGGAAAACGGCGAAACCGACAAAGGTCCCGTCCATTTCCCGCGAGACGATCAGAATGGAGTACGGGTAAAGGCCAATCCCAGCTCCTTTTTTGTTAAAATAATTCTCCTCAGCTTCTTTGTTCGATATGCCGCTGGCGCGCCCAGTGATGCCGGCTTTAATTTCCCGAAGAACAGCGGCAAGTTCGTAATCGGGGTCGTTTACTTGCATCTGAAAAGCCGCTCGAGTTCGAGTTGAAACATCGCTGCCAAAGGAAACCGTAAAACGACGCTCGCGGCGTGCGGGCCTTAGAGTTGTTCGAACTCCAGCATTGACATCGGCTCCCTGCATGGCATCGCGTTCACGCAACTGAGCTGCCTCCAATTGTAGACGGCGAACGTCGTCTTGTTCGCGCCGCTGCTGTACTGCAAGCTGACGCGCTTGCTTTGCGGATGCGCGTTCCACTGCCGTTGAGGCCACACGATCTAGAACTCCAGTGATCGTTTCCTCGATAACCTCGTCGCGTGCAAGACGGCTCCGTGCCATAAAACCGCGAACAAGAGGATTAGCAGTTTGGGCAAGACGTTGTTCGCGATACAGATGGTTAAGTCTTTCTTGGGCGAGCCGTTGCATACGCAGTCGTTCATTGTCTTGAATGGCATTTAACCTCTGTCGACGCTCTTGATCCTCGCGCTCAGCGCCAAGCCGTCGACGTGCGGCCTCTTGCTCGGCTCGCTGCCGCTCGAGTTCTGCATCGTAATCTTCGCCGTCGTCGCCCTCGTCGTCGTCGCCCTCGTCCTCGTCCATTGCTGCCTGCTGCTCCGCCCAACTCAAGTGTTTTACCGAATGATACAGGTCACGCGCCCTGCAAACCGCGTCGAGAAATCGTATCCCGAATTTCTCTTGGTAAGCACGCATGAAGCGAATGTAATTGTTCATTTTACTCTAGAAAGAAATTAAGTTTGGATGCTGAAGATAAGCCACTTCGGCAAATCCACGCTCGCATTGATGCAGATGCAGGAAACAGGCACTCCCCCGCCAATCGTAACGTAATTCGGATAAACCGTTGCGTCGGAGGTGTAGGGCACGTTTTGGTGCAAGTTGTACAGCGTTCCGTAGACTGCTGGAGCCCGAACTTGAATGATATTCGCTGGATTGATAAGGTTGATGATCGTCCCCACACATGTGTTTTGAGGCAGCGTTATTTGAATGGTCGCGGCTCCGTCGCCGACGATGGTGCACGGGTTGGGACAGGTGTCTTCGAGCTGGTATGCACCTGAACACCTGTACAACCAAGACGCACTGGCACTGCCTTCGTTATTTGTGTTGAGGGCTGGGAAAATAACATCATTGTCTTGCTTCAGTGCTTGGGCAGGAATTGCGAAATCTATGTCTTGAATGACGTGAGGAAAATCAGTTCCGCTACTGCAGTTAAGAGGATTTACGTAGGTCACACCCGTATTACCGACAGTGAGGTTTGTAAAAGTAGTGGCCGATGGTGGGTTGGGAAACATAGGAACACTGTCATCTAAATTGGTCATTTTGATGGTTGGAAAGATTTGCGACGCAGTCCATATGTTGTCGTCAGCCAAATCCACGATGCCCGTCGCGGCATACGTTGCATCCACTTGACCTTTGGTCACGAATTCTGTTGGAAGGACAGCGTCCACAGCACTCGCGGCGTTTCGAAAGGTGTTTAGGCCTGTCCAAACGTTGTCCTCAACCAGGCTGACAAGATTTCCGACAGTCAAAGCTTCGGCCTGCGCAAGCGGCACCATCTGGTTCTGCGTCGTCGCGTACGTCGTGTAGACGGGTTCGTTGATATCGTTATTTCCAGTCCATGTGGTGTCGGCTCCGGCGCAAGCCGGCTTACTAGATTGGCCGTACGGAAAACTCGCAACAACGGACATATACACTTCTTCTTTATTTTATTTTTCCTATTGTAAGGTCATTACTTGCCAACACGTGTTGTAGGTAAATCCACCCAAAGTAACAGGTCCCACGTAAATCAAGGTGACGCATGTCGCCCGCGCCAAAGAAAAAGGATACGTGGCCACCAGTTTGTTGATGAAGCGCGTGCTCCCAGACCCGCTTGCGCTCTGAATGTTTGTATTCTGAGAAGTGTTTCGGCTCGCTATGATTACTTTTTGACCCGGCGTTCCGACGGCCAAATTAATCTGTTGGACGCGCGCCGTTAACCCGTAATTGCTATAGATGTAGTAGGTCATCGCCGGATACGCATACGCGGTTACGATTTCCGAGCCCGTAATGAGATCCCACGACAAGCTGTTGTACGGCGCGGTGCGGATTACGCCGTTCGTGAGCATGTTACGTGTCACTTGTATGTTTCCAGCCCACGTACTAGCCCCGAGCGTAATGTCGCCGTTAAACTGTACTGGGCCATCCGTGTTTATGTTGGTGTACGCGTACTGGCCGGTTGCATTCAGAGTAGTGGCAACAAAGCCTTCCTCAAAGTTGTTTTGACCCGTAAAAATGTTGGGGGCGTTGATTTGTACCCCTGCTGTGACCTCAAACGTGTCCTTAACGTACTTCACCGTCGACAAATCGTCGTCATTCACAGGCCCGTTGAGGACCAGCGGGTTTCGAGTGTACACGTTTTCCTGAAAAAAGTGGTCGTAGTCCACATCAGGATCGTCGAGCCGCGCATAGTCGCCGAGCACCGTGGTTTTCATCCTACCACGCGTCAGAGCTTCCGTATTTGTACCCCCAAAGACAACCATAGCGACGGGCTGCGTAAAGGTGTTTGCGCCTGTGAAATAATTATCCGTATTGAGCTGGATCGGGTCAACCCATGTTCCGCTCGATGCAATCGTAAACGAGCCTAGGACCGACATTTATACGTTATTGTTTTATTTTATTTTGTTTATAACTGGTCCAAAGCGACAACCGTCCAGACAACTCGCGGCGCTACCCCTGGGTCGAGAGTGGTCTGGTACAACTGGTACGAACGGCCGACGAGCATCTGAAAACTGGTGCTCTCGACCCCCGCGCT
>Ga0209829_10000788_pt1 | contig 27616 bp, 25 predicted proteins | sample C_140205_EF_Meta_FD_187311 | JGI IMG/M metagenome (GOLD analysis project Ga0209829, IMG submission 187311) | Freshwater microbial communities from Lake Croche, Canada to study carbon cycling - C_140205_EF_MetaG (SPAdes) (version 2) | ecosystem: Environmental > Aquatic > Freshwater > Lake... | reverse complement strand
ACCCCTACCCCCGGCCCCACAGCCACCCCTACCCCAGGCCCCACAGCCACCCCTACCCCAGGACCAACGGCCACTCCCGTATCGCCCAAATACTAGTCGATTCCAAACGCCCTAAAGTAGCATAGGCGCAACGTGCGTCGGAAGAGGGGCTTGAGGCTACGTTGAAAAAACACCACGATCATGGAACGCCTCGGATCTATTTTGCTTTTAGCGGCTCGCTGGATCGTTCTTTTGATGATTCCGCTCTCACTCTCCCTCTGGGGAGGGACTCGGCCATGGACATCCGAGCTGATTGCCTGGGTTCTTCTGCTGGCAACACTTTTGTATCTTCTCTCCGTGGTTCTTCCGGGAGGGAATCGTCTCCCAAAAGGCAAGTTGCCGGTGGCCTTGATGCTCATTCTGGTTCCGGGATGGATCACGGTTCTCAATCCGTACTCATGCTGGACGAGTGGAGGATTTGCACTGCACCAGATTCCCTACCCCACGTTCCTGCCTTCCGGATCAATCGATCCCGCACGTTCGTTACCGGTCATGATGCTCACCACGGGGATGCTTGGAGCGCTTCTGGTTTGCCACGATTTGGCAGCTTCCAGAACTTGGAGGATGAGATTCTGGCTGATGCTCTGCCTGACCGGAACGGGTATGGTGCTTCTGGGAATTACCCAGCGACTCACCGGGGCCCAAGCCATTTACTGGAACCTCAGCGAATATCATGGCGGGTTTTTTTTCTCGGTCTTCCGCTACCATGCCAATGCGGGAGCCTTCATCAATCTGGTCTTTCCCATCACGGCCGGTCTCGCCGCACGCGCCATTCTGAAAAAGGATTCCATGGGAAGTGTTCTCTGGGTGACAAGCTTCCTCATGATGGTTGCAGCCTCCTTTGTGAACGTCTCCCGTGCCGCAGAAGCCGTGACCCTACTTCTCCTACTGATGACCACGGGATGCATCGTAAGGATGTTTTCGGGCAGGTCCCTCGTCTCATCCCTATCCTGGATCGCGGCACTGCTGATCATTCTGGCGCTCTTTGCCGCGAGCTTTGGCCTGAAAAAAAACTTCGGCCGTTGGAAGCAGGGGTTTCCCACCTCCTCGCTGGCAGGAGGGTCTTTTTTCCATAGGGACCGAGGACTAACCTACCAATCCGTTCTCTTTCATTTGCTGCCGAGGACGGGTTTTTGGGGTAGCGGACCTGGGACATTCGAGCCCGCCTTTGCCGCCGTGGTCAAAGAGGATGCTCTCCCGGTAAAGGGTCGATGGGATCTGGCCCACAATGATTACCTGCAGACCCTCTCGGAGTGGGGGGTGATCCCTTTTCTCTCCTTTCTCGCGCTGATCACCGGGGCTCTCTGGCAAGGCTTCCGCCTCTGGCGACTGCCCCGAGGATCATCGGTTCGGCTGTTGGGAATCTGCGGGGCAATCTCCCTGCTAGGTGTCTTGTTACACGCCCTGGTCGATTTCCCGCTTCAGATCGCGTCCATCCAACTCAATGTCGCCGTGATCTGCGGGCTACTCCTGGGCACCCCAAGAAGCAGCCCGGAAAAGGATGAGGAAGGGAATCCCAAACCAAGGGAGAGTCAGCGCGCTTTGGAAGGGGGAAAGAGGATCTGAACAGAGGTGATCAGGACAATCCAGAGATCCATCATGAAGGACCAACTCTCCAGATACTCGATGTCGCATTCCACACGCCGCCTGATCTCTCTCTCCGTGGAGGCCTCACCGCGGAGTCCCCGGATCTGGGCCAGTCCCGTCACACCCGGCTTGGAGGATGCACGAAAGTGGTAAGGTTTTAAAAACTTGTCCCAGGTGGCGTTGTGAACCTTGAGATGCGGCCTCGGTCCCACCACGCTCATCTCTCCCAACAGGACGTTTAGGAACTGGGGAAGCTCATCCAAGGAAGTCCATCGCAGGAAATTCCCGAAAGGATAAATGCGTCGGTCACCCAAGACGGCCTGCTCTGACTCATCATGCCCGCTGACATGCATCGTGCGGAATTTATAAATCCAGAAGGGCGTATTTCTCCTGCCACTCCTCACCTGACGGTAGAAAAGCGGCCCCGATGACTGGAACATCTGCATGACTTTGGTAACCAAGGCAACGGGCGGAAGCACGAGCACAATCACCAGAATGGAAAAGAGGATATCAAACCCCCTCTTGATCACCCGTCGAATCGGATTCTCGAGAGGTTCCCTACGGACAAGCAAGACCTGCATTCCGTTTGAGTTTTCGAGGTGGACTGGGCGCCCGATCTTGGATTGCAGGTCAAGGATCGTGTTAAAACGCACGGCTGATTCTTCGCACACAGAAATCATCCCGGGCAGAAGACTTGAATCCGCCGGTAGATTCGTCAGGAAAAGCGAGCGGGCACCGGTCTCCTCCAAGACGTGCCGAAGCAACGGCAACTCTCCGAGATATGGGACTCTACACCGGAGACTCAGGCTGCGATCAGGTCCCAAGGCCCCACAGATCACCACGCCGCATTCCTTCTGAATGGCAATCCACTCCCTCATCCTCTCTCCGTCGATCACCCCCTCGTTGGGTTCGTCAAGACTGACGAGAATGGCGCTTTCCTTCGACATTCCCGCAAAGAGGAGTCCCGACATGATTCTTGGTAGCACCGCGTTGAGCAGGACCATGAGGGTGAAGAGAAGCGGGATGTAGCTGAAAAGGAATGCGCGGGAGATGAAGGTGTCCTTCGTACCCACCAGAAAAACCAACAATGCGGCAATCATGATCGCCCCCTGACGCAGCCCCATGAGTAATCTGGCTTTGGTATCCCTTCCGAGGAGGACCGCATCCCATCGGGAGTGAAGGGCACCATACAACAGGAACGCAACTCCCTGGACGGCGATGTAGAGAAGAATCGGACTGTGACGGAAGACATTCTTCTCAGTCAGCCAGTCGAATGCTTGACTCCACGACATGAAAAGGAGCCCTGCGGCGACTGCAAGCACAAGCAGATAGACACGGTAAAAACCGCGTTGACGCTCGGATATCATGACCTGAGCGGAGGCAGTCGAGACCCGTTTCGGATGACCAAGGGGATCAGTGCCAAGGCACGTAAATAGCGGGGCAAAAAGCGGGTGGGGTTTGAGATGGAACGGAAGAACCAACCCAGGCAAGCGCGATCGGCCCATCCCGGGATGCTCACTTGGTCACCGCTCAAAAAACCGATGGCAGCACCGATGCAACAAATGGTGGCCGAAGACGGAAGCCTCGGCTTCAACCAGGCACCGAGTTTCTCCTGAGAGCCGCTCCCTGTGCAGATCAATACGGATTGAGGGGCTTGTTGCCTGAGAATCTTCAACAGTTCTTCATCCTGAACGATCCCCTTTCGCGGGTAAATCGGCGCGATGTAACAATTCTGTAACGTGACGCTCACCCCCTGCTTGCGAAGCCATTCCAGATTTAGCCTCAGTGCTTGTTCCGAAGGCATGACCCAGAATGTGGCCCCCTTCTCCCTCACCGAAGGACGGGCAAGAAATTCCTTTAGAAACCCGAGACCGGACGTTCTGGGGAGCCTTCCCATCCCAAGAACTCTCGCGAGCAAAATCGCCAAGCCGCTGTCCGGGAGATTCACGTCCGCGGCAAGTAGTGCGGAGCGGTATTCGGAATCCGAGGCCAAGTCACACAGCCCCGGCCCGGAAGGGGCCAGCACCAATCCTCCGGCAAGAGCGAGGTCAACGGATTCCGCTGCGGTGAGAGCGGAGAGGGGTACTCCGAGAAAACGAACCGGCTCAGGCTTCAGGGGCGGCTTCCGGATGGAATTCAAGTGGGTTGGGAATTTGGTGTGTCAGATACCCTCAACACTGCTCCACCCTGCGGGATTTGAGTTCCCTGACCTTACAGGCCACTTGGGTAAAGTAGGATGCCTTGAGGATCGCGAATTCCAATCCCCTGGCTCCATCCAGAAAACCTCCCATCAGCAAATAGGCTCCGAGAAAATAGAGGGGGCCAGCCAGGGGTGAGAGGATGATGCGGCGTTTCAGCACCTGCTTCCAGGTCCACGAAGCAGCCTGCGCGCCATCCGAATCGGCCATCAGGATGCGCTTCGCCTCCCAGGAGGCGTAGGCTTCATGCTTGAGGACATAGTCCCCGATACCACGGTCATCACGATGGTCGATCGTTGCCTTGATTTCTCCAACCGATCCCCTGATGACGGGATGCTCGTGGACCTCCATGTCCAGATGACTCCAGTGAGATTCCTCGATCCTCTCATACTCGCCTGATCCGACCCGGAACAGGGCGAGTTTCTTAAGCGGGTAACCATGCCTCAGGGCCCTGCCCATGAAGTGAATCGAGTAGCGAAGCCAGAATCCGGAATCACGGGATCCCTGCAGACGCTCACGGAGCTCCTTCTTGAATTGAGGCGTGACCAACTCATCAGCATCCAGGAAAAGCACCCACTCCGTGGACGGTGTGTGATTCCTAAGAAACCAGTTTCGTTTTTTTGGAAAATGGCCGTTCCAGCAGAAATCAATGACCTCGGCTCCGTGCCGAATGGCAACTTCCACCGTGTCATCTGAACTTCCCGAATCGATCACAACAACGCGGCTGGCAAGGTCATCTCCCAGCGATGTCAGGCAGCGAACCAAGCCCTTGCCTTCATTACGGACGGGAATCACCACGGTGAGGGAGAGAGGTCCCTCTTTGAACGTACGAGGCAAGGATTCGGAAGGTCTCATTTGGATTGGAAAAACCGAACGTAGTCGACTTCCATGCGGGTCGGCAGCTTGGCAGTCTCAATGCTATTGGCCATCCCCTGGATGGAAGTCAACCAGATGCTGGCAGCCTCCTGTGGAGGGAGGGAGGAGAGATCCACTTCGGCTACCTTGCGCCCATCAAGATAGAAGACTCCTTGCCTTTCACCGTAATCGAATCCGTAGACGTGGAAATCTCCCGACAAGGGAAAGGGAGTGTGAACCTTGGCAGGACCAAGGACAAAATGACCTCCCTGCCACCAATGAATGGCAATCTGGTAGCCGTCTTTAGCTTTCCAACCGGAGGAGTGTTCAATGATGTCGATTTCCTGCCTAGCCTCCTTGGTGCCGGCATTGGCTCTGCCGCCAGCCGCATTTTTCATGAGCCAGAAGGCAGACCACCAGCCGGAAGCCTCTGGAAACTTGATCCGAGCCTCGTAGAAGCCGTGAAAGAACTTCTCCTTGGTGATCACACCCGCTCCGCTGAAACGCTTGTCGCCAACACGCTGCTCCCGGAGAGTGAGGATCAGCCGCCCGTCAGTCACGGAGACATTCTGCGGAAGCTGAACACTTCCAAATTTTGAATCGATCCGGTAATCCCACCGTGACCTCTCCAGGCTGTTTCCATCGAACTCGTCGTGCCATCCAAGGACCCAACCTTCTCCACCAGTGTTACCGAATAGAAGTGGTTTATCCGAGGGGGCGGGAGCTTGTGGCATCATCCCCTCCCGGAAGGAATCAGGGCCGCTAAGTACGATGGCGCCTGCACCGGGCTGTGCAGCAGGGCACTCACACATTGCCAATAGCGCGAAAGAGAGCATCCAGATCCTCGGAAGACCTGACAGCCGCGAAACGATGCTCTCATCGCTTGGCATCATCACTTGATGGGATTCGGGCGTTTGACAGAATCCTCAGGTCGCTGTCCCAGGACTCTGGCAGGGTTTCCGGCAACAATGCTCCAAGGCGGCACATCCCTGGTCACCACGGAACAAGCTCCGACAACCGCCCCTTCCCCGATGGTTATTCCGGGCAGGAGGAATGCCCTTGCTCCAATGAAGGCGTGCCTTCCAATGCAAATTCCCCTTGTCACCAAGGGAAGGGCCGGATCAAGAAAATCGTGCGTTCCCGTGCACAAGCAGACCTCTTGGGCCACCGTTGCTCCCTCCTCAACGATCACCGGCCCCAAAGAATAGGCTTCCGAGCGATCACCCAGGCAAGCCCTGTCCGAAAGAGTGAGATTCCACGGCAAGGTGATCCGAGCCCTCTGATGAACAAAGGGTCTTCCTGAAATCGTTGCGCCGAACAATCGGAGCCAAAGTAGCCTCCAGGCGTTGAGTGGCTTTGGGGTCCACCTGCAGAAAACGAACCAGGTGACACCCCACAGTAGCATGAGGAGGCGTTGCCTAACTGTCCAAGGCGACTCATAAGGTGTTAACTGAAGGTGGTCTGTCATTTTTAAGGATGAAACTCTCAGATCAACGTGATCGTTTCGAGACGATCCATTGGAAGTGATCAATAAACTGGGTTGCGATAGCACTGGGCGAATGACTCACCCTGACATCAAATGCCTTCCAGGCAAGTCGCTGACGCAGGGATGTGTCTAATGCAAGAAGTCTCAGCGACTCTCCTAGAAGTTGCTCAGCGGCCGGATCACGATGATCGAATGTCAGAGCATTCTCACCCGGGGTCACGAAGTCACGAAAGCAAGCGAGCGAGGAGACCACAGGCACACATCCGTGGGCCATTGCCTCAAGCGGGGCAAGCCCAAATGTCTCTCCAGTTTCCGCAACCGAGGGATACGCAAACACACTGGACTCGGCGTAATGACGGGAAAGTTTCTCCTGATCATAAACGGCGTCGGCAAACTCAACAGGGAGTCCTTTGGCCAGGTTTCGGAGGCCTGCCAAATAGGCATCGCCACCCCCACCCTCGGAGATCCGGTGTGGGCCAAGGATTCTTACGGACCACTGATCGGGCAGACGGGCTGCGGCTTTTATCAAGAGTTCGAGCCCCTTCTCTGGATGCACTCTGCCTGCATAGAGCACCAAGGGTCGCTTGCCCTCAAGGGTTAAAATGGTCGGGGCATCAAAGGGGAGAGCATTGGGAATGGTCAACACTCGCCCGTTAGAATTTGGCACCTCTTTCTCGATAGCCTCCCGGACTGTGGTTGAATTAGCCCTAAGGTAGGCCCCGCGATAGAATTTCAGCTGTCCCTTGGGCAGTCGTTGGACGTCGGCCACGACGGCACCACGAGTCATATCCCTAAGCAAAATGGGTAACCAAAAGGTATTGGAAATCAAGATGTCCGCCTCGGGCAGGACGCTCATTGATGCGACGGTGTACATAAGATCGAGCGCCTTCAGGACAATCAGACTGGATGGCACATCGAAACCACGGACTCTTCGGTGAGCAACGCCATCCACCGATTCCTGATCCGGAAACCCCTTGTACGATCGAGAGACATGCGTGACGGCATGCCCACGCGCGGCGAATTCAGCACCGATGCGTTGCCAGAACTTCTCAACGGCACCACCCAAAAGCGGAGGTACCGGCAAGAAGGCTCCCTGCACAATGGTGATACGAAGAGGCCGGGATCCTTCCGTAATTTCCTCTGGTTGCTCCGAAGTGGGATTCATCAATCAGAAATTCAAGGGTGAACACCAAGTTGCCTGAGTGCCGCGACTTCACGTTCTGAAAGCTCTTTAAGCATTCGGGCAAACGCATCGTCAGGAGTGGCCGATTCCATCTTTCCACGTCGGGCCAGTGCCCCGATCTTATCCGAAAGTCGATGCCTGAGGCCGGCGGGAATCTTCATTGCAAGCTGCCTGAGGCCGGGATGCAGATCGGAGAGGTTTTTTGCCCAGAACGTATCGCGGGAATTATACTTTTCGTACTTCATGCCCATGGGAGTCTCCAATCCGAGAAACCTTAGCAGCCGCTCGTAGGAGGATTTGGGATCACGACAGAACGATTTGTAATCCATGAAGTGGATGCGCTCCCTGCCAAAGATCCCGAGGTAACGCTCCACATGGGAAGAAATGCGGAACAGCGCCGGGTAGTCCAAAATCCCGGCATGGGAACCGGTCGCCGCCCCCCCTTGATTCCACGCCCGTTCCAGATCGGACTCCTGTTGGCGTCCCGTCCTCAGGAGCATGGCATGCAGCGATGGCAGCCAGTCACTCGGCTCACGCAGACAGATCACGATTCTGGCGTTTGCAGAATGGGTTAGAATCGCCGCAGGGGCAGTTTCAGAAAAAAGGTAAAACACGGAGGCCTCCGCACGGACGGGTTTTCTCTCCGAGTGCTCGAAAAGGGATAGGTACTCGCTCTCACTGTGAACCTGTGGCGGATGAATATCTCCGGAAAAGTAATGAGGTTCTTTGAATTGTGGGGGGGGGACGCTCACCTGCGGATGCTCACGAAGGTAATAGCTCAGGGATGTTGTTCCGGCCCTCGGCATTCCCACAATGAAGAGATTGGGGTATTGCATATCGTTCATAAAAATCGCGGTTACTGCGTCAGTCGAGGGAAAGGATTGTTGGAAATTTAGGCATCTTGAACGATCAGCGGCGTGATCGCTTTGATCAACCGCTCAGCAGCCTGATGTGAACGAAACTCCCGTTGAAAAAGATCAGAGGCGGCCCTGCCCATGACCTGACGATCGCTTGTTCCAAGAGCCATCCATTCCCCCAGAAGAGTCTCGATGGCCGCCAAGTCATCACTTTTAACCAGGCCGGCACCGGCCAAGCTGATCCGAGAGTGTATGTTGACCTTGTCCGTGATCAGGACAGGCTTGGAACAGGCGAGCGCCTCGACCACGGCAATCCCGAAGTTTTCCTGATGCGAGGGTAGAACCAAGGCCTCTGCCCCGTGGAGCGCTGCCCACTTTTCAGCCCCCTGCAGCATCCCCAGCACATGAATCCGGGAGTTCCCCTCATTCCTTGCTATCTTGAGTATGTTCTGTCCGTATTCTGTCTCCAGACCGGGTCCTGCAATGACAAGGTGGGGAATCTTATCTGGGCTAGCGAGGGCAACTGTTTGATGCAACTTGAGGAATGCTTGAAGGAGAAGGTCGATGCCTTTCTTTGGGTGAATTCGACACAGAGACAACAGGTAAGGGGCACCTCCCAAGCCCGGAACGCTTTCCCGAAACTCTGAAATCCTCTCGCCCTTAAGAACCGGAGGATCGCCAATGCCATAGCCAACATCAATTCCTCGGAAAGGGGGATCTGATGGGAACGTCGTCCGGGAACGGATCATCTCCTCTGATGAGGTAAAGAGTAAGGCTCTGGCATCACGCACCACCCGGCGTTCCGCGAGGTGCCAGTAAAGGTGGTTACGAAGGGACTTGGCCCGCCTCGTGGGATCCCTCTGAAACCAGGGATCCAGCATGCCGTGAGGCATCACGAAATAGGGTTTGGAAAGGGGGGACACCCGTGACTGGAACGGGGAGGTGCATCTCAAAGCCAGCCATGTGGCAAGGCTGGGCCAAAGCCATAGTCCGTGGCTAATGACTGCGTCGTAGCGGCCCATGTTGGACTTTAGCCAAGGCACCAAAGCGGGGTGGTATTGCAAGGGGCCGTATCCTTTTCCTAAAGCATGCACAGGAAAGGGATCCCCTCCCAAGAACGGCGCCTCTGGTTCATCCAGGCAGACAACTTCATTCTCGCATCCTATCGCCTCAAGTGCGGGCAGTAAGTTTCTGATTCCCTGACAGGGACCTCCACTGGCGGGGTCCATCGAATGGATGACACGAAGGATCCTCATTGTTCAGCGTGCAGGATACGGGAATAGATCTCCACGCATCGGTCTAGAAACCGCCCGCCATTAAACAACTCTGCGCGGGCCAATCCTTCTGCCACAAGCGATTCACGCTTCTCTTCGGTAAGATCTGCGGCACTGTGGAGTATCTCCGCGCACTCTCTTCTCCATTCCAATTCGCCGCCGTCCATTACTTTGCGTGGGAGCTGAAAGGGGATTTGCCCCATCACTTCCGTCATGGGAGGGATCCCAGTGGCCACGACGAGACAGCCTGCGGCCATTGCCTCGAGAACAGGCCATCCGAAGCCTTCTTCTAGACTGGGAAAAAGCAGCGTCCAAGCAACGGCGTACATTGCCGCCAATTCGTCATCTCCAATTCCTTTCTTAAAAATCACCCTCTGCCTGCAGGCCGGAGACCCTGCAATCCGTCGCATTGCTGAAGTCGGTTCGGGACCCACCATCCAAAGTGGGCGGGGATTGGAACAGGTCTCCGCATAGGCATGATAGATCTCAAGGAGACCTATCCTGTTCTTGTACCACTGATTGCCTCCGACATGGAGGATCGGACGCTCATCAACAGGCAGGTCAGTCAGACCCAGAATCCTGCAGGCCTCATGATAGGGAATCCGTGGAATCGCACGATTCAAAGCATTCGGGATCACCTCGGAGATTTCAACGCCCCCCCCAAGAATCCGGGAAAGACTTTCCCGGGTCGCTTCTGAAACGGAGAGAAAGTTCCGCCCCCGGCGGAGCCCTGAAAGGATCATCCGTTGATAGATCCTGCCGGAAACTCCCGTGGGATTCTCGGGAAATTCCCCACGTGCCGAACGAATGGCCAGCAGATCATGGCAATGCACCACGTGTGGCTGCTGGGCTATTGAAGGAAGCCACATTCCGAGGCCCTGATCTGTCAGCACGAACAAAGTCCGACTGCCACGTTCACGGGAGGCTTTGGCTACTCTCTCACGCAGGGAGTGGGGAAAAAGGAGGTACTGGTCGAAGTAGCCCGTCCATTTCCGCAGGCGCTGGGGAAACCGACCTCCAAAAGCGGAGTTCAATCTTCCGGAACTCAAGTACTCAACCTGATGCCCGCGAGCTTTCATTCCCTCGCCAATAAACGTCGCAAAGCGCGGCATGCTCTGGGAAATCGAGTAGGAAGGAACTGTCAGCAGAACGATTTTCATCAATGTGAACAGTTTAAGGAGTCGATGATTTCGGGAGTCCGACAACCATCCTTGCAATCGCTTTCGCGGATTCCTTCACGGAGTACCTCTCCACCATTTCAGAACGGCACCAATGACGACTGGTCGGTGGATACTCTGTGAGTTCGCGTATTGATTTGGCCAACTCAGCAGCATCCCCATCGGGAAAGATACGGCAGTGTTCCCAGCCTCCGAACTCCAAATGACATCCTGCTGCGTCAGAGATCACCGCAGAGCAACCTCCCTGCAGTGCCTCATTGACCACCAGGCCCCATGTCTCGCCCAGTCTTCCGGAAGGGAGGACGAGGATATCGGTGGCAGCGTAAAATGGGGTGATCTTGGATTGATTGACAAAACCGGAAAAGATAATCCTAATCCCGCTCTTGGAGAGTGACTCAGATGAGTTCTTCAATGCATCCTCAAGCATTCCGGAACCCACAAACAAAAGAGCGAGAGGGCGCCCACCTTCTCTCCCCAACTTCTTGATCGCCTCGATCAACAGTCCGGGATTTTTTTTGGGAATTAGCTTTCCGAAGAAACCGATCACGATTTCATCATCCTCGATTCCGAGCAGTTTCCGCTGATCGTTTCCCAAGCGGGAAATTTCGGAGGCTTCCATCGTTTCAAAACGATCCTCCGTACAATACCGCGCCATACTGATGCTTTGAGCTTGGATTCCATGCTCAATCAAATGGTTTCGGTTCAGCTCGCCGATCGAAAAAGCATGCTCTACCTGGCTGTAAAGGATCCTGTAGCCCAAGTTTCTGACGGCTGATTTGATCATCCCGCGACAAAATGCTTCGTCTTGGGTTTCATGACGAATCCAGACAGGAATCCCCCTGCGGCGGGCCTCCCAGAGCACCCTGAAATCATAGGCATATAACCATTGCGTCTGAAGCACGGCCTGGAAGCAGTGTGCATCGAAGATTGATGGAACACCCCGACCTGTCAGGCTGAATGCACCACCAGCACGATGCGCATGCTCACCGTGAAGCACCGTTGTGGGGTATCCATGAAGGAGGTTCTCATCCCAGGCAATCTCTCTGCCAAATCCGGGATCCACCCTTCCCGTGAGAGAATTATCCGTTGCGTAGAAAACATGGAAAGCACCCGGCAGTAGCTTTTGCAGTTCACGGTAAAGCGGAGCCCTATACTGGACCGGGTGACTATCGAATATGCCCAGCATGTGTTGTCGGTTGAAAACGTCGGTAACGGGATTCCCAGTCAAATTCCCTGAGGCAGAGAATCAGACCAAAATCGACCCACCACCAGATCGAAAGCGGCGGCTGAATCGAGAGTGTTCCAAGGGATCCGACCACAACCAAGGGCCCCCAACAGAAAGCCCCGGCGGCAGCCAAAGAGGAGTCTCGGATTCGAAGAACTGCAATGAGTCCCCAGACAATTACAACCGAGCGGACTCCGTACCAAATGACAAGGAGGTAGATGCCGCCCTCATAAACAACCGTAGCTGGATCCGTTTCTGTCCAGAACCCTTCGCTTCTGATCACGGCGGCATAATTACTGAACTTATCCGTCCCGTTGGACATGACCCCGAGGCCATTACCAAAAAAAGGGCCGGAAATTGCTTCGGAAACCCAGTTGGAAAGTGCCTTGGTGACCCTGTTCACCGCGGCACCGGTGCTACCAGTGGAATCAACACCCTCAACCGATGGGGTTCTCGCATCATATGCCTGGAAGCCTTGTGGAGTAAGAAGGCGAAGACCTCCCAGCAGCAAAAAAGAAACAACAGCGCCCAACAGAAGCTTTAGAAAGTGCTTCCTGCCACGACTCATACCGAGAAGGAGTGTTGCTGCCAGAATGATCACTGCACCACCAAGAACAGCCTGACGAGAACCCGTGGAATAGATGGCTATCAAATAGAGCGGTAATAAGAGGAGGATCAGTGTGGGTATCGCGAGATAACTTTTTCTAAACTTCACCCGAGTGAAGGCCGTTATTCCGAGGTATCCGATCAAGGCATTCAGATACATGCAGAATTGAGAGACGAAGGAGAAGGAACTGCTGACACGGAGCTGTCCACCGGCTGAAAAGCGCTCCAGGCTCTCACCATCCGGGCTTTTGTTCAGCCAATGGTCAGCGGGAAGTCGTTGCTGAAGAAGCGCCAACAAGGCGGTGGGAATAATCGTGCAGGCAATGAGATGACAAAACGACAGAAATTCTTTTTTTCTGCCCGGCAAGTACGCCGCGCAGAGTGCCGCCCCTGCAAAGGGATATAGATCGTATTGCTTGAGACCGAAGAGAGCGAGCAGCGGATCATGCATCGCCGTGCTGACGACGCAAGGACTGACCAAGAGAAGAATGGCCGCCTGAAAACCGAGAATCACACGAACCGCTCGATGTGAATTTCCAAAGAGAAGCATTAGGCCGGCAAAGGCCACCAAGAAATCCTTCAGGAAAAAGATCGGCAAACTCAGAGGAGAAATCAGGCGGCGGAACAATCCCTCCGTGATCACGACCAGCAAGATGAGCGTCACCACGGATTGAAGACGACGTTGATAGGATGATCCACCAGAAGAGGAGCCCTGAAGCATTCGGGCTGAAGGCTTTCGCATCATATCATCAAGAGCAGGTTCCATCATGGGATTCACATGGATTGCTGACGACTCACCCAGTCGGAGAGAATGACCGGAAGCAGAGGCCATTGACTCTCAGGGTTGGAAAGGTCACGTCCCTTGGAAAGCGCATTCAGGGCCAATTCATCAAGCCATTGAGGTTCATCGACCATTCTTGTGAAGATGCCGCTCAAACCCTCAACATCCCTGATCGGAACAATCACCCCCTCTCGTCCTGGCGTGATAAGATCTTCGGCACCTGAGTTCGGCGTAGTGACCACGGGTAATCCAAACGAAAGAGCTTCTCCAATCACCAGTGCCATCCCCTCCTCAAGACTTGGAAGACAAAAAACATCGGAGGATGCGTAGGCATGAGCCAATTCATCCCCACGCAAAACACCTTGAAAGAAGACTCCTTTCGGAATCCTCAATCCCTCCAGGCCGGAGGGGTTGGAAACAGCTCCCACAATCCAAAGCTCCTTATCCTGGATACCAAGTGACGAAAAAGCCTCGATCAGGTATCTCACCCCTTTCCGTGGTTGGACAGATCCGACATAGAGAATTCGAAAAGGGGCACCACGTTTCGGCTGGGAGGGAGTTCTTGAGCCTGTGGAGAATATCCTTGGACGATACGGAAGTTTGATAAGTTTCTCCTCGGGAAATCCTCTCTGCAAAAAACTACGGCGCACAAACTCAGAAGGGAGGAGGATCCCGTCGGCCTGCTCGTATTCTTCCACACGACGTTGGAATTCCTGATGATGCAGCCGGGGTTGCGGCAATCCCAGTCTACGATGCTCCTCCCCTAGGATTTCGCTCTGTGTCTGGACATGTGAGTTCACCGCCTCGACGATGCTCCTCCCCCCCTGGCAACGGATCTGGCAAGCTGTAGTCTTTCCGCAACCGCTGTAGTGAAGAAATAAGTCCGCTCCCTTGCGCTGCTTGCCACAAATCCGATCGATATGGAGTTTGGAGCGATAGGATAATTCCGCTGAAACGCGCCAAGGCAAACGCGCCTTCAGAGACGCAATATAGGCCGTCTGGATCGCATCAGCCCTGATGAGGCGTCCGTCAAATGGCGGGAACCCGGCACCCGAACCAAACCTTGGAAAACCACTGATATAGGCATGAAGCATTCCTGCTTTCTGTAACTGCTCCGCATAACCGTCATGGTGTGACTTGTTCGGGGAGCAATAGAGGACCTTGATGCTCATTGGATCGGATCCAACCTGGGGTTACTCTCCAGCAGACGACTGAACAGGGAAAGGTATTCCAAAGCCACCACTCCAGGCCGGTGTCGTTGCAAATGCATCAGTGCGTCATCCCCTGATACTTCGGCATGATGAAACTCCAACTTCAAGGCTTCGGCCAAGGATGCGGGATCTCTGGAAGAAAAGAGTATTCCACATGGTCCGACAGACTCGGGGAGTCCTCCGGTGTCTGATGCCACGATACGGCATCCGCATGCAATTCCCTCCAAGGCGACAATTCCAAATGGTTCCTCCCATCGTGAGGGAATGACCAAAATCCTATGGCGGCGATATTCGGAGGCCAAATCATTCCCAAGACGCCCCCCCAAAAAGAGCACCTGTGATTCAAGCCCCAGTTCCTGAACACGTTTTCGGAGCAGAGGCTCTTCTGATCCTGATCCCACAATACTCAGGAGCGGGTGTATCTTCTGCTTCGCCAGAAGGCTCATCGCATCCAGCAAAAGGTCACACCCTTTGTCCGTAACAAGCCTCCCGACAAAAAGAATCTCCCGATCCCTTTTTTCGCCTCCCTCACTTTTGAAAACTTCATCCCGGTAGGGATTTGGAATGACCTGATCAGTCTGCAACTTTCCTCCGACAGCCCTGCTGATCGCGACCCTTGTGCGAGCCATTCGGATGAATAGGCGTTTGACCATGCCGACGATACCTTGAGAAATCCATGTCTGATGGGTGATGATTACCGGTTTTCCACACAGAAGGGCGGCCCAGAGGGTTCCAACGCTGACATTGTTTTGAAAATAGATGTCACACCAGGATACATTCCTGAAGAGTTTAAGGGGAGTCGGATTCCTAATAACGGAAATTGTGTCCCCATGACCTTCTGCATCGGGGGTACGGGTTATGATTCTCACCTCATGACCTAGTCGGATCCACTCCCGCGCAAGCATCTCGGTGACGGATTCGATTCCTCCCACACTCGGAGCGTAGGCATGTGAACTGATGAGGATATTCATCGATCTACCGGTTTCAGGTCAGCCAGAAAGCGCTCCGCGATAGAAGTTAAGCGTTCGCTAGGCGGAAGTTTTTTGGACTGGGCCATCCGTTCTTCAAAATCCTGATCCAGCGTCAAGATTCCTCCCTCAAGATCTTCCGATACGATTCGGTCGACTCTTACAGCAATCAGCGGAAGGCCATGCTCACGCATCGTTGCAGCACCACCGCTTTTTCCCATCAAGTGGAGTGGTGTTGTCATGATGCCAAAGTCCGAGGCATGAAGATGATGCGAGATGATTTCGGGACTGGCCTCACCCAAGACGTAGAATGAAAAGTCGGGGCCTCCCATCCGTTCCATTTCCTTCCAGACATCCTCACCGGCCTTTCCTCCCTTACCCAACCTTATCAAGAGACACCTATCTTTTCGTGCACGGAGGCGTGCGCTTCGGAGATGCTGCAGAAGATTGGAAATCTCCCATCCGGGGTGAATTCCCCCAAAGAATGAGAAAATCCAAAGTTCCTCTTGAGACTGAAGAGCCGGCTTTACCTTGAGGCGAAGTCTTGCTCTATAGTCCGCAAGATCTGTTGCAATCGGTATATTTCCAAAAAGAGGGAGTTCCTTGACTGGAAATCCTATCCTCTGCAACCGAGAGCGGTATCCCTGGTTAGAGGTGTGAACTACCAAGGGATTCAATGTCGATAGCTTGGAAATGACCGAACGCTGTAACCATCCCACAGTTCGCTGCAGAGGAGTATAATGATCCTCCACACCGATCCAGAGTTCATGAAACATGATGTGCCAGCGAAAGGACCCTTTCAGAGAGCCCAGACGATCCGGCAAACCTATTGGTAGTCCCTTGTGGTGGTACCCATAGGGGACAAATTGAAGACTGATCATGTCCGGTAGAAAATCATCAAGAATACCTTGGAGCGTATTGATCCGTTTTTTCCAAGACTGATTCGCACTCAAGCGCTCCCTGTCATCGGTACATCCGGCGTGCTTTTCGTTTAGAGAAATACAGCGCACCTGGTGGCCCATTTCACGAAGTGCTTCTGCAAGCCTCAGTGTGTAATCCGCGACCCCACCCCCAACCTCAAGGGACGGAGCAAGAAACAAGATCTTCATAGAAGCGTACTATTTTTCCTTAACAACTGAATGGAGAAATCAGTGTCCGGACCGCTCGGAGAGAAGAAAGACAGGATTACAATAGAGCAACCTCCCTCGCTCACAATACTGATCGAAGATTCCGAAGAGTTCATATCCAAATGGACGAAGATAATCAGCTAGATCTCCCATGTTAACAAAATGACCACCAGTTCGCCCGACCTCGGCTTCCAACTGAAGGATGGTAATCCGCTGCTCGGTGAGCATTCTCCGTGCTCCCCCGAGAACTTCAAATTCGTATCCCTCTGTATCGATCTTCATGAAATCCACACGATCGATAGCTTCCTGCGCGCAAAATTGATCAACCGTGGAAATCACGACCTGCTCTGTGGAAACGTATTCCCCGGAAAGAAGTGAATTGTGCTGGGAGTTCTGATTGATGGAGATTGACCCCAGCCCCGACTTGTCACCGAGAGCCATCTTGTGAGGGAAGATATTTCGCCGATAACGCACCTTCTCCAGCAATCTGGCATACGTCCCTTCCACCGGTTCAAAGGAATGGATTCTGGCCTGGGGGAAAAAGTCCGAATAGCGGATTGCTGATTGCCCCACGTTGGCGCCGATATCAAAGACAGTCTTGATAGTCTGAAGCCCGAACGTCTTCTCAATTTCTTTAAAAAGATCCGTTCCGAAGGGAAGGGTTCCCCGGTAGATCCGAAGTCCCAAGCGGTTGCTGAAAAAACGTCTGATCAGGGTTTTCATGAATTATTAGAGAGTATTCCTCCGCCAAGGAATTGATCGGGAAGAAAAACGGACGCATGCGGAAAGAACCCTCTGGGGCAACGTCCATCCGTTTTTCCAACGGGTGGCGAGGGAGTTGATCCGTTTCCACTCCGCTTCACTGGTTGTCAGACAGTCAGGGCTGAGGGCAAGGTCAACAAGAGAAGAGGCGTAGTAGCGCGGAATCGCCTCGGGAGAAAAGAATGCGCTCCACGCAGCCCCGGCCTCCCTTCCCATCATGCATGCAGCGTCGAGCTTGTTTGCCAGTATCGTTGGGAGGGACTTGATACAGGACTCCGGAAGAAAGAGGGCCACCTTCTCCCATTCCGGCCCTGAGGGCGGAACATATTCATCAGCGATAATCACTGGAGCAACGGCTTGGGCCATGCTTTCGTAAATCCTATTGGTGGCCTGCGCCCATCCAGCGGGACACAACGAAAAACTCGATGATTTCATGAGTTCTGCGTAATGAATTCGTTCCCTTTGGTCATGGTTGAACCAACTCTCCGTAGCCTCAATCTGGAAGCCGGCAGACTTTTCATGCTGGGCAACCAGACGTTTTCGTATCGGATTACTTCTCACATTTCCCCGCCATGAAGCGAGATGCAGCTTGGATGGGAGTGCTTGCGACAGAGTCTCCGGGTGAACTGCATATGGGACTGCGCGGTGCATCCGCACATCATACCTTGATTTGGGAAGTGACGTGTAGAGCCCCTTCAGCAATCCAGTGGGACCATCCTCCGTATTGATTGTCAGCACCTTGTGCAAGAATGGCCCGAGCACTTTATCCTCCATGAGCCTCTTTGCGTAAAAAGGGCCTTTGTAGGAACTTAATTCGCGGATGATGCAAAAGTCCGCTTCTTGGAAGGAGCCAACTTCCTCGACTCCCAATTTGTCTGTAAAATCTTCCAGTAGTGATCGTTTAACCAGCAGGAAAAGATCATCAGGGAGATGGATCGATGATCCCCCCGCATCCGGAAAGTGTATCCTGATTGTCTTTTCTAAGCTCAAAATATGAAGTTCTTATTTCCCGGTGCTTGTCATCGTCGCGATGCAACTCCTGATGGCGTCAACCGCCTCCGATTCGAGCGAGGACGTCAGATTCGCACTAAAGGTCAAAGGTCCATTCGGAGTGCATTTACCGGACAGCAGAGTGGCAGGGGTGGAGTAAGACTCTTCGGAGATCCCAGCCTGCCGGAGTAAGAGCTCATTTTTTGTGGCATACGCAAATGGAAGCAAGGGAAGTCCGAGCTTGATCCCGAAAATGGTTGCATGAAAACGAGTGGCAGCAATCATGCCGCATTTGGAAAGAAATCCCAACATCCTGCTTGGATTCGGATCATAAGGTCTGTGCAGAGCATTTCCAGCAAGGACTAGACGCGCATAGGCCTCATCGGATGGAGAGAAGGAGACCGTAACTATCCTCCACCCCTGAGAGGCATACCGTTGAGCTGTGGCACGGAGAAATTCAGCGTACCGATGATGCAATGTGTCGAAAGAATCGTAGATTTCGGGACGTTCCTCACGAAATGCCTCTCCGACGACCAATCTCCCTCTTTTCATCTCCCCATAAATGGCAACGGCATTAATCGCCAGGATTTTCTGGCCGCGTTGGGGCATGGTTCGTTCAGCCCGTCGTGCCGCGCAGAAACCCTGCTGCAGCGCGAATGCAATGTCAGGATGATCACTGATATCATTTCTACCTGTGAGGCCCGACAGACGCTCAGCCTGTGATCGGCTTCGGCAACTGAGCCATGCGACCCCCCTGAGAAATTCGATCACCTCGTCGGGGTAATTCTTCTCGTTAAAGTCGACACCCAGCACTCCGACATCTCCCGCCGCGGCACCGTAGCGGGTGATAATTCGAGCCATCGTGTCCCGATAACCGATGGCACCACCTCCCAAAATCGCTCTGTGGGCATGAGGCCATTTTGATAGATTGTAGATTGTCTGGAGGGCAGCATTTTGCTGATCGACATCCTGCAGTTGCTCCAAGACAGAAGCACCTAGAGCCATGTCTCCTAGGTTTCCAAAATGGTAACCACCGATCACAGCCAGCGAGGGGGGGGATACAACTTGTCTGAGGCATCTGAGCCTGTGCCTGATTCGAGGGCTGATCATCATTACTCAGCGACTATAAAAGCGTCCGACTAAGGAAGCCATGCGCTCACCACATTGTCCTGTGAATTCGCGCCAGCGTGAAAGCGACCTAAATGCAGGACCGATACTGTGTTTCCAGTAAGCTCGGTCTCCGGGTCCAGGGGGACGGCCAGCGAGTGCCGTCAGCAAATAACTTTTCTCCCAAGGTTTGGGCGAACCGGCTGCATGAGGAAGGATCATGTTTCCACGCTCAAATCCCATCGCCTGTTTGCCCAGGATTGCTAGGGGAAGTTCCGGAAGGGAATCCAGCGCCGCATTGAGTGTCTCTTGATCCGCCTGACGAAGGCAGTTTGCAAATCCATATCTGGTCAACTTTCGAGCTCCCTGAATGACTCCCACATCCGATCCTCCAAGGATGAGGCTCATCTCATTGTTTAACTCTTCCCAGCGATCCAGAAGGATCTTCTGTCCTGTCGGAACGGCAATGAATCCCGCATTAACGTAAGTTCCGAGCGGTGAATGAAAGTGATGCTTTGGAAAGTGGCGCTTCCACCCCTGCCGCTTAGGGTGACTCGGATGAAAAGGCGAGTTTCGATCCTCACAGAGAAGAACACCGCATTCCAAAAGTTGATGAATATAGTCCCAGGGAGCATCGAAGAGAATGTCGGGATCTGCATAGATCAGGACTTCGGCATCCCTCGCCTCATTTTCAAAAAGGCCTTTCATGAAGCTGGGTTTATAATTGGTGAGGTGGGCATCGGTGGCGACGGGAACGAACGTCACGCCGAGTGCTTCGCCACAAAGGGAACTCTCCAAGCCTCCTTCCTCCTGAGAGCAACTTGAGGCCCACGGCGGCAGGGGGCCGCGGATCCCGCAATAGACACGTCCCTGGTATCCTGCGGAAGCAAGGGAATTGATCATCGCGGCGGCACCATGGTGATGACCTCCCTCAAAGAGCGTGCAGACAGCAATTTTCATCCCCAGACCTCCTGATAGAAGGATGCATGTTCCGCGGCAATTCGCTCCCAGTTGAGTTCGCGTACAGCGAACTCCCTACAAGCCTCTCCTGCGGATTTTCTGAATTTCGGCGAACTCAAGTAACGCTCGATGAGTTCCAACATTGAGCTGTCATCATTATTGGCGACCACAGGGTAGATCGAACCGCCGCCGTAATCCCTGATTCCACCCACATCGGTGGTGACGATGGGAAGCCCGCAGGAGAGGGATTCGACCACAGCCGTGTTGGCAGAACTCTCGTTCATCGGAAGTAGCAGTAGGTAGGAGCGCTGGTAAAGGGAGAGGAGGGATCCGTCATCCAGCCCCTCGTGCCAGCGGATATTGGGAAGTCCTTGAAGATATTCGAAATGGGGGCCCGTGCGACGAGCCTGCGGAACTAGGGCATCGATCACAACCTGCGGATGGCTTGTCCGCAGGGATGCGGCGATTCGGGCAAGCATCGGGACGTTACGCAGATGGACACCGCTGTAGAGCAGTCTCGGCGTCTCATCCGGTCTCCCTGGTTGGAAGAATCCGGTCTCAGCTCCGTGAGGAATAAAACGTACCCGGGCGCCCGGTGCCATCCGATCCTGAAAAAGTGCAGTTTCCGCCGAGGAAAGGCAGATTGCATGCCGGAATTTCCGAAGGGACTCCAGTCGAGCATGATCCCAACGGCGGAACGGCTGGTGCAGGGTGAGCAGGGTGCGCTTCCGCAGGCGCTCAGGGAAATCCCCCCACTCAGGAAGATGGGCTTCCCCGTAGAGGATATGAAGGGGACATCCCGTAAGGGCCATGCGGAGAGAAGCACGGACCCTTCCTGCACTAAGCGCACTATTGTTCCGCCGATGTCCCATCAGCAGACTGGCTGTCCTCCCCGTGATCCTAGCCCGCAGCCCTTTGCTTTCCCAAATCAGCCCGGTGTTCATGATCCGGGAAAGATGGGGGGCAAGATTCTCGTATCCGGTCCAAGCTCCGAACCAAGGCATCTTCATGTCGGATAGAACAATGGGTGACGTGCGGGAACGCCAATTCATGAAACGATCAAAAGCATTCCCACGGGGACGTGTAAGTTCCGATTCCGATACGGGGGAGTTTGAGGCCCTGTTGCTCACAGTAATATCCCTAGGATACCAAGGTTTCGCGATAGAGAGCGGATTGTTGCAGATCGGCCTTTCTAGTAAAACCCAGGGCCGAGTGCAGTCGTTGGCGTGCCTTGTGATAAGGACGCCATCTGTAGTCCAGCGCACAATGCCAGAAAACCTTGGAGAGGAGGGATTCATCCATTTCACCCGATCCGTGAATTGTTAAACCTGAAGCACAGGAAGCAATTCCCATGCAGGGCCCTTCGCTTGTCCCTCCATGGAGAGGATGTCGAGCAGGCAATGAGGAAATGACCGGATCCGATGCCAGTTTATCCCAGATGCCGAGGAATTTCTTTTCCAGTCCACCTTGGGAAGTGAGGTTGAAAAGCATTTCCTGACAAGTTATCCGGTCACGGTCATAGATGACACCCAGCACATGGGCACGTTCCTCGATCTCGGGATAGAGGTAATTGCCTGCCTGAACAATTGTTGAGGTTCTCCAACAGTGGAAACCCGGTGAGAACCGATGATTCAGGGCAGATCGCATAATTGATCGAGGCACCCCGGGCCTGAGGACACAGTCTGCATCGATGAAAGTTGCCGAATCAGATATGCCGAGAGTTTCGGCAAGCGCGAGGCGCTTCAGATGATAGGAAAATGGCTGCGGATCATGGGATCTGACGACCGCATTGGAGAATGCTCGAAAGGTTTCAGGGTGATCCGTCAGCACGAGGATCGGGATTCCCTCGCCTTGAAGGTCGGCAACCAAGTAGCGGGCCTGATCCGCATACTTCTTTCCGAAAGCCATCGTGCAGAAATGGCTCATACTCGGGACCCCTGTGCGAGAAAATTTCTAAAAAGCCTTCGCGCAAGGAAGTGAGCTCGGATCCGTTCCCTAGCCATTCGACTTTCCGGGTATGGCTTGAGCATCGCTTTGACGATCTCCAGGGCAAACTTCCGGAACCCAGGCAGGGGTGGAATAAGGCGGGAGCGATTAGCCGAGACAATCAGGCCTGATGCGCAAATGTTCCGGTAAAGTTGAAAAAGATATTCGGTGCTCACTCTTCGGCTCGGAATCAGATGCTTCATCTTCAGGGCTGCAACCTGCCCCACAAGATACCCCATTTCCATGGCATGATGTGAGATTTCCGTATCCTCGCCGCTGAGAAGGGATGTTCCCGAACGACCAAGAATCATCTCACTGGCGATTCCCTCGCGCCTACGGATCATGGAGAGAAGAACCGGACGCCGCACCACCATCCCGGCTCCACACGGCTCGGAGCGCGGATGCCAGAAACTGGAGAATCTGTCTTTTTCGATTCGCCGAACAGCGATCCAACTTTCGTACTCTCCCTTGAACCATGCAGGGGGAGGCGTTTCGTACTCTCCGAGGATGTCGCCGCTGACGCAGCCGATCATGGGATGACCGTGAAATAGTTCCAATGCCTTTTCAAGGTAGTCGGGGGCGGGCACATTGTCATCGTCGATGAAGGCAAGCAGATCAGCATCAGCCTCCCTGGAGGCACGAAAACGGGCATGCGTAAGCCCCAGGTTATCCTCCTTGAGAATTCGGACGTCCGGATGCCAGGATATCCCGTCAATCCCGTCAATGGGTCTGGTGGAAGCGTTGTCCACCAACAGAAGCTGCCACCGTGATGGCGGAAGCGTCTGCATCCTCAGAGCCTCAAGGACGCGGCGAAGATAATCCCCACGAGGATTATGGGTGCAAATGATGACGGAGAGACTACTCACGAATCAATGTCCGGATGAGGTGCATTCCGAGGCCAACGACACATGAAGCCGCTGATCTTCGGCATAATATTTCCGTATCAGGTTTGCGGCGTCCTCAGTGATCGTATCGGAGCCGGAAGGACGCTGGGTGACATTGAGGCACGGAAGGGAGAACTCCCACCCAAACACTGATTTCAAATACTCTTCGTCAGAAAGCCTTGAGTAGGGAATCAGGATCTTTACAGCGAGGTGTCCATGACGGTTCTTGAGAAACGAGGTCTGTGGGATGAAGTGATAATAGGAAGTGATCCCTTTGCGGACAACCGGATCGCTCATCGCTTCCACGAGACTTTCCGGGGAATCGTGCCGGGCAAGATGTATCCGAGAGAACTCGGCATCCTGCGGTGTGAGTCCGCCTCCCTTGAGGAAGTGGAACGCGGAGATAAAACGGCCAACAGGATCACGGATGACGGCGCAAGTAGCCATCCGCCTTACTGTGTGTGGATAGCGCGCTGTCCATACCTTCAGCGACAGATGGCCAATATCTTCTCCGTAAAGTGCATGGGAAAGACTAGTGCCGGCATTTTTCGGAATATGGATCAGGAGGATACCGGCCTTGCGAACCGCCTCAGGCATCGGGTGTACCCCCTGCTTGCGACGCAATCGCTCCCTCATTCTCGTGGAGAGCCTTGCAGAAAGTTTCAGTGCGAGACCCGACACAGTTCTGAACACAGAACGTGCCTCTCCCAGAATCACATCTTCGTTGCCACGTTCCAAGATCAGGGGGAGTAGCGGTCGATGAGTGGTAACCACGGGATCGCCACATCTCGACATTTTACGGATAAGAAACTGGTCGTCTCCCACTTCCTCCAACCGGCACCCGACGGCTTCGGCAAAGTAACTCATGAAAGGGTTAACCAATGAGGGTTCGTACCCCCGCCCATGTTGCCAGATGGAACGGGCATGGTCATCTCCGGCAAGAACACCCCCCTCCCTCAACTTCTCCCACATGATGATGCTGTCGATGACGATGCCCCGGAGGGTGTGGTCTCCGTCAATGTAGACAAAGTCGAGGCTGGAAGGAGGAATCTGAGACTCCACCTCGAGCATCGTACCGCGAAGCACCCGACGGCGATCCTTCGCAAAGTCGGTTTTTCTCAAAGCCTCTCCGTGGATTTCCTCAAACTCTTCGTCGCTAACGTTGAATGGCTTGTCCCATCCCTTGAGATGACGCCAACTGTCAATCATGACGTACTCCGAAACACCATCGCACTCGGAGAGCATCCGGGCACTGAAATCACCCTTCCAGACGCCCACCTCGGCGCAGCTCTTAAAGCCGTTCTCACGGATGAATGCAGACCAATACTCGAGCCGCGAAAATCGGCCTTTAGAAGATGTCATATTGGTTGCCGGTTATTCTAGGATCTTGAGATCAAGACGGGGTTGGTATTCCACCTTGGAGATCCAAGGTGAGCTGATCCTGACCCGCTCGTTGCAATGCAGGTCCAACAGCTGGGCCTTGCCTCCATCCTTGAATGCGAGAACCTGCACGAGATAAGTGCCTGACTTGAGGCGGAGATCCCTGACCTTCAGGTCGAGACGTGTGGTGACATCCGTGGTCATGCTGTGTTGCAGCCCAATCGTTGCCCGGCAGACATATTTACCCGTGCCATCAATCAGGCAGATGAAGATTTCCTCCAGCGACTCGGTTGAGGAGGTGTTCACCTCAAGAAGAACCTCCAGGTCATCCCCAGAATGGATCTCCCGCCGGGACATAACTGCGGAAGCTGAGGCAATGTTTGCATGAAGTGACGCGCTGGGTATGCCCGTCAAACGATCATCACCGGAATCAAGATACCTTGCGAGAATCTCTCTGGTCGGTCCGTCGGCAACCACCGTGCCCTTTGAAAGCCAGAGCACCCTGTCGCAGAGTCGCTGTACCAGATGCTCCTGATGAGAGACAAAGATCACGGCGCATCTGCCAATCAAGGAGGAAATACGAGCCATGCATTTTGACTGGAAGGAGTGATCCCCAACCGCAAGGACTTCGTCGAGCAAAAGCACATCGGGTTCGGTAGAAGTGGCGATCGCAAACCCGAGCCTTACCTGCATTCCTGAGCTGTAGGACTGAACCGGGGCATCAATAAAAGTACCGATTTCAGCAAAATCGACGATCTCGTCGAATTTCTCATCAATCTCCTTTTTCGATAACCCCAGCAGTGAGGCATTCACGTAGACATTCTCCCTTCCTGTCAACAAGGGGTTGAACCCGGCACCCAATGCAATGATCGCCCCGACTCGTCCCCTCATCTCAATGATGCCTTCATCGGGCTTGATCAACCCGTTGAGCATCTTAAGAAGTGTGGTTTTCCCAGCGCCGTTTCTACCGATGAGTCCGAGGCACTCGCCACGCTTCAACTCGAAGGTTATTCCCCGATTTGCCCAGAACTCTCCCCTCCTGAGAGCCTGTGAACCGTCAGCGGCACTTTTCCTGGCCGAACGTCTGGCCAACAACTCACCGAAACCATCACCTAGTCCGTAGAGCAGGGAACGCTTGAGATCGACGCAGAAAATTTTGCCCACATCCCGCACCCTGACCAAGGGAGGTTCATCCTGATACAGCGCATCGAGGCCATGTGTCCTGTTCATCATCGGGGTAAGTTCACGAGGTGACTCTTAATCAACCCAATCTCGCTACCAAATGCGGCATCCCGATTCTGAAACCAAGCCAGCCCCCCAGGATCAATAGAAACGATAGCACCATCATGAAAGCAAACGACGGGAGGTGATCCAGAGGCTGGGCGGTCAAGCTCGCCCTGGCTGTTTCAATCAGTGGAGTGACTGGATTCCACGCCGCGATGGAGGCGGCAAGACCATGAATTCTTGGTGGATAGACCACGGGGGTAAGGAGCATCCAAACAGGAAGTATGAGGGTCAAAAGTTTACCAACATCCCCGAAGAGCATTCCCGCGGGAGCAATCATAAGCCCCAGAGCTAGTCCGGCAGCGCATAAGGCAAAGAGCGCTACGGGAAAGAGAAGGAATCCTGCACCGGGAACGATGCCAAATACCATCATCATTACACCCAGCAAAATCAGTCTGATTAGAAGCGTTACCATAACGCCGAGCAAGCCTGAAAGAATCACTGATTCCCTTGGAAAGTTCAACCGGGCCAGGATGGATTTCGACTGCTGGAGTGCCGCAAGCGGCATCGTAAGGGAGTCGGAAAACAACTGCCAAAGGATCGTTCCCGTGAGCGCATAAAACGGGTACGAGGATCCTGTGCTGCCGGCCTTGAGAAGTCCCTGATTATTTAAAAATACAAAGGTGAAGGAATTCAAGAGCGGTGGCAGCACCGCCCATGCGTACCCAAGGAAACTTGCGCGGTACTGCGCGCTAAAGTCCCTGACAAAAAGCCTCCAGGCAATTGGTCGGGCCCTCTTGAGGTCCAGCCACATGCTTTTAAGAACATTGAGCGGTCGGGCGAGTTCCGGATCAGGAGAATAAATTTTCAGCATGATTTCGGACATATTCCGTTTGGCAGACTTTTTGGACGAAAAGCTCATCAGTGGACGCTGTTTCAACAGTGAAATGATGGTGTGGAGACGCTGCCGCACATGGCCGTTCGGAAATTCCGAGACCCTAAAGGCACGACAGGGAACGAGAGCTGTTTACGAACGGTGGGCACTCCCCTGTCCGTAAACACTGTCCTTGGAGTATTTTCCTCCATAAGAATAGTAGTAGTATCCGGCACCAGATGCATGGAGTCGGTTCAGAATGATGCCGGTGATATTCGGCGTGCTTCTTTTAAGCAGGTGAATGGCCCTTCGGATTACTTTGGAGGGGGTCTTTACTGATCGGATCACCACCAAGACCCGGTCAGCGTGTTGCGCCATCATCAAGGAGTCACCGACTGCATTCACGGGGGCGGAATCAACGACAATGTGCGCGAAGCTTTTCTTCAGTTCATCAAATACATCAGCAACGCCTGCCGCGCTGAAGAGTTCTGCGGGATTTTTAGTGGTATTGCCGGCCGTCATCACCGAAAGGTTTGCAATCCCGCTTTCCTGAATCGCCTCTCTCTCCGAACAGGACTTGGACAACAGATCGGACAGACCAAGTCTTCCAATCGGCATCCCCAGCAACTTGTGGACGGAAGGTCTCCTCAGATCTGCGTCGATCAGAAGCGTCTTCTCACCGACCATTGCAAAGGAAGCGGCAATATTGAGTGCCATCGTCGATTTTCCCTCTTCTGGTAATGCGCTGGTGATCAAGGAAAGTCCGCGAAGGCTTTTATCCCTGTCATTGAGAATGACATTTGCCCTCAAGGTCCTGAATGATTCGGCGAAGATCGAGGAGGGACTCTCCACCACCCCCACCCCGCGCCTTTTA
>Ga0209829_10000785_pt1 | contig 27690 bp, 26 predicted proteins | sample C_140205_EF_Meta_FD_187311 | JGI IMG/M metagenome (GOLD analysis project Ga0209829, IMG submission 187311) | Freshwater microbial communities from Lake Croche, Canada to study carbon cycling - C_140205_EF_MetaG (SPAdes) (version 2) | ecosystem: Environmental > Aquatic > Freshwater > Lake... | reverse complement strand
GGTGACGTTGATCTCCGTGAGATTGCCGTCGATGACGTCGATGCCCACGAAGATCAGGCCCATGCGCTTCAGATCAGGGCCAATGGTCTCGATGATTTCATGCTCACGCTTGGTGAGGTCTGTCGGCCGCGCCGCGCCGCCGCGCACCATGTTGGAGCGGATGTCGTTGGCCGCAGGCACCCGGTTCACCGCCCCCGCCGCCTCGCCGTCCACGAGAATGATGCGCTTGTCGCCCTCGGTCACCTGCGGCAGGAAGCGCTGCACCACCCAGGGCTCCCGGAAGGTGACGGAGAAAAGGTCGAACAGCGAGCCGAAATTGGGATCCTCGCGCGAGACCTTGAACACCGCCGCGCCGCCATTGCCATAAAGCGGCTTCATCACGACATCGCCATGCTCGGCGCGGAAGGCGTCGATCTGCTCGCGATCTCGGGTGATGAGCGTGGGCGGCATGAGATGGGGGAACTTCATCACGAAGAGCTTTTCGGGCGCATTGCGCACGCTGGAGGGATCATTCACCACGAGCGTATGGGGGTGAATCCGCTCCAGCAGATGGGTCGTGGTGACATAGGCCAGATCAAAGGGCGGGTCCTGGCGCAGCAGCACCACATCCACATCCGCCAGATCAATGACGCTCGCCTCGCCCAGCGTGCAATGGTCGCCCACCACATCGCGCACGCTGACGCTTTGCGCGCTGGCGATGATGCGCCCGTTGCGCATGGAGAGCTTGTCGGGGGTGTAATAAGTCAGCTCATGGCCGCGCGCCTGCGCCTCCAGCATGAGCGCGAATGTGGAATCGCCCGCGATGTTGATGCGCTCGACTGGGTCCATCTGGACCGCGACCTTCAGGCTCATGACGATTCCTCTGCAACCGGCCTCTTGGGCGCCGAACATCGACACGGCCTCCGCCCGGCGTCAATAGCCCGGAAGATCAAGCTCGAATGCGGCGGGCACATGGCGGGGCAGACGGCGGGGGGCGATGAAGACCGCGTCCCCGCGCAGGGCATAGGCGGCGGCCCAGCGATTCTGCCGCAGCCAGACCTGAACCGCCCGGGCGATGCGCCTGCGTTTCTGCTCGGTGATGGCGATCAGCGCCTGATCCATTTCGGGCCTCGCCTTCACCTCGATGAAGGCGATGGTCTGGCCGCGCTGGGCGATGAGGTCGATCTCGCCGCCCGGCGCCGTGAAATTGCGCGCCAGAACCCGGTAGCCGGTGAAGGTGAGCAGCGCCAGCGCCGCCCATTCGGCGCGGATGCCAAAAGAGCGCGCCGCCTGCCGGTCGCGCCCGGGCGGGGGCGCGTCGCTCATGCGTCCCGGTCCAAAGCCATGATCTCCACCGCCCGCGCATAGACCTGACGGCGCGGCTGGCCGGTTTCGGCCGCCACCACGGAGGCGGCGTCCTTGACCGAGAGGGTGGCGAGGGCCTTGCGCAATTTGGCGTCGAGATCCTCCGCGCTCATCACCGTCACGCCCTCCTTGGGCGGCGCGACCAGCAGCACGATCTCGCCCCTTGGCGGGCCTTCGGCGGCGAGCGCGGCGGCGAGGTCGCCCAATGTGCCCCGTCGCACGGTCTCGTAATGTTTGGTGAGTTCGCGGGCGATGGCCGCGTCGCGCGCGCCCAGCACCACATGCAGATCCTCCAGAGTCTCGGCGAGGCGCCGGGGGGATTCGAAGAAGACCAGCGTGCCGGGAATGGGCGCGAGCTCGGCGATGCGCTGGCGCCGGGCGGCGCTGCGGGGCGGCAGGAAGCCCTCGAAGAAGAAGCGATCCGTGGGCAGGCCCGCGACCATCAGCGCCGCCAGAACGGCGGAGGCGCCGGGCACCGCCACCACATTGATCCCGGCTGCGGCGGCGTCGGCCACCAGTTTGAAGCCGGGGTCGGAGATGAGCGGCGTGCCCGCGTCCGACACCAGCGCCAATGAGGCGCCGGATTCCAGCCGCGCCAGAAGATGGGGGCGCACCACCGAGGCGTTGTGCTCGTGATAGGTCACCAGCGGTGTCGTGATTCCGTAATGGGCCAGCAGCGTCTTGGTGACGCGCGTATCTTCCGCGATCACCGCGTCGGCGGCGGCCAGCGTGGCGACGCCGCGAAAGGAGATGTCGCGCAGATTGCCGATGGGGGTCGCGACCACATGCAGACCGGGCTGCAACCGGTCCGCCTCCATGCCGATGCCAAAGGCCGTGAACGTGGCGGAGGCCGGCTTCGGCGGATGGGGGGTCGTGGGGTGGGGTTTGCCCTGATCCATGCCACTTCGTTCTTTAAAAGGGGTCGATAGTTCGATATATAGAACGCCCCTTGCCGAGGCGCAACGCCGTAATTTACCCGCAAAGGCGACTATATGGTGGCGGCGCCTTATGGTGACGCTACAGGCGCGGCGAAGCGATGGAGACGAGAATGGCGCGCAACATGAGGACCAGGAGGCGCGCGCTCCTCTCCCTCGCCTGCGCGCTGACACTGGCGCTGGCCGGTTGCACACCCTCCGGCCTTGGGCGCGGCGGACCCTCCGCAGCCCTGCTGCCGCCACCCTCGGGCGGCATCGAGAGCGCCCCCCTGCCCGCCAATGGCGACCCCGACCGGATCGGCTCCGGCCCCATCAAGATCGCCCTCATCGCGCCCCTCACCGGCTCCAGCGCTGTCGGCCTCTCGCTGCGCAATGCGGCGGAGCTGGCGGTGGCGGCCTTCGATTCCGCCGATGTGACGGTCCTCGTGAAGGACGACCAATCGAACCCCGCAGGCGCGCGGGCCGCAGCCCAGGCCGCCCTTGCGGAGGGCGCCGAGTTGTTCGTCGGCCCGCTCTTCGCCGCCAATGTGCGAGAGGTCGGGGCTGTAGCCCGCATGGCGGGCAAGCCGGTGATCGCTTTCTCCACCGATCCGGCGGCGGCGGGACGCGGCGTTTATCTCCTGTCTTTCCTGGTGGAATCCTATGTGGACCGCATCGTCGATTACGCGGCGGCGCGGGGCAAGCGCAGCATGGCGGCGCTGATCCCCAACAGCGATTATGGTCGGCTGGCGGAGGCGGCTTTCGTCGCCGCAGCCGCCCGCAACAATATCCGCGTGATGGCGGTGGAGCGCTTGCAGCCGGGAGCAGCACCCGGCGCCGCGCAGAAGATCGCGGCGCTTGGCGCGCAGATCGACGCGCTGTTCATCGCCGAACAGGCGGAGGCCATGGCGAGCCTGGCGCAGGCGCTGGCCTCGGCGGGCGTTGACGGCAAAAAGGTGCAGATATTGGGCACGGGCCTTTGGAACGACGCCCGGGTTTTGAAGAGCCCCGCCCTGCAAGGCGCCTGGTTCGCCGCGCCCGACAATGCGGGCTTCGCCGGTTTCGCCCTGAGCTATCGCGACAAATATGGCGCGGACCCCTCCCGTGTGGCGACATTGGCCTATGACGCGGTGGCGCTGGCCGTGGCTCTGGCGCGCCAGCAGGGAAGCGAGCGCTTCACCCAGCGGGTCTTGCAAGGAGAATCCGGCTTCAACGGAACCGATGGCCTGTTCCGCTTCAGGGCCGATGGTTTGAACGAGCGCGGCCTGTCGGTGCAGATCATCGACAACGGATCGACCAGCGTGATCAGCCCGGCGCCCCGAAGCTTCGGGGCGCCGGCTTCGGGGATTTAGGACGCCAATTCCGCAATCACCGAATCCAGCAACGGAAACCCTTCCGCTGTCACCCGGAGCCGTCCCAGCGCCGTGCGCTCCAGAAAGCCATAGCCCTCCAGCCCGGCGATACGTTCAGGGTCCAGAGCCCGGCCCGAGAGGCTCTGGAAACGGGCGGGGTCCACGCCCTCGCGCAGACGCAGGCCCATGAGGAGGAATTCGTCGCCCTGGGCGGCTTGCGACAGCGTCTCGTCCTCGATCAGCCCGTGGCCCTGCGCCTCCACGGCGGCGAGCCATTTTTCGGGGTGTTTCTCGGTTGATTGCGCCATGCGCCCCTGCGTGGTCAGCAGGCGGCCATGGGCGCCGGGGCCGACGCCGGCATATTCGCCATAGCGCCAGTAAACGAGGTTATGGCGGCTTTCGGCCCCCGGCCTTGCGTGGTTGGAGACTTCATAGGCGGGCATGCCCGCCTGTTCCATCATCTCCTGGGTCAGGTCCCAGAGGGCGCGGCCCATGTCGGGGTCGGGCGGGGCGAGCTTGCCCGCCTCCACCAGCCGCTCGAACATGGTGCCGGGCTCGATGGTGAGCTGATAGAGCGACAGATGTTCGGGCGCGCGGCGCAGGGCCTCTTGCAGCTCTCTCCGCCAGTCCTGCGGGCTCTGGTTGGGGCGGGCGTAGATGAGGTCGAAGGAGGCGCGGTCGAAAACTGAGGTCGCCACATCCACCGCCGCCATGGCCTCGGCGGCGCTGTGCATGCGGCCCAGCGCCTTAAGGTCGGCGTCGTTCATGGCCTGCACGCCCAGCGACACCCGGTTCACCCCCGCCGCCCGGTAGCCGCGAAACCGCTCGGCCTCGACGCTGGTGGGATTGGCCTCGAGGGTGATTTCCGCTGATGGCGCGATGCTCCAGTGGGAGCCGATGGCCTCCAGAATCGCCGCCACCGTCTGCGGCTTCATCAGCGAGGGCGTGCCGCCGCCAAAGAAGATGGACGAAACCTCGCGCCCCGGCGCCAGCGCGGCGCGGTGGGCGAGTTCGGCGCGGAAGGCCGCGACATAGCGCGCCTCGTCCACGGGCGCGGCCCGCACATGGCTGTTGAAATCGCAATAGGGGCATTTCGACAGGCAGAAGGGCCAGTGAACATAGACCCCGAAGCCCGGATCGAAGGCGCTGGAAAGGCTTGGCATGGAGGCCTTATGGCACGCCCCGCCCGTCAGGTCACTTAGTGGCCGTCGCCCTTGGCCGTATCCTTGGCGCCATCCTTGGCCGGATGCTCGCTCATGCGGTCGGTGAGCGCCAGCACCAGGCCCGACACCACGAAGACCACATGGATGACCACCGACCACATCAGTTCCCGGTCCGTGGTCTTGTTGATGTCCATGAAGACCCGCAAGAGCTGGATCGCCGAAATCGCCACGATGGAGGAGAGCAGCTTCAGCTTGAGGCCGGTGAAGTCGATGGTCGCCATCCACTCCGGCCAGTCTTCATGGCCGGTGGTGGCGATGCGGGAGACGAAATTCTCGTAGCCCGAGAAGATCACGATGATGACGAGGCTCGCCGTGAGGCTGAGGTCGATCAGGCCCAGAATATCCAGCACCAGATCGGATTCGCTGGAGCTAAGAATGTTCGGAATGATGTGGATGATGTGTTGAATGTCCTTCACCACCAGCGCCACGATCCCGACGATGAGGCCCAGATAAATGGGCGCGAGCAGCCAGCGACTGCTGAACAATATCTTTTCGAGCCAGCGTTCGATCATGGGGAGAACCTCTGCAATTGGCTGGTTCTCTCACGTAGCGGGGTGCGCGGCAAGGCGCCGCAGGGGTAGCCTCACCGCCCCTGCATCAGCCGCACGATGGCCCGCGCCGTATAGTCCACCATGGGCACGATGCGCGCATAGTTCAGCCGCGTGGGGCCGATGACGCCGAGCACGCCGACGATGCGCTGGGTGGGATCGCGGAAGGGGGCGGCGATCATGGAGGAGCCTGACAGCGAGAACAGCTTGTTCTCGGAGCCGATGAAGATCCGCACGCCCTCGCCCTGTTCGGCGCGCGACAGCAGATCGGCCACGTCCTTCTTGGTTTCGAGGTCGCCGAACAGCAGGCGGATGCGCTCCAGATCCTCCACCGCCTTCAGGTCTTCCAGCAGATTGGCCTGGCCGCGCACGATGAGCTGGGAGGTCTCGCCCATGCCCGCCCAGCTCGCCAGCCCTGCGTCCACCAGCCGCGCGGTCAGCTCGTTCAGCTCGGCTTCGGCCTGGTTGCGGGCCTGTTCGATATCCGCGCGCACCTCGCTGAGGGTGCGGTTGCGAATCCGCGCATTGAGATAATTGCTGGCCTCGACCAGAGCCGACGACGGCAGGCCCTTGGGGATGGCCACCACACGGTTCTCGACAGAACCATCCTCCGACACCAGCACCGCCAGCGCCCGCTCGGGCTCCAGCCCGACGAATTCGATATGTTTGAGGCGCTTGTTGTCCTTGGTCGTCACCACGACCCCCGCGCCCCGCGACAGGCCCGAGAGCATGCGCGAGGCTTCGGTCAGCACGCCCTCCAGGGTCAGATCGCGCGAGGCCGCCCCGACCTGCGCGTCGATACGGTCGCGCTCGTCGAGCGGCAGGTCGCCGATTTCAAGCAAGGCGTCCACGAAAAAGCGCAGGCCAAGTTCGGTGGGCATGCGCCCGGCGCTGGTGTGGGGGGCGTAGACGAGGCCCAGCTCCTCCAGATCCTGCATCACGTTGCGGACAGAGGCCGGGGAGAGGGTCATGGGCAACAGGCGCGAAAGCTGGCGCGAGCCCACTGGCTCGCCCGAGGCGAGGTAGGAATCGACGATGCGTTTGAAAATCTCGCGCGACCGATCATTCAGCGCTGCGAGCGCGGTCCTGTCGAGCGCCAGAGGCTCCTGCGAGAAAGGATCATGACCGGCCATCGGCTCAAGATGAACGCATGCAAGCCCGGGCGCAAGCCCTCGTTATGAGTACCGCTTGAAACCATTCGCGCCCAAGGCCATAACCGGCGCCATCTGAGCGCTTCCTGACCGGGGCGCAGCCTGGAGCACGCCATGTCCGCTTCCAAGACGCCAGCCGCCTTCCAGTGGGACGACCCCTTTCTCTTCGAGCGCCAGCTCTCCGAAGACGAACGCATGATCCGCGACGCCGCCCGCGCCTATGCTCAGGACAAGCTGCTGCCGCGCGTGCTCGACGCCTATGCCCATGAGAAGACCGACGCCGCGATCTTCACGGAGATGGGCGAGCTGGGCCTGCTGGGCGTCACCTTGCCCGAGGCCTATGGCTGCGCCAACGCCAATTATGTGGCCTATGGGCTGGTGGCCCGCGAGGTGGAGCGGGTGGATTCGGGCTATCGCTCCATGATGAGCGTGCAGTCCTCGCTGGTCATGCACCCGATCTTCGCCTTCGGCAGCGAGGCTCAGCGCCTCAAATATCTGCCCAAACTGGCGAAGGGCGAATGGATCGGCTGCTTCGGCCTCACCGAGCCCGATGCGGGCTCCGACCCCGCAGGCATGAAGACCCGCGCGACGAAGATCGCCGACGGCTATCTGCTGAACGGCTCGAAAATGTGGATCTCCAATTCGCCCATCGCCGATGTCTTCATCGTCTGGGCGAAGTCCGAGGCCCATGACGGCGCCATTCGCGGCTTCATTCTCGACAAGGGCATGAAGGGGCTCACCGCCCCCAAGATCAACGGCAAACTGTCCCTGCGCGCCTCCATCACCGGCGAGATCGTCATGGATGGGGTGGTCGTGCCGGACGAAAATCTGCTGCCGGGCGTGTCTGGCCTCAAGGGTCCGTTCGAATGTCTCAACCGCGCGCGCTATGGCATCGCCTGGGGCGTCATGGGCGCGGCGGAGGATTGCTGGCGCAGGGCGCGCCAATATACGCTGGACCGCCAACAGTTCGGCCGCCCGCTGGCCGCCACCCAGCTGGTGCAGAAGAAGCTTGCGGACATGCAGACCGAGATCACGCTGGGCCTGCAGGCCGCGCTTCGCGTGGGGCAATTGTTCGACGAGGGGCTTGTAGCGCCCGAGGCCATCTCGCTCATCAAGCGCAACAACTGCGGCAAGGCGCTGGACATCGCCCGCACCGCCCGCGACATGCACGGCGGCAACGGCATCCACGAGGAATATCACGTGATGCGCCACGCCCAGAACCTCGAGACGGTGAACACCTACGAGGGCACCCACGACGTCCACGCCCTGATCCTGGGCCGCGCCCAGACGGGGCTTCAGGCGTTTTTCTGAAACCCCGCCGCAGCGCCCCGAACTACCGCGCCGCCTGTTTCGCAGGCAGCGCCTTGTCCAGCCATTTGACGATGACGGCTGCGATCTCGCGGCTGTTCTTTTCCAGCATCAGCACATGGGAATTTCCCTTCACGCCCACATCGGCGAGGCGGATGAAGGTGGGGTTCGCGCCCGCCTGTTTCAGATAGTTCACCGTGCAGTGATCATAGGGCGCGTGATAGCTGGCCTCGCTGGTGAGAACCAGAATCGGCATGCGCAGATTGGGCAATTGCCGCGCGGGCGCGGTCTGCTCGAAGCAGCGCACGAGGCCCTCGGCTTCGGGCTTGGCCTGTTGCACGAAGGAGAGCTCCGCGCCGCTCTTCACCGGGGGCGAATAGGTGATCGGCACATCTGACAGGCCATAGGACAGCGACACCTTGCCATATTTGAACCAGTCGGGCGCCCCGGTGAATTCCACCGCGCGCACGGGCGGGCCATTGGGCTCGATGGCCAGAATCGCCTTCACGCCCGCAGGCCGCGCATCCGCCACCGGCCAGAGGAAGGCGCCCGCCTGCGAATGACCCATGATGACGGAGGGGCCGATCTTGTCGATCAGGGCCACCAGCGCATCGCGGTTCAACTCCTGCTGGGTGTGGAAATCCTCGATCTCCACCGCCTGCGTCGCGCTGAGCGCCAGCACGGAAGGATCGTTCAGCTCCGTGCCGCCGGGCCATTGGCTGTGGAGCCTGGCCTGCGGCCAGAGGTTGTATTTGCCTTGCTGCACATAGCGCGACATGGCGCCGCGCACGTCGCCCATCTTCGAAGGGCCATAGGCTTTCTCGATCAGCGGCGAGCGCCCGCGCCCCACCTGATCCACGACATAGACCGCATAGCCCTGCCGCACGAAATATTGCGCCCAGCCCTCCTTGCCCTCCAGCGTGCTCATGAAATTAACGCCCGTACGCAGGCCGCCATGCACCATGATGACGGGCGTGGGATGCCTACGCCGCGCGGGAATCATGAACTCCACATACATATGGCCGGTCATCATGGCCCGCCCGTCGATCTCGGTCATCTTGCCGCCGACGAAGAAGGAGCCATTTTTCGCCAGCACCAGAGGCTCGGCTGTGGCGGCGCCCGCGCCAAGGAGGGCGGCGACTGCGGCGGCGATTCCTGATACGACTTTCTTCATGGCGTTCTCCCCATGGGCTCTGCGACCCTGCGCATAGCTTGCCTGCAATGGAACGCAGGATCAATGGCGCGCGGGGGACTTGCGAGGGCGAGCGGAATGGGCGAGTTTCGCATCAGGTAAGCCAATCAAAACGGGAGGAACCCATGTTCAAGCAGCTCATCACAGGATTCGCCGCAGCCGCAGCCCTCTGGGCGGCGCCGGTTCAGGCCCAGACCATCGTGGACGAATGGGCCAGCGTGAAGGCTCCCGCGCCCATCGAACTGAAGACCGTGAAGGTCGATCCTAAGACCACCGCCCTTCTGGTGCTGGATCTGGTGAAACAGACCTGCAACGCCGAGCGCCGCCCCCGCTGCCTCGCCTCCCTGCCGAAGGTGGAGAAGTTCCTCGCCGAGGCTCGCGCGAAAGGCGTGCCGGTGGTGCATAGCATCACGCCGGCCACGACGCCCGCCGACATCGCACCGCAGGCTGCGCCGAAGGAGGGGGAGCCCATCGTCTCGTCCATGGCGAACAAGTTCATCCGCACGGATCTCGACAAGATCCTGAAGGACAAGGGGATCACCACCGTCATCGTGGTGGGCACCACGGCGCAGGGCGCGGTGCTCTACACCGCCAGCGAGGCGGCCTTCCTCGGCTACAAGGTGATCGCGCCGGTCGATGGTTCCTCCGCCGAAAGCACCTATGCGGAACAGCTGACCGCCTGGACCCTCGCCACCGCCCCGGGCGTGGGACAGAACACCACCATGACCCGCTTCGACATGATCGGCTTCTGAAAAATCAGGCGCTGGCGGCTTCGGTCGCCGGCGCCTTTCCGCCCCGCACGCACAGATACATGACCCCGACCCCCAGCACGGAGGGCAGGGTCGCCAGCGAGGGCACGCCTGTGGCCAGCGCCGCCGCGGCGCCCGCCAGACAGCCCAGCGCCGCCCCCGCGTCCCAGCCGCCCTCCATGGCGAAATGGAAGCGGTAGGCCGCTCCTGACCCCTTGGCGCGGTCATAGATCAGGCTCATCAGCACGGTCGTGTAGACGCCGATCACCGCCGCGCCAGTGGCGTTGGAGATATGGGCGGCCAACGGCGACCAGCTCGCGAAGGCGCGAAAGGCGAAGCTGGCCACCAGCGCCAGCGACACCCAGACCAGCGCCCTGTCGCGCCGTCCCGCGTCAATGACGCGTCCGGCCACGAGGCCCACGCCAGCCCCCACAAGGCTGGCCAGCGCATTGGCGACGCCCAGACTCTCATACTGCGAGCCCAGCGAGACGAAGAGCGCCATGGGCCAGGCCAGCATCAACCCCCCGCTGATATAGCCATCGGCGGCGAAGGCCTTGAGGCTGCGCCGGTCCACAGTCCGCAGCGCCTCGCGCAGGCTTGGGATCTCGCCCGCCTTGAGGGGCGCCATGAGGAGCAGGGGCGGGATCGCGGCCAGGGTGATCCCTGCGGCGAGGCCGAAATCCACCGCCGGGCCGAAGCGTTGCAGCAGCACCCCGCCGACCAGCGGCCCGGTGATTCCGGCCATGGCGCCAATGGCGTTGCGCAGGCCAAGCTCCCGTCCGCGCGAATCCGGCGCCCCCGTCACCGCCACGGCGGAATGATAGCAAGGCCAGTAGAGCGATTCTCCCAGCGCAACGATGAAAAGCCAGAGCGCCAGCCAGAGCGGATCGCGCGCATGGATCAGCGGCCAGAATTGCGTGGCCAGAACCGCCGCGCCCGCAATCATCGCCCCGCGCACGCCGACGCGCCGCACCAGAACCAGCGACAGGCAGCGCAGCACGAAGCGCACCGCCAGCAAGGCCGCGAAAGAGGCCAGCGCCTGCGGCAAAGTGAGCCCCTGCTGCAACAGATAAGCCCCCGCAAATCCCCCCGCCATGGCGCAGGAGAACTGGTAGAGGCCGAAATGCAGCGTGAGCAGCCGGAACTGGCGCGGTTGGGACAAGGGGCGATCCTGCGATGCGACGCGCCCTGTATAGGGGCGCGGGCGGCTGGGGCCAACACTTGCCGCGCTCCTCTTGCTCCCTTCGGCGCAGCCTTGTACCCGTGGGTTGCGGCTGAAGCCGCAGCCAGGGAGAATCCGTCTGTCCACCTCGCCCAAACCCCTCGCCTCGTTCCGCGTGCTGGAGCTGGCGCGCATTCTCGCCGGTCCCTGGTGCGGGCAATTGCTCGCCGACCTTGGCGCTGACGTGGTCAAGGTGGAGCGGCGGGGCGCGGGCGACGACACGCGCCAATGGGGTCCCCCCTTTCTCGAAGGCCATGATGGCGAGACTCTCGGCGCGGCCTATTACCACGCCTGCAATCGCGGCAAGCGCTGCATCGAGGCGGATTTCGAGACGCCGGAGGGGCGCGCCCTGATCGAGCGCCTCGCCATGAACGCCGATGTGGTCATCGAGAATTTCAAGGTCGGCGGCCTCGCGAAATACGGCCTCGACCACGCCTCGCTGCGCAAGCTCAATCCGCGCCTGATCTATTGCTCCATCACGGGCTTTGGACAGGAAGGCCCTTACGCAGAGCGTGCGGGCTATGATTTTCTGGTGCAGGGCATGGGCGGCGCCATGCATCTCACCGGCCAGCCCGATGGTCCCCCCACGAAATCGGGCATGGCCATCGCCGACATCTACACGGGCCTCTACGCCGCCAACGCCATTCAGGCGGCCCTGTTGCGCCGCCACGAAACCGGCGAAGGCGCCACTATCGATTGCGCGCTTCTGGACGCGCAGATCGCGGTGCTGGGCTATCAGGCGCTGAACTATTTCGTCACCGGCAACGAGCCCAAACGCCTTGGCAACAGCCATCCCAATATCGTGCCTTACGATGTGTTTCCCGTGGCTGATGGCGACATCATCATCGCCGCTGGCAATGATGGACAATATCGCAAGCTCTGCGACGCCCTGGGCGCGCCGGAGCTGGGCGCCCATGCCGATTACGCCATCAGCAAGGACCGGGTACGCAACCGGGTGGAGCTGACGCGGCTGCTGCATGGGCTGACCCGCCAGTTCACCCGCGCCGATCTTTTGCCCAAGCTCGACGCGCTGGGCGTGCCCGCAGGGCCCATCAACAGCGTCGGCGATGTGTTCAGGGATCCGCAGGTGATCGCGCGCGGCATGCGCATCGACATCGACAATCCCCGCGCGAAAGCGGGCTCGACGCCCGGGTTGCGCGGCGCCATCGTGATGGATGGCGAGCCGGTGGTGAGCGCCCTGCCTGCGCCTGCGCTGGGGCAACACACGCACGAGATATTGAACGATCCGAATTGGGGGGGACGGGGATGATCGAGAACAGCCGCACGGGCGCGCAGATTCTGGTGGACCAATTGCTGGCGCAGGATGTGCGCCATGTGTTTTGCGTGCCCGGGGAATCCTATCTCGCTGTGCTCGACGCATTCCACGACGTCAATATCAACGTCACCGTCTGCCGTCAGGAAGGCGGCGCGGCCATGATGGCGGACGCCAGCGCGCGGCTCACCGGCAAGCCCGGAATCGTTTTCGTGACGCGCGCGCCGGGCGCCACCAACGCTTCGCCCGGCATCCACATCGCCGAACATGATTCAACGCCCCTGATCATGTTCGTCGGCCAGGTGCAGCGTCCCGCGCAGGGCCGCGGCGCCTTTCAGGAGATGGACTACCGCGCAGTCTTCGGCTCCTTCGCCAAATGGGTGGTGGAGATCGACGATGTCGCTCGCATCCCCGAGATCGTCTCGCGCGCCTTCCATGTGGCCCAGCAGGGCCGCCCCGGCCCGGTGATCATCGCCTTGCCTGAGGACATGCTGGTGGAGCGCGCCAGCGTGAGCGACGCCGCCCGCGTGGAGCCCGTGCAGACCTGGCCCGGCCAGACCCAGATGGCGGATTTGCAGAAGCTGCTCTGGGCGGCGCAACAGCCCATCGTGATCGTGGGCGGCAGCGGCTGGAGCGAGAAGGCGATCGACTCCCTGCGCCGCTTCGCCGAGCGGTTCGATCTGCCGGTCGTCACCTCCTCGCGCCGCGCCATGCTCTTTCCCGGCGATCATCCCAATTATGCGGGCGAACTCGCCATCGGGCCCAACCCCAAGCTGCGCGCCCGCATCGAGGCCTCCGATCTCGTGCTGCTGATCGGCGGGCGCATGGCGGAGATTCCCTCGCAGGGCTACACGCTCTTCGAGATCCCCACGCCCCGCCAGAGCCTCGTGCATGTGCATGGGGACGCGCAGGAACTGGGCCGGGTCTATCACCCGCGCCTGGGCATCAACGCCACGCCCCCCGCCTTCGCCGCCGCGCTGGAGAGCCTGCAACCGCCGAACGTGATTGCGTGGGCCGCGCAGACCCGCGAGGCCAATGCCGATTTCCACGGCTGGACCGATGTGGCGCCCGCCATGCCCGGCCCGGTGCAGCTGGGCGAGATGGCCCTGTGGCTGCGCGAGCGTCTGCCCAAGGACGCCATCGTCACCAATGGCGCGGGCAATTACGCCATCTGGGTTGGACGCTTCATGCGCTTTCGTCAATATGCGACGCAACTCGCCCCCGTGTCGGGCTCCATGGGCTATGGATTGCCCGCCGCCGTGGGCGCCAAGCGGGTGCATCCCGAGCGCATGGTGGTGTGCTTTGCTGGCGATGGCTGTTTCCTGATGAACGGACAGGAATTCGCCACCGCCGTGCAATATGATCTGCCGATCATCGTGGTGATCGTGGATAACGGCATGTATGGCACGATCCGCATGCATCAGGAGCGGCACTATCCCGGCCGCGTTTCCGCCACCGCCCTGCGCAACCCCGATTTCGCCGCCTATGCCTTCGCCTTCGGCGGCCATGGGGAGACGGTTGTGGAAACCGCGCAATTCGCCCCCGCCTTCGAGCGGGCCGTCGCGTCCGGCAAACCCTCCATCATCCATGTGAAGGTGGACCCGGAGGCGATCACGCCGCTGACCACCATCACCGCTTTGCGCAGCGCGGGGCTCGCCAAAAAGTAGGTTGCGGGCGCCGTCCATTCATGCGACCTCGCAATGAGATAGGGCAGAACAATCGGGAGCAGACGATGAGCGAGGCCGCCTTAGGGCAAGACAAGGCGCGTGGCGCCGGTGCTGCGTCGTCCACCCTTCCCGCAGGGCTGCGGCAGGCGCCGACGCCTGCACAGCTCGCCTGGATCTCGCGCCGCCGCGCCATTTATTCGGTCATCGGCGGCCTCGCCTTGTGGGAATTCACCGGCCAGTTCCTCGTCACCAATCCCATCCTCTTCTCGCCCCTCTCCAAGGTTCTGGCGGTGGGCTGGAAGCTGCTGATGAATGGCGAATTGATGCGCCACATGGGCGTCAGCGCGCTGGAGTTTTCGCTGGGCTTCGCGCTCTCCGCCGTGGTGGGAATAGCGCTCGGCTTCCTCATGGCGACCAGTCGCCGCACGCAAGACATTCTCGACCCCTGGGTGTCGTTTTTCTATTCGAGCCCCCTTGTGGCCCTGATGCCGTTTTTCCTGCTGATCTTCGGCATTGGTCTGGCCTCGAAAGTCGCCATCGTCTTCGTCATCGCGGTGTTTCCGATCCTGCTGAACGCCTTCGTAGGCATTCGCTCGGCTGACCCGCATCTGCTGGAAGTGGCGAAGGCCTTCAACTGCACGCGCGCGCAGATCTTTTCCAAGATCCTCATGCCCGCCGCCCTGCCCTTCGTCATCGTGGGCCTGCGCCTTGGCATTGGCCGCGCGCTGACGGGCGTGGTGGTGGGCGAACTCTTCGCCTCGCGGGCGGGGGTTGGCTATCTCATCACCTCGGCGGGCCTGAGCTTTGACACGGCCACCGTTTTTCTGGGCGTGCTGATCTTCTCCCTCATGGGCGTCATGCTCATGGAGGGGCTGAAATATCTGGAACATCGCCTCGCCCCCTGGCGCAAGAGCGTGCAGGAGACCCACTGATGACGCCGAAGCTTCAGGTCTCCAACCTCTCCAAATATTTCCTCACCCGCGACGGCGAGCCCCGCAAGGTGCTCGATTCCGTTTCGCTGGACATCGCGACCAATGAATTCGTCTGCATCGTGGGCGCCAGCGGCTGCGGCAAGACGACCTTCATCCGCGCCATCGGCGGATTGATCCCCGCCGAGGAGGGCGAGGTGCGCATCGACGGCAAGCTGGTCGAGGGGCCGGGCGGCGATCGCGGTTTCGTGTTCCAACACGATTCCCTGCTGCCCTGGCGCACGGTGCTGGACAATGTGGTCTTCGGGCTGGAGGTGCGCGGCGTGAAGCCCGCGCAGTCGCACCCGCTTGCGCAAAGCCTGCTGAAGCTGGTGGGCCTCACAGGCTTCGCCCAGCACTATCCCAGCGAACTCTCGGGCGGCATGCGCCAGCGCGTCAATCTTGCGCGCGCCCTCGCCATCGACCCCGATGTGCTGCTGATGGACGAGCCCTTCGCCGCGCTGGATGCGCAGACGCGCGAGATCATGCAGCGGGAGCTTTTGAAAATCTGGGCGCAGAAGCGCAAGACCGTGCTCTTCATCACCCACCAGATCGACGAAGCCGTTTATCTGGCGGATCGCGTGCTGGTCTTCTCCTCGCGCCCCGGACGGGTGGCGGCGGACATCGCCATCCCCTTCCCCCGCCCGCGCGAATTATCCCTCAAGCGCAGCCCCGAATTCCTGAAGATCGTGGACGAGATCTGGACGCTCATCGAGCAGGAAGTCGTGGCGTCCATGCAGGTCGAGCCGGGTTAGGCGGCGGGCGAAAAGCTGCCGCGCTCAGGACCGCAGCGGCGCCGAGCCCCATGAGTTCAGCGTGCGCTCTTCATGGGGCCAGATTCCGCGCGGGCGGTCGGGCGCGACCACTTCGATCTCCGCCGAAATCTCGACCCAGTTGCCATCGGGATCGTGGACGAAGAGGAAGAGATTGTTGCCGGGGCCATGGCGTCCCGGACCCCATTTCACGGGGATGCGCAGATCGGCGAAATGGTCGCCCCAATCGCGGATCGAGTTCCAGTCCGTCGCCTCGTAGCAATGATGGTCGAAGCGATCTTCACCCGCCTGAAAGACCGCGAAGCTGTGATGTTCGTGGTCCGAACGCATGAAGGCCGTGCGCATGACGCCCTCGCCATCGAGCACCCGGTCGGACTCGGTCAGGCCCACCACGCGGGTATAGAAATCCACCATGCCTGCGGCGTCGCGGGTGGCGACGACCACATGCTGGATGCGGCCGGGCAGACCCTTCGTGGCGGGCGCGCGCATATGCGGCACGCCGAAGAACATGTGATTGCCGCTGAGATCCACAAAGCCCACCGCATCGGCGAAAACCGCCGTCGATGTGCGCTCATGGGCGACGCCCGCCAGCGCCAGCCGCTCCATCAATCCATCAAGCCAGGCCGGATCATAGACCGCATAGCCCGCCGACTTCAGCGTCTTGGCCTCGCCCGGCGAGATCATGACGCAACGTTCGGGGCCATGACAAATGCGCGTGTCGCCGACCGTCTCCACCTCCGCCGAGAAGGCGTCGCGGTAGAAGCGCGAGAGGGTTTCGGGATCGGGCGAACCAAGCTCGATGTAATAGAGATGCGCCCGCATGCTCGCGTGATGTTTCATCTTGAAACTCCTCTCAGGCTCCCTGCACGCTGGCGACAAGCGCGCGCGTGGCCTGCGCCAATTGCGCGATGGCCGACGGATCAGCCGCGTCGATGGCGGCGGCGATGTAGCGATCAGGCCGCACCAGCAGCAGCAATTCGCGGCCCGGCTTTTCCAGTCTGCCCATGATGTCGTTGGCGTCGCGTCCGGCGGGAATCGTCGCGGTGAAATCGCGCACCAGATTGACGCGCATGGGCGTCACGGCGACGCGCCTTAACGTGGGCAGGCCGAAGTCGTGATCCTGTGTCTGCGCGATGACCCGCTGGGACTCGTCCCCATAGGCCACCAGCGCGAAATCGGAGCCCAGGAGATCATCGAGCTTCACGCGCGAGCGGTCGAGCATTTCGAGGGTCGGCTGCGGCGCCATGCGGCCGGTGAGGCCAAGGCCGGTGTCGGCCAGCAGGAAGCCCTCCCCGTAGAAGGGCTTGGGCTTGTATTTCATCATCGCGAAATAGCTATGGACCGGAGGCACGAAACGCGCGAGGCGAAAGAAGCTGTGGACGAAGAATGCCTGCATCTTCGATGTCGGCATCATCACCTTGCCGATATTCATGGCGAGCTGGATCAGCGACCAGGCATGGGGGGCGCGCTCCTGCTGATAGGTCTTGAGCAAAGCGGGGCCGAAGTCGCCCCTGATCACGCCCGCCAGTTTCCAGGCGAGATTATGGGCGTCGCGCACGCCGCTGTTCATGCCCTGCCCGGCGAAGGGCGGGGTGAGATGGGCGGCGTCGCCCGCAAGAAAGACCCGCGCGGTGTTCCACTTGTCGGCCATGCGCGCATGGAAGGCGTAGACCTGCCGACGCACCACCGCCGCATCCGCGTCAGGGCCAGAGGCGGCGAGCAACTGACGCACGAATTCGGAGGCCTCGACGGTGGCGTCCTCCTCGCCATCGCGCAGCATGAATTCATAACGCCGCGTGCCGGCGGGGCCGGGCAGGCAGATATAGGCGCGGGCGGGATCGCAGCCCACCCGCGTCTGGCGCATGCGCTCGTTGGTCTCGGCGAGATCCACGATCAGCCAGCGCTCGCGATAGGTGGAGCCCTTCAGCTCCGCGCCGATGGCCCGCCGCGTGGCGCTGCGGGCCCCGTCGCAGGCGGCGAGATAGCGCACGCGAATGTCGCGCGCGGCGCCCGCCTCCACCACGCGCAGGGTCACGCCCTCGGCGTCCTCCACAAAGCTCTCGCAATTGGCGCCGAACAGGGTGGTCACATGGGGGAAGCGCGCGAGAGCCTTGCGAAGCGTCGCCTCGAAGATCGGCTGGTTGAAGGCGCTGCGGCGGGGATAGCCGAATTCCTGCCCGGTGGGCTCCACTTTGGCGAAGCAGACGCCCTTGGGGGTGAAATAATGGGCGCCATAGTCGAGCGCCACATCTGCGATCACCTCGTCCGCCGCGCCCAGGGCCTGCATGGTGCGCAGACATTCGTCGTCGATGGAGACCGCGCGGGGGGCCTGAACCGTTGATTCGTTGCGCTCGATCAGAACCGCGCGCAGGCCCATCACGCCCAGAAGATTGGCCAGCGAGAGCCCCGTCGGCCCGCCGCCCAGAATCGCCACATCAAAATCCACCCGAGCGCTCCCACAGGTCTCTCATGCTGTTCGAGGCTTAGCGGACGGGATGGAGCGCGTCAATCATTTTCTCAAAAAATGAGAATATCGAGATGATCGCGGTGAGACGCAAAAAGGGCCGAGGCGGCGCCTCGACCCTGTGATGACATTCGCTGAAGCGCGATGACCTCAGTGCAGGCTGACGGTGTGCAGCTTGTGTTCCCAGGCGTTGGCCACGGCGGCGTCGCGGGAGTCCGTCAGCAGAATGGGGGCGCCCTCGGCGCTCAGAAGCGCAAAGAGTTGCAAGTCCGAGGGAATGCCCTCCACCTGGGGAAAGAGCCTGCGCGCCTCATCCGAGAACAGCGGCTTCACATAAGCTATATGGCCGCCGCCCATATGGGCGAGCTGCTCCACGGTAATGGGCGCATCGCTCAGGCCCTGCGCAAGCTTGGTGTCATTGATCATCACAGGCTCCTCTTGCGGTCCGTTCAGGCCCCGCCGTTGGGTGCGGACAATCCTTAGTCCCGCACCGAAATGTCGATCCTCCGGATCATCTTCTCCGGCTCGGGCCGGGCCAGATCGACCGAAAGCAGTCCATTGGTGAGATCCGCGCCCAGCACCTGCATGCCATCGGCGAGCAGAAAGCTGCGCTGGAACTGCCGCGCGGCGATGCCGCGATGCAGATATTGGCGTTCCTTGTCGTCTTGCTGGCGCCCGCGGATGACCAACTGGTTCTCTTCGACGGTGATGTCGAGCTGGTCGCGGGTGAAGCCCGCCACGGCCAGAGTGATGCGCAGCCGCTCGGGCAGCGCATCGGCGCGGGGCAGCCGCTCGATATTGTAAGGCGGGTATCCGTCCGACGTGGTCCGGCTGACCCGCTCCAGCGCCCGCTCGATATCGTCGAACCCCAGCAGGAAGGGGGAATTCATGTTAGGCAGTCTCGTCATTCGAAGCCCTTCCGGCGCCTCGTGGTTCGGGCCCCGGATGGGCGCCCCGGCTCATCGCCGCAGACTTGATATGGTCTGGCGGGCGCGGCCCTGCAAGAGGGCCGACGCGATGGCCGGACACAAGGGCGCGATCTGATCAACTGGCGACTTGAATGAGGGGCGCCCCGGCGCTTTGGGAGTCTCCCTCTCCATCGCCCTGCCCGACACATCGGCGGACACCCGGATCTTCTCCCAGCGCTTCGAACGGTCCTGGCTGGTGCTGGCGGCGCCGGTGGAGGGGGTGTGAACCCCTACCCCAGACAGGCCTTCGCCAGCATCTGGAACGCTCGCGCCCTGTGGGAGAGGGCCAGAGAACCGTCCACAGGCAGGCCGTGTTTCTCGTCCGAGGTCATTTCGCCGAAGGTGCGGCTGTGGCCCTCGGGCAGGAAACAGGGATCGTAGCCGAAGCCAGCCGTGCCGCGCGGGGGATCGACCAGCACGCCGTCGATGCGGCCTTCGAATTCTTCCGAATGTCCATCGGGCCAGACGATGGCCAGCGCCGAGATGAACCAGCTGGCGCGTTGCTCAGGCGCCGTGCAGCCCAGCGCCTTCACCTTCTCCTCCACCAGCGCCATGGCGGCGGTGAAGTCCTTGCTCTCGCCAGCCCAGCGGGCGGAATAGATGCCGGGCGCGCCATCCAGCGCGGCCACGCAGAGCCCCGAATCATCCGCCAAAGCAGGCAAATTGGCTGCGAAGGCTGCGGCCCGCGCCTTGATGAGGGCGTTTTCCATGAAGGTGACGCCGGTCTCCTCGGGCTCGGGGAGGCCAAGCTCCCCGGCCGAGACGCAGTCGATCCCGTAAGGCGCCATCAGCTCGCGCATTTCGCGCAGCTTGCCGCCATTATGGGTGGCGATGATAAGGCGCCCGGTGAGACGACGATGGTTCATCCCGCGACCGCCGCTTTTTGCAGGGCGACCAGTTCGTTCACGCCCTTGCGGGCCAGAACGATCATGGCGTCGAGCTGCTCCTGCGAGAAGATCGCGCCTTCCGCAGTGGCCTGCACCTCGACGAGGCCGCCTGCGCCGGTGATGACGAAATTGGCGTCGGTCTCGGCAACGGAGTCCTCGGCATAGTCGAGATCGAGCACAGCCACGCCCTTGCTGATCCCGCAGGAGATCGCCGCCACATGGTCCTTGATGGGGATTTCCTTGATGATGGAGCGCTGGCGCATCCAACGCAGGCACTCATAAAGGGCGACCCAGCCGCCGGTGATCGAGGCGGTGCGGGTGCCGCCGTCGGCCTGCAACACGTCGCAATCGACAACGATCTGGCGCTCGCCGAGCTGTTGCAGGTCCACCACGGCGCGCAGGCTGCGGCCCACGAGCCGCTGGATTTCCTGGGTGCGGCCCGACTGCTTGCCAGACGTGGACTCGCGGCGGGTGCGGGTGTGCGTGGCGCGCGGCAGCATGGCGTATTCCGCCGTCACCCAGCCCCGGCCCTGACCACGCAGCCACTGCGGCGGCTTGTCTTCGAGGGAGGCGGTGCAGAGCACATGGGTCTCGCCGAATTTGATCAGGCAGGAGCCCTCGGCGTAGCGAGCGACGTTGCGTTCGATCGAGACCAGCCGCATTTCATCGGCCGCACGTTTGGAAGGGCGCATGGGAGAACCTTGTTTCGGGTGAAAAGGCTTCTAGGCGCTCGGCGCGCCAGTGGCAACCGGATGGGCTCAGTCGGCCCGCGCGCCGCCCTGCACCCAGACCGCCAGAATCTTGCGGTCGTCCTCGCTCAACTCCGTCAGATTGCCGCCGGGCGGCATGGCGCGGGTCATCACGGCCTGCACATAGATCTGCTCCGCATGGAGGCGGATGCGCTCGGGCGTGTCCAGCATCACGCCCTTGGGCGGCACATGCACGCCATCCCAGACCGGCTCGCTCATGTGGCACATGGAGCAGCGGGAGACGACGATCTCCTCCACCTGGGCGAACCTGACCTTGGCGGCAGGGGCCGGGCTCAGGGCCGCATTGCCGCCATCGCGCGAGACGCCCGAGAGCAGGATGATGGCGATGAAACAGGCCGCCGCCACCGCCCAGGTCCACCAGGGCGAGCCCTTGCGGGCGTGTTCGGAATTGAAGAAATGCCTGACCACGCCGCCGATCACCATGACGAGGGTCACGATCAGCCAATTCCACGTCGAGCCGAAGGCCAGCGGATAATGGTTGGAGATCATCAGGAAGATGACCGGCAGGGTCAGGTAGTTGTTATGCAGGGAGCGACTCTTGGCGGTCTTGCCATAGGCCGGATTCGGCGCCTCGCCCTTGATCAGGGCGGCGATGGTCTTCTTCTGGTTGGGCATGATGTTCATGGCCACATTGGCCACCATGATCGTGCCGATCAGCGCGCCCAGCAGGATGAAGGCGCCGCGTCCGCTATAGACCCTGGTGAGGCCGAAGGAGATGGCCACAAGAAAGAGAAAGCCCACCACGCCCAGCGCCAGATCATTGTCGCCCAGCTTCGAGCGGCAGAGCAGATCATAGATCACCCAGCCCATGACCAGCACGACGAGGGCGACGACCACCGCCTGCGTCTGGGACAGGTCCATCACTGTCTTGTCGATCAGATAGAGATCCGCATGGGCGAAATAGTGCCAGCACAGCAGGGTGAAGCCGGAGATGAATGTCCAGTAGGCCTCCCATTTGAACCAGGTGAGATCCTGCGGCAGATGAGACGGCGCGACCGTATATTTCATCATGTTGTAGAAGCCGCCGCCATGCACCTGCCAGGCCTCGCCGCCCACGCCCTGCGGCAACCCCTCGCGCTTTTGCAGGCTCAGATCCAGATGGACGAAATAGAAGGAGGAGCCGATCCAGCAGATGCCCGTGATCACATGGACCCAGCGGATCAGGAAATCCGCCCATTCGGTAAACAGAATCTTCCAATCCACGGGACTCTCCGGATGCAGGACCAGCGGGCACGAGGCCCGCTGGTCAAAGATGGGTCAGATGTCGGCGTGGGACGCCGCCGCTGCGACGTCGGCTTCCGCCTGCGCCTGCGAGCCGACGCCGTTGAAGAAAGCGTTGAGCACGACGGAGACGAAGGACGCAAGGATGATTCCCGATTCCAGCAGCAATTTCATCTCGCCGGGGAAGTTCTTGAAGAAGTTCGGCGCGATGAGCGGGATGAGGCCAAAGCCCACCGCGATCGCCACGATGAACAGGTTGTGGCGCTTCTCCTTGAAATCCACGCCGCCCAGAATGCGGATGCCGGTGGCCGTGACCATGCCGAACATGACGATGCCCGCCCCGCCCAGCACCTGCACTGGCACGGCGCCCACGAGGGCGGCGAGCTTGGGGACGAAGCCGAGGATCACGAGGATCACACCGCCCGCCACCGCCACATAGCGCGAACGCACGCCGGTGACGCCGACAAGGCCCACGTTCTGGGAGAAGGATGTATAGGGGAAGGTGTTGAAGAGGCCGCCGATGACGGTGCCTACGCCATCAGCCCGCAGGCCCCGGGTCAGGTCCTCCGTGCCGACCTTGCGCCCGGTCATCTCCCCCAGCGCCAGGAACATGCCGGTGGATTCGATCATCACCACCAGCATCACGATGCACATGATGAGGATCGGGGTGAATTCGAATGTGGGCATGCCGAATTGCAGGGGCATGACCACGCCGAACCAGGGGGCCTTGGCCACATCCGCGAAGCTCATGGCCACATTGGGAAAGGCGCCGCCCGCAAGGCTCGCCACCACCGCGCCGGCCACGATGCCGAGCAATACCGCCACATTGGAGATGAAGCCCTTGGCGTATTTGGTAATTCCCAGAATCACCACCAGCACGAAGAGCGCCATGGCCAGACCATCCAGCGCATCACGGTTGGGGTTGGGGACGACTTTCACCGCCCCATCCACCACCTGAACCACAGTCAACGGGCCTTCCGCCCACCCCACGCCAATGCGCATCAGCGACAGGCCGATCACCGTGATGATCGTGCCTGTGACGACAGGCGGGAAGAAGCGCAGCACCTTGCCCACAAGCGGCGCAACGAAAAAGGCGAAGAGGCCCGCCGCGATGACCGAGCCGTAAATCGTCAGCAGGGTGGGAATCGCCTGAAAATTGCCGCCGCTCTTGGCGGCTGCGATCATGCCCATCATGGGCGCGACCGAGGCGAAGGTGACGCCCATCATGACGGGCAACCGGATGCCCACGCCCCAGAAGCCCAGCGCCTGCACAAGAGTGGCGAGGCCGCAGGCCAGAAGGTCGGCGTTGATGAGCAGCGCGCGCTGCTCGGGGTTGAGGCCAAGAGCCCCGGAAATGATGAGCGGCACGGCGACCGCGCCTGCATACATCACCAAAACATGTTGCAGGCCCAACGCGCCAAGGCGGGCTGGCGGCAGCATTTCGTCCACTGGATGCGTCTGGTCAGACATTTCCGTTCCCCTTTGTTTTTCTTGGTTTAACTGCCCCGATAGGTGGAATACCCATAGGGGGAGATGAGCAGCGGCACATGGTAATGCGCGCTGGCCTGCGCTATGCCGAAACGGATCGGCACAATGTCGAGAAAGGGCGGATCGCTGAGGGCGACGCCCGCAGCGCGGAAATAGGCCGCGACTTCGAAGACGAGTTCATAGGCGCCGACGACCATCTCCGCCCCGCTCAGAAAAGGCGCGTCGCAGCGACCGTCCGCATTGGTCTGCGTCGTCTTGAGGAGACGCCGCGCGCCGGAGGCGTCGATGGCGAAGAGGCTGACGGCCACACCCTGCGCAGGCTTGCCGCTGGCGGTGTCGAGAACGTGTGTGGTCAGGCGGCCTGATTGGGAATCGATCATTGTGGCGCTCACGTTCATGCGTCCATAAGGACAGCAAACGAATCACATGCTAACAGGCGGCATGGTGAGTACAATCGACTAATCACAGGTAAAGAACACAGGATTTCTGATGATCACTCGCGATCTCACCCGCGCCGCCTTCGTGGACCGCTTCGGCGGGGTTTTCGAACATTCGCCATGGGTTGCGGAATCCGCCTTCGACGCGGGGCTCGACGCCACATGTGAAACGGCCAACGGCCTGCATGGCCTGATGGCGCACGCCATGATGGCGGGCGACGATGTGAAGAAGCTGGCGCTGATCATGGCCCATCCCGATCTCGCCGGGCGCCTCGCCCGCGCCGGACGCCTGACGGCGGAATCCACGAAAGAACAAGCATCTGCCGGTCTCGACCAGCTCACCGACGACGAGCGCGCGCGGTTCACGGAACTGAACGACGCCTACAAGGCGCGCTTCGGCTTTCCCTTCATCATGGCGGTGAAGGGCCGCAGCAAGGACGAGATCATGAGCGCCTTCGAACGCCGCATCGCCCATGACCGCGGTCAGGAATTTTCGACCGCGCTGGAGGAGATCAGCCGCATCGCCTTGCTGCGGCTGAGCGATATGTTGCCCGATTAATCGAACTTCACCCTATGCTGCGCCACCGGGATCATCGCGCGCACGCGCTGCACGCGCTCGGGCTCGATGCGGGCGGTGACATAGCCAACGCCGTCCGATGCGCGCGCCACCACATGGCCCCATGGATCGACCACCAGGGAATGGCCCCAGGTGGTGCGGGTCTCGTTGCCTTGGAGATGGTTGCCCGTCTGGCCCGTGGCGACGAAATATGTTTCCGTCTCGATGGCGCGGGCGCGACATAGCACTTCCCAATGGTCCTTGCCGGTCTGCAAAGTGAAGGCGGCGGGCAGGGCGATCATCTGCGCGCCCCTGTCGGCCAGCGCCTGGAACAGGCCGGGAAAGCGCAGATCGTAGCAGATGGCGCAGCCCACCGTGACGCCTTCGCAATCATAGGTCACGACCGCTTCGCCGGGCTTCATGGCCGCGCTCTCATGATATTTCTTGCCGTCAGGCGCGGTGATGTCGAACATGTGGATCTTGCGATAGCGCGCCAGCTCTTCGCCCTTGCGGTTGAAGACCACGGTGGTGTTGGCGACGCGCTCCTCGCCCTCGATGGCCTCCAGAATCGAACCCGCATGGATGAAGACGCCGTGGCTGCGCGCCATCTCCTGCAACATCGCATAGGCGGGCCCGCCGGGAATGGTTTCTGAGGCCGCGCGTTTTTCCGCCAGCGAGCCGCCCATGAAATCGAAGACTTCCGGCAGGCAGATCCAGTCGGGTTTCTCCTCCGCGATGGCCCGCTCCATGAGGGCGAGGGCGGCGGCGAGATTGGCCGGCTTATCGCTGCCGGAATTCATCTGGATGAGCGCGACTTTCATGGGGCGATCCTGTTTTGAGTGAAATGCGGGACGGAGGTTCAGTCCACGCTCTCCAAAGCCAGCGCGATGCCTTGCCCGACCCCGATGCACATGGTGGCCAGCGCGCGCTTCGCCTTGCGGTCGTTCATCTCCAGCGCCGCCGTCAGGGCGAGCCTTGCGCCCGACATGCCAAGGGGATGGCCGATGGCGATGGCGCCGCCATTGGGGTTCACATGGTCGGCGTCATCGGGCAGGCCAAGGCCGCGCAGGCAGGCCAGAGCCTGGCAGGCGAAGGCCTCGTTGAGTTCGATCACGTCGAAATCAGAGATCTTGTAGCCGCGCCGTTCCATGAGCTTCTGCGTGGCGGGCACGGGGCCATAGCCCATGATGCGCGGGGGCACGCCCGCAGTCGCCATGCCGGTGATGCGCGCCAGCGGTTGCAGGCCATAGCGCTCCACGGCGACGCGCGAGGCCACCAGCAGGGCGGCGGCGCCGTCGTTGACGCCGGATGCGTTGCCCGCCGTCACCGACCCGTCCTTGCGGAAGATGGGCTTGAGGCTGGCGAGTTTGTCGAGGGTCGTGGCGCGCGGATGTTCGTCATGCTCGACGCGCGTCACATTGCCCTTGCGGTCGGTGATCGCGTAGGGCGCGATCTCGCGGGCGAAACGTCCGCTGGCGATGGCGCTGGCCGCGCGGTTCTGGCTGCGCATGGCGAAGGCGTCCTGATCGACGCGATTGATGGCATGGTCCTGCGCCAGATTCTCCGCCGTCTCGCCCATGGCGTCCACGCCATATTGCGCCTTCATCAAGGGGTTGACGAAGCGCCAGCCAATCGTCGTGTCGAAAATCTCCGCGTTGCGCGAAAAAGCCTCGGTCGCCTTGCCCTGCACGAAGGGCGCGCGCGACATGCTCTCTACCCCGCCCGCAATCGCCACATCGATCTCGCCCGCGCGAATCGCGCGCGCAGCCTGGCCCAGGGCGTCAAGGCCGGAGCCGCAGAGGCGGTTCACGGTGACGCCGGGAATCTCCAGCGGCAGGCCCGCCAAAAGCGCCGACATGCGCGCCACATTGCGATTGTCCTCGCCCGCCTGATTGGCGCAGCCCGCATAGACCTCGTCGATGGCGCTGGCGGGGAGCGTGGGCGCGCGCGCCATCAGCTCGCGGATCGCGTGGGCCAGCAGATCGTCCGGGCGCACGGACGAAAGCGACCCGCCGTAACGGCCAACGGGGGTGCGAACCCCCGCGCAAAGGAACACTTCGGTCATGTCTGTCTCCCGCCGGGCTGACGCCGCTCGATACCTGTCATCTGATTAGGCGCGGCGGGGCTTGAGCGTCAAGCGCGCGGCAGGGCCTCGCCCAGCACAGCCCGCACAGCGCTGGTGAGCTGGTCCAGCTCGCCATCTGATATCACGAAGGCGGGGGTCAGATAGACCACATTGCGGAAGGGGCGGATCCACACGCCCTTGGCGAGAAAGGCGGCTTGCAGCGCGCGGGGCTCGGGCATGCGCTCCAGCTCCACGACGCCGATGGCGCCCATGACGCGCACGTCGCGCACGCCGGGCAGATTGCGGCAGGGGGCCAGCCCCTCCTCAAGGCGGTCGGCGATTCGCGCCACCTGCGCCAGCCTTGGCTCTGACTCGAACAGATCCAGCGAGGCGTTGGCGGCGGCGCAGGCCAGCGCATTGCCCATATAGGTCGGGCCGTGCATCAGCGCCTTGTCGGCTTCATCGCCCCAGAAGGCGTCGAACACATGTTTTCGCGCCACGGTGGCGGCCAGCGGCAGGGTTCCGCCTGTGAGGGCCTTGGAGAGCGTGACGATGTCAGGCGTGACCCCTGCCGCCGCGCAGGCGAAGAGGTCGCCGGTGCGCCCGAAGCCGGTGAAGATTTCATCGAAGATCAGCAGCAGGCCGAAGTCGTCGGCGAGCTGGCGCAGATCGCGCAGCACCTTATCATCATGAAACGCCATGCCGCCTGCGCCCTGCACGCGCGGCTCCACCAGAATGGCGGCGAGCTCATGGGCATGGGCCTCGACCAGTTGGCGCAAACCCGCCAGAGCATCCCCATCGCGCGGCAGATCGCCGATGAGTTGCGGCGCGAAGACCCCCGCGAATTTGGCGTGCATCCCCTCTTCGGGATCGCAGACCGCCATGGTGGCGAGGGTGTCGCCGTGATAGCCGCCGCGAAAGCTCAGGATTTTCGTGCGGCCCGTCACGCCCCGGTTCATCCAGTACTGAACCGCCATCTTCATGGCGACTTCGACCGAGACCGAGCCTGATTCGGTGAAGAACACCCGCTCCAGATCGCCCGGCAGCAGGGCGGCGAGGCGGGTGGCCAGGCGATAGGCCTGCTCATGGGCGAGGCCGCCGAACATCACATGGGGCAGGCTGGCGAGCTGTTCGCGGACCGCTTCGGCGA